>Ga0116228_10004301_pt1 | contig 12619 bp, 4 predicted proteins | sample S1TSphfallax_2_FD_89694 | JGI IMG/M metagenome (GOLD analysis project Ga0116228, IMG submission 89694) | Host-associated microbial communities from peat moss isolated from Minnesota, USA - S1T2_Fc - Sphagnum fallax MG | ecosystem: Host-associated > Plants > Peat moss > Unclassified | place: USA...
ATTACATATCAATTTCATTAATTTTTCTAACCAAAAAGTAGATTTGAACACATATTTTTCAATCAAGTATTTTATTTACTTTTAATTTTCTTATAATTAGATTATTATAAACTTATATAGAGCCAACTAATGCTACTTGACACATACTTTCACATAATTTGATGGTACTTTATGGTAGTTATATGAGAAGCGTAGGGTTAAAGTGGAGACATCTTCTTTTTTTGGTATACTTTGTCTTGTTTTAACCCAAGGAATAAGACATTGCATGAATAATAACAATGTTTTTAAAAAAAAACATGGGAGGATTAGCCAACTTAAAAAATGAAAATGAATGTAAAGAAAATATATAATGATAAACAAGCATCCACACTTCACAAAGAAGTTAAAAGAATTTTGAAAAATCTTTAAAAATTTGTGCATTAAATCTGGAACACTTGACCTCAAACTACCCTTTACAATCAATTGTTGTAAAAGACAATAAATTTGAATGGGAAAACCACTTTAAGCCAATATAAAACTCCATTGGAGAAGAGTTGATAATGGGAGGAAATCATATATTCATTTTGCAACAACTCAGATCGTTGAAAAGTTGGAAAAACACCGAAAGAGTGTCAAAAACCATTCCACAAGTTTAATTAAGAGAATTATGGAGACTGTTGGCAAAGACGTTACAGTCTTATTATGGGAGCCTCTAAAAAGTAAATCTAAAGAATTAAAATAAGAAGGATGAAATAACAAAACCCACATAACACTTTCAAGATGTGTGTCAAGCAATGAAATATTGCATAGAGAGAAATAAACTCATTTTTATCAACAAAAACTAGGTTGAATGTTTAGGTGAAATCATAAATTTATTGGAGACTCTATATTCAAGTTTTAAAATGCAAGTAAAAGTAGCCACTGCATATAAATACCATCATTGACATCATTGATTTTTTTCCCAAAAGATCTATATTTCAATATTAATTTTGTAATGATTGACATCCATGTTTGAATATACGTGCAGAAATTGAAAATGAGTTCATGGAGCATATAAGATAATTCAAAGAATCTAGAGAATCAAAACGCCCCTTGCTGATAGAATGAGCTTGTAATTAGTTCAATCAATAGATGAAAAGGAATCACAGGAGTAGTTCACTTTGCTTTAGAGCTCAAATTGCAATGAAGATGATAGACTAGAAAATAATAAGGAAAATCAATATTCACATATGAAAAATTTGTGAAATGGGAAATCAGATATCATAGAGGATTTAGAAGAACAGTTTAATGAAAACATTTATTTGGTCCTAATAAAGAGTGCATAATAGAAACTATTACAACATGGGACAAAAAATAAAGCTGATGAACTCCTTAAGGTCAACTAGGAATCACTTACTCTTGTGCTCTCTTCAAAGATGAAGAGTAATTTTATAAATTCTAGGGATAAACTAACAATGTATTGAAATTGTGTAATGGAATAGAAATAAAAATATGAAATGCACTCAACATTAAAGGCTTTTTGGTAATCCATTAGCAACAGTAAAATATTTATCCATTATTAAATATAACTTCACAGTACCTCTGAACGTATTGCAAAAGAAAAGTTATATTTGAGATTTTTTCAAGTTTTCATTACCTTAAGCAAAACTTTCTAGATTACTTGAAATATATTCTTCCTTGCACCTTATTGATTTGTCTCCAAATTGTATAGTTTGCAAATGTATACTAACAAAATAATTGTTTGATCAAAAAATTAAAACCTATTGAAAGCTTCTCAAAAACATTTACAAGAAAAGCTAAATGCATAAGATGCACAAGAGAAAGGAAATTCTCAAGAACTCAAGTGAAATGACTCAAAGCACTGCCACTTTAATAATAAAAAATGAATGAATACCAATTACTTTATTCAGTACAAGCGCAATACAATCAAAGGTAAAAATAGTCCAAAAATGTCCTAAACATTAGCTTCTTTCACTTCATCATCAATCAATATCTTAACATTAGCATGATAATGGGTCTTAAGCTCTGGAGATGGGGGGATGGATCATAGGTCCACCAATGCAAATGTAGAAGCCTTAGCATATGAAGGCAAGATAAAACTTTGACATGGACTTCAAAGGAAATCAAGATGAGCAAAGAATGATACATTCCATCTTTTTGATCCAGTGGCCTCTTTCTAGATAGAAACTAGAACATCATAAAAAAGGTAAAAACATTAAAATAATTAAGATGCATAAGTAAAAGGATGTTGCCATACTTACTCACAATTGAGGTCAATTCTGGTTCTTTTCTTAATGGGAGAATCATCATCAAGATTGAAGACAAGTCGAACAATAATCTCACTTGAATCAACATCCAAAAGTGGCTTCAACACTTTATCAAAGATCTTTGAATCAACCTCAAGTGCAAAGATGGGCCTCCCTAACACTCAACAAGCATGAGTATTATTCCTTGTATGAACCATCAAATACAAAAGTTAAAGACATATCAAACTACATAATTAACTTATAATAAAAGATAATTTAAAAGGGATGAATTGAAATACCTATCCCATAATTAAGGTCCACAACTGAAGTGTTTGGTGTTGAGCAAACATCAATAAGAACCTATAATGTGATCACATGGAACTCCTTTGCCACCCTAAAAGCTCGTCTAGCCTGGGATTAGGTCATTGAGGTTGTCACATTAATGTACTTGTAGATGACATCCTCAATTTCATGATTAGTACCCCTCTCGACTAATTTGGTAGAAGGGGTGGAAAATTGAAACCTCAAAGAAAACACGACGCTTGAAGTTGGATCCTTCACGAGAAGGGTGACATGGCTTACAAGAGTCTACAAGAAAAAGGAAGAATTTAGGTCAATCTTAAATTTAAAAGAGTGTGGAATGTGAAGACATATGGATATAATGAGTTTAGTGGTACTTAAGAAGATGGATCCTTGCTACTCATTTGGGGGTTTGAATTCACAATAATCCATTTCATGCAAACCTTCAACTAGTAGCTTTCAAAGTAGGAATGAATTTCCTTCAACATGTGCGGGTCATCTGCATACATGATAATGATGAGCCTTTTATCATATAGAAATCTATTAGCAAAAACCATAACAAACTCAATGATACTATCCATGCACTTGTTCCATTGAGAAATGAAGGAGAAGGACTCAAAGATGTGCAAAATTGGGAGATTAAATGGTATGTTTGTTACAAGGTCAACCTTGTTATCAGAGGACACCTAAAAACACAAGCATTTAGAAGAAGGATTAGACCAAATGAATGAAAAAAACATTCAAGATCAATCCAATTAACATAAAAGAGACAGAAAAAAAAGATGGACATGTAGAAGTTATACATAAATTTGAACTAAGCTCTTAGCATTCAACTTTTGGTGCCAAAAGTTGAAGACCTAGAGCATTGGGCTTTTAGTCTTCAACTTTTGGCACTTAAAGTTGGAGACCAAGATCTGAGTGCTCTTGGACTTCAACTTTCAATGCCGAAAGTTGAAACCTAGGAGCTATTTGAAGTGACATCTACTCTTGGAAGAAAAAAAATGGTTTGGACAAAAGTTGTTTGAGAAACCTTAATTCAAAATTAGAACATCAAATTGTGAAAGGAAATACCTCTTTCATGAATATTTAATGCCTACATGTTCAGGTGGCCATACTCGAGTTTAGATTCAAGATGCAAGAATTGAGGCCCAAGACACATTCATCAATCTTATAATTGAAAAATAGTCTGCAGAATTGGGAATCAACAAAGGAATGAGCAATGGAATTCTCTTCCTAATACTTGATGCTCCTACACTAGGTGTAGTTTACTCCTATTGTCTTTTCTGATGTTGTTGTGGAGAACAAAACTCCTAGACTTTTGTAGTTGCATGTTCTACCTCAGTTGGGATTATTTGAATGGAAATCATTAGAATCACTTGAAGGGATGCCACAACCAAGCCAAGCTCTGCTTCTCTCTAGGATTGAGTGGGAACATTTTCCTTGTCCTACATTTCTAATCTTGACTCTTGAACTTGTTTCTTTCCCCTCCTTTTGCCCCCTTCCAATCTCTTCTTGTTTAATGTCTCCTTCTCCAAGGCTCCAAGTCCCTAAAGAAATATTAGCTCATGTTTTTCTCAAGTCTCAAACTCTAATATAGGAATGCTCTCCTTCAAGTAGTCAAGATACTAAGCACAATCTAAGAAATATGTAGATGTCCAATCTCTCAACATGTCTTTCCTATACATTATGTTATTATCTGTCTTTAGATCTCTCCATATCTTGAGGAGTCTTGGAATCTCATATATGGCCCCCCTTTGGAAAAGCATAAAATGGAAATACCTATAATGTTTAAAAAACAATGCGAATGTTAGTGGCAATGAAAATCAAGATGACATTGCAAGATTAATTTGCACTTGACAATGGATGATATGAATGTGGAATGGTTGGATTAGAATTCATCTATAAACCACTCATTTAAAGGTTTTGGTCCCACTCATTTGCTACTCCCACAACTAACTTTTCTAAATCTTATATTTGGACTTGAATTCTTTGAAGAAACATGTTTCCTAAAGAGAAAGTCTCCATTCTTGAATGTAGTTTTATAATGAAGGTAGATCTTTAAACTCCATAAATTAAATGGAGATATCGGTGACAATGGCAAAAAATAGTTTATGTGCCTCCACCTCCAATTGTAATATGTTGAATGTCAAATTATAATCGCTTCAAGGACAATAAATTTAGAGCCTCGAATGGGTAAACATTTATTTGAAACCAAAAAGTTGTTTTGTGAAGCCATTTATCAAAAGTTCCATTCGAGAATCCATGTTTTGGAAATTTTGTTGCTTCCTTCAACACACCGAATTAGTTCAAAAGTTTCAACCAAAATACCTTCTACTCATTTGTGACTTGTGTAGAATCTAACATATGTAGCTTCTTGATAAGCATTTTTGGGTTTGAGTTCATATCGTAGTGGACTTGAATCTATTTCAAAAACTTAAGACCAAAAGCTGGGTCACAAACTAACAAATGTTTTTGTGAAGGAACAGGTATGATCCTTCCAAATTTGATCCATCACCTTGTCCATGAGCACTTGCAATCTAGATGTTGACCTAATTTTTTCATCTAGAACTTCTTCATAATAAAACTTTATAGTAATGCTCGTTACAACCAAAAACTCACATTGCACCAAGAAGAAATGAATTTTGTAACTCACATGTTTTAATTAAAAAAATTGGTAGATTCAAATGGAAAGACTAGGCAAGAATCAAACCTTGTACATATAGTAAAAAAAACTCTCTTACATTAGAAAGTACCATGTCTTCCTTGACTTGTTTTCACATCTTTATAATACATCGGGACTAATGACATCCTTGAACTAATCCAATGGAATCATGGTGATGCTTTGGATGTGGAAGAAATCATGCACCAGATTTGGTTTAACATGATCAAATTCAACAGACTTGGGGGGTTGAAACAAAATTGAAAGAAAACTTCAACTTTAATGCACGAAACAATAAATTGAGAGGAAAGAGATTGAAAGTAAAACTAGAACTTTGAAATCCATAGTGTTTAATATGAATATTACTTATTCATGTCTATTATTGCATTGAGGGGGTGGCTGAGGCCCTTTCTCATATTTAGCATGATAGAATCCACTGCAATGTGCCAAGAGAGGTCATATGAGTGATCTCTTGCGATTTATGGCATCCAAGCTTGGAGTTGATGGTTGCCATTGCACACAAAGAACATTCTCCCACTAAACCTTTGCAGATCTTCATTTGCATTGAATGCTTCTTCAAATGGATGCATTTGTAACCTTCTAATGAATGTCCCACTTGTGGATATGATTTGCAACAAATTCCTCCTCCCCCTTCCAATTCGTGGGAAAGACATAGAACATTTTGTCACCTTTTTGATAGCCCATTTGGAAAGCTTGTTCCATCTTGAACACATTGATCTTAAAGGCTAGCCTTACAACTAGCATGGACATCATGCAACATAGTGGTATGTCCATCTGAGCCTTGGCTTTGGGATGAATCTTATGCCTTTCTAACACTTTGATTGTTTTGACCTTATGCCCCATCTGGACTTGGAGGATGCCCTTCTCTCCAATTGTATTGATTGCCTCTAATCACTATGAGAAATTGTGTCCATTGAAACCACATTACCCTGGAACTAAAACTCAAAAAAAATTCATATATAACTATTTTGCAACTATCTCTTGGTTATTACAACTAGTGTGTAATTATCCCCTTAAAAATATGATGTATTGATAAATACATTACCATGTCAAAAAATCAGTAAGTTGTATTATAATTATAAGTGAGTTGAAAATGGGTATTCTATACAATAATTTATACACATCATATATACATATGTAGTCAATTATGTTTGATTTTTTAAGGAGTTGCATTGTGGTTGCATGTGGCAACTACTTTAGAACTATTATAAATGTGCCACTAAAACAACAATGTTGCAACTAGGTACAATGTACATAAGTGCGATCATGCCATGTGTCCACATTTCCACCACCCATTATGGAATACATTTGCACAATTAGTTTTTGATTATGATTCCCATGGATACAATTAGCCCAACCATTAGTGCACCACTACTAAAGTATTACTATTCAACTAAATTATGACTATAATACAATTACTTGTAACTTAATAAATATACATATTCATCAATTATTTATATCTTCATCATATATGTTTCATTTTGAATGATTTAAAAGGTTATGGGAGTGTTATTTCAAGATTTTAAAAACATCTTTGAAAAGTAAAGGAAAAGGAGTAATGAAAAAATAACAAAACAAGAAATAAGTTTTCCAACTTACAAAACATTTTTTTTGTTTTCCTTTTTCTTTCTTTAGATTCCTCTTACTTTCAAACTTCATAACTTTCTTATTTTTTATTCATTTAAAACAATTTAAAGTGTTATTGGAGCACAACTTGAAGTTTTACAAACATCTTTGAACTCTAATAACAATAGAGCAACATACAAGGATTTTTTTAGGTGTTTGGGAATTGGCCTTTGTATTATTTAGTGGTTTGTTTTTTTGAGTTTTTGACCCCGTTTACTTTGGGGCCATAACTCTCTTAATTCTATTTTATTTTTGATGATTCTTAGTGCCCCCATGAGTGCCAATAAGAAGGGTTCAAGTTTTGTTTAGACACTAAAAAAATGGAGCCCTCCCCTTGGATTTGGCTTACCCTAGGCGCTTAAATGTTCTAATTGCAACTTAATTTGCAACTAAAGACTAACTAATAGATTTAACCAATATATTTTGTCTTTGAATCCCATGTTATAAACTATATAAAGAAGGCTTGTTCTATCATATTTTCACATTAAAATACAAGTGCCATTTTGGGATGAACTCAAAAAAGCTTAACCCAAAGGCAAAACATAATTTTTAAAAAAAAAATTCATAGTTATTTTTCTACCTGCCTATGACCCTAGGTAGGTTGGTAGGCCTTAAGTAAATAGGTAGGTATGTAGGTCTTAAGACCTACCAACTTATCTACCTATGGTTATGTATGACCTACTTAGCTACTAAAATAAATATTTATATTTATTTATTCCAAAATATAATTAATATGCCATGTGGCAATTTTTTAATTGTGTCACGAGTCACAATTTTGGAACATCAATAACAATCATAATGAACAATGGAGATCAATATTTCAACAAAAAAATTATGTCAAAAAAATTTCATATTTCCACATGTTAAACTTTTATAGATGGATGACAATTAATGACATCATAGGTGCAATTATAATGGAGTTCCATAGTAGTTAGAAAGGAGTTGTTTTGATAGAGTTGCAATTGAATTGCAAGGCTAGTTGTAAAACACCTTTTTTTTCATAGTGAATTGCATAGAAAACCTAGATGTGAAACCAACATCTTGATTAGACAAGATCATGATGGAGTTAAGTTAAATTGGAAATAATTTACGTGAATAAACAAAAGAGGAACAAGATGTAAATATTATTTTAAAAGAAAAACTAGGTAGAAAGTACCTATGTAAAAGTGGTTTCCAACGCAAATTGAGATTCATGGACATCCATATTTCTACCTTATTGTGAATCAAAGCTCTACACCTACAAACAAGTGTGGACAAAATCAACTTGAAGAATACATTAAATTGCAAAACATCAATATCATGTAGAGTTGTGAATAAGGAAAATACCTCTTCAAAATTCTCTTTCACTAACCTTTGTTCAATCAACTCATCACCTTTTACAGATGGAAGAACTTACAGGAGAGAATTAAATGAGGGAGAAAGTAAGATGCATAATTTGAGAACATAATGTGAAAAGAAAAAGTAAAAAATACCTCTATGGATGGACTCCTTGTTTCGACAAAGTTTTGCAAAATAAGCAAATGAGGCAAATAAGGTTAAATAAGAATAAAAAATTGCATCGATGAAACTGATTTGAAGAAATTTTTGGACCTTTGGAAGCTCTAAGCTTGGGAACTTTGCTTTTCAGCAGAGTTCAAGGCAAATTCTTTTATTTGACCTCCAACTTTCAATGCCGAAAGTTGGAGGTTGAGCAAAACAATTTGTGCTTAGCCTCTCATGGAGCCCTCAAGCACAAAGCTCGAGGGTTCCATGAAAGGCTGAACCCAAATTTTTCTGCTTGGCCTCCAACTTTCGGAGCCAAAAGTTAAAAGTTGAGCAAAAACAATTACACACAACCTTTCACGGAACTTTTTAGCATGAAGTTCTTAAGAAACCTAAAAATTTGCCTCAACCTATCTTGAAGCTTTTAGCCTCTCTAAAAAGCTACAAGAAAAGAAAACTACACAAAAATTAAAAGCAAAGAAACATAAAACAAACTTGAAAGAGAAAGAACTCAAAAACATGAAATTGGAAAAGCTTGGAAGCTTACTTATAATTATTGTGTTGTTTGTGTGTCCCCCACCTCCTACAAGAATAAGAACACAAAAAATTTATATGTGACAATCTCAAGCAAGAAAATAATATATATTAATTGGAAAATAATAAAAGGTAACTAGTGTTTTATTGATAGTTATAAATCATAATTAAAAACAAATATTTTGAATTACATATTTATTCTTTTAATCACTTTTTTTTTTAAATATTGAATTTTCATCTTTCTATTGTAATTATTATTTTCATTTTTATTCATATTCCAAATATTTTTATATGTTGAGTCACCATGTAAAAAGTTGTTTTTGAAAGGAAATTTAATCCTATTAATTATATGTTTTGATAATTTTTGGTGTTCTATTGATGAATTTCATACATTTTGTGGCATAATTTATTTTTCAATATCTCTTTCTTTAGCACAATGGATCTCACCAACCTTGCTCATTGCCATCTTTATGTATCATAACTCTGAGAAGTAACTATAACTGTAATTGTCCTTCATGATAATGAATGCTTTTGACATTGCATTGTTGTAAATAATTTTGTTTTATGCGTAAAAAAATGATGTTGTTGAAGAAATGTTTTTTTTTAATCTTGTATGCTCGGAAGGTGAATATATGATTTCCACAAAATTCACATCAAGATATTAATACATATGGAAACATTGGGCCAACGGTTGGTAATTGCCCTCGCAATAGTGATTATATCCATTTTTCAATATTTTAGACATGACAAGGCCATCATATTTAAAGTTTATTAGTAACTTGTGGCTAAGTCAAAAGACTTTTCTTATGGTAGTGTATTTACCTAATTTAACCTCTTCACTATAAATAAAATGTGCCACTAATCATGCACACCAAATTTCAAGGGATTTCTTGAATTGTCAGCATATATTTGGAAGGCCCATAAATATTTGTGAAAAAAATTACATAGTTTCAAGCCCATGCATTTCAATTCTTTCCTTACAACAAGTTCCATTCCATAATATACATCTTTAACCTTTTCTAATTGCTATCTTTCTATAAGAACTATTTTATTTTTTTTCCTTTCCACCAACCTAGATATGACATTACAAATTACAATGTTTTTTCCCCTTTTCATGAAATTTATGTAAATTTTAGTTAATTCTAACATTCACATAAATAATGATAAATTATTATGTCTATTATTATGTTGATTTTTTTAAAAATATGAATGTTGTTGGGAATGTTGATTCTTTAAGAAAGTGTAGTTTGTTTTTTGGAAAATATTTCCCGTAATTCTTGACACCTCACAAAATCTAATATGAAAACATTAATTAGATCCTTTTGGAAACATATGCCAACTATGCCTAATGATTATTGCCTTTGGCTTCCATTTTTCTTATTAAAATATCATCACAAAAATATTTCACACGATTTGACTAATAAAGAATATGGATTACATATCTTATCATTGATCTGACACTTATTGCCATGTTCCAATGTGCTACTTCTAACAATTTATGTAATTGCTCTCCTCCACCTATTTGCATGAAATTATTGCCCTATTATTGCATTTGCAATTTTTTTGGATTTTTGCACATTGTACAAACAACCAACCTTGTTTTGGTTAACTTGAATGTTAATTCCAATATGATATTTTTATTCTTTTAATGTCTTACTGCCATTAATTTGTTAGAATTTTTGGTGTTTGTTCAATTTTTTTTCTGGTTCATTTGTCCTTTTAAAAATTAATCTTTGTTGAATGAAACATAATTTTGTTTTCTAGCAACTCTTTACATTTTCCCTCATTCTTTGTTTATTTCCAAGCCTACAATATATTTATTTCATTGACATAATGAATCACAGCTTGTAGAAATTCTAGGTTGGGTCTTCACTTATATAATTTTCAAATTGATCATCCCATTCCAAATTTTATTCTTTGCACCAAATTCCATCAGCAAACATTATCTTTGGTTACAAGGACATGAATTTGACAATTTTAGCTTGATGTTTGGTTAATACATTCCCTAACCTTCTTATTTGTGGTTTTCATTGTTGATGTGTTTTGTCCAATTCCATATTTGTCTCGCACTTGGATTATAGTTTTGGGGTTTTGCCACCTCTTCCTCCAAACCTTTTAATTTTTTCCCTGGTGTATGATTTTATTCTTGCTACTTCAATTCCCTCTCAGTTCCTTCATTACTACTTATGTGCCCCTTGTAACACGGTGACATTTCATGTTCCTGGACGCTTAAATTTCACCATCACGGTCGACAATTCAAGGACAATTGTTGTCTTTGAACATTGTCTGTGTGCTATGTTTGCTTTTCAGCCATATTTTTTACATATATCTAAGGGCATTTTGTATGATTATAATAACTTTGTCTCAAGTTCTTTATACCAAATTCCTACAACCTCCTTGCAAGGAAGACAATGGGTCGTTAATTATGGCCATTATTGCATTGTTGGCGATAGTTTGGCTCATAATTATCAGGAAACCATCCACCCTCGTGGGGAGTATTCAATCTACTATTTCTTGCCTACACATGATGGTGCTGCCAATATAAACCTTGAACAAATTGCGAAATTTGGATTATGACAAGATCCATTTCTAAAAAGTAAAATTCTTGTCAATTACTTTTGATGGGGATGTTTTGTTTGAATTATCGTTGATGCTTTCGACCAATCACAACCCTTCCGAAATGCAAAGCATGGACAAAAAGTATGATGGCCATGCTTGGCGTAAGTTGATCACAACCAATATAAAACATTTGTTTGGGTTTAACTTCAAGAAGGCTCATTGTTTGGGTCACTTGTAATGGGTGCATGATGATTGTGAAAGCTTTGTGCACTCTACTTCTTGCATGAAACCTTCTAGTGTAGTGAGTGCACTCATATTCCAATTGTAGGTAAAGTGATAATGATTTTGTCCGCTTCCTTCCTTATATGTGATTTTTTTCATGTGCTCCCTTTTGTGTCATAAACTACAATGGGTGAATATATTATGTTGTGCATAGACTCCAATTTTCGTTAAGAACAATTATTCATTTTTGTGTTCACAACCATCCTATTGTGGATGGAAAGTGTTGGGAATTTGTTGAGGAAAGTAGAAGGTGGATCGCATGCCTAATGCAAAGGTCTTTGCGACTTCCCTCAGTGTTAACAAGACCTTCTTGGCAAGTTACTTGTTTGATGATTCTAGTGATGGCATAGTGGAGCTCTTCAAGGGTGAGTAGCTAGAGCACATCCAAGACAAGTTTTGTGAATTAAATTCTCCTAACATTCATAACCTTGTTGTTTCTTTCAAATGTCATTTAAGAGGTGGCTATATTGATAACTTCCTTGAATTGAAGTCCAAAAGTCACAAGATTACATCTTGGAGTGTTACTTCCTAGGACAAGTTCTAAGACAAAAGGTGTTTATTTTTAAGATGTTGATAAATGGTGTAAGGAGTGGAATCAATTTCGTCTCATGAATGTAACCTATAGGGGATTTACATAATGCTTGGATCATGTTTGATCATGTGAAGCATGTTGCTGGTTGGACAACTATGGTTTGTCATGTGTATGATCTCACCTAATATAAAGTGATGACCATAGTGGTTTGTGATATGTAGTTTAAAGACATTAAAGTTCAATGACTTATGTGGACAAAACTTAATGAAATGATGCTGAAGTATGGGTTTCTAAAACCCAATTTCAAGGGATTCATGGCTGATGGTGCACAAGCCAATTGGAACATGGTCATAATTATTTATGGTTCAGGGGACCCCTATGTCAAGATGGTTGATAAGG
>Ga0116228_10004302_pt1 | contig 12617 bp, 9 predicted proteins | sample S1TSphfallax_2_FD_89694 | JGI IMG/M metagenome (GOLD analysis project Ga0116228, IMG submission 89694) | Host-associated microbial communities from peat moss isolated from Minnesota, USA - S1T2_Fc - Sphagnum fallax MG | ecosystem: Host-associated > Plants > Peat moss > Unclassified | place: USA...
AAGAAAACATTTCAATTAGACAAAATGATTCTCGTGAAGAGCCTTTGACATGACTACATCTACCCAATTTTTAAACTCATGGGGCAATTTTTTAATCCAATTTTTTGAACCAAGGTGGATAACCGCTTAGGACATTGGTCAGGTATATCTGGTTTCACACCATCTTTTATCTTCTTCCAAAGATCCATCAACTTGAAATTTAAAAAAGGGACACATCCAATCAAAATATCATAACACATCATCCCAGAGCTATATATAGACATAAACTTTGAAATGATATTTCAAGGATAAAATGTACTCACTTGACAAACTTGGACCAACATTCTAATATTTTGAATCATGAAATAGTTCTAGTACCATCCATCAAGTTGTACCCAAATCCATTGTTAGGTTGGAATATGTGCAAGTTAATTCCTTTATTCTAGAGAGCCCAAAATTAGCCACTTTTGCATACACATGCCTATCATGTTCATTGTATTTCACAAAAATATTCATTGATTTCAAATCTCAATGAACCACCTTGTTTTGATGCAAGTAATTCATGTTTTTTGGTACTTGCAACATTGAAGTTCAACCAGGGCATCTTGGCTTTCATTGTTCACCAATCTTTCCATTAATTGGTGAAGATCCCCGTCCATTAGCTCCATAACAAGGGAACAAGAATGATCCCTAATTGCATAACAAAACAAGGGCAAAATATTGGAGTGAGACAATCTTGCAAGATGAGATGCTTCTTATGGGATATCTTCATTTTCTGGTCTATGAAAACACTTTTCCCTTTGCCAAGCCATGTAACTTTGTGAATTGTTGTAGAACCTCCCTTTCCTATTTGACCATTTGGCACTTGATGAATAGTTTTGTATTCCACTTTCTACGCATCAATCACACTAGTTGCATTATCTTTTGATGAGATTCTTTTAATCACTTGATCCAACATGAATCAATTTTGATAGCAGCCTTTGTTGATCCTCCTCGGCTTTCTCATCAATGAAGTGAAATTCTTCATCCTTGACGTCATCAATCCACTTTTGATCCTAAAGATTAGTCAAAAACTCCTTTGTTGCTCCTTCCTCGAAAACATTTTGCAAAAGTTCCATGTACATCCTTAATTTAAAAGCAAAGGATGTAAAATTCTCCTTTGCATTGGCAAAGATCATGGCAGCTTGGATCCATTCGGCATCACAACAATCATGGACAAGTTTTTCAGCCTCCTTAGCTAGTCATGCAAAACTTTTCAAAATATCATGTGATTCTTGAATGTGTTGCAAAGATGTTTCTTGAATGCATGCCTTTGCACCTTTTAGAGTCTCACAAAGCTTCACCCATAAATATTGACATTGGAGCTCAATGATGGGTATTGGATTTGCACTTTCTAGTGAAATTGAGTTTTAGATACACATAAGAGAGTTTACTGCAAGGTCCAAGTATTGAGACGAAACCCCTTTTATGATATTTTGTAGCTTTTGGGGAGCTTTAGATTAAAAGCTTGGGTGCCTCCATAAAGAATCCAGGCAAAGAAAGAGTATGTTCAATATAATCAAGTCAATATGGTTGAGCTAAAATCTTGCAATGAGAGTTCACACTTACAATTTGATCATATTTTTGTCACATATGTGCATGCTAAGGTGAAATGGTATGCTCACCATTAATTGAACACTTACACCTAAGCCATTCTTGGAGGCATCTATATGCACATATATTTATATCATTAAAGGATCTATGCTTCATATATATATGGACTTACTAGTAATGTAATACCATAAATCTAGTAATTCATATTCTTTTCAACAAAAAACTATGTAAAATCATATGAATCCAATAAGATGAAAAGTTCATGCATTTTTGTAACATTGATTAGACCAATCTACAAGATATAGTTATTCTTTATAAGTATTGAAGTGAGTAATATATGTTTGTTAATTACAAATATGTGAAAAGAGGAAATTCAAATAACCTAAGATATCGAACAAATTAGCAAAATTCATGATCAAGAGGAAGGCAACAAAAGTATTGATTGAATCTATATTGCTCACCTCTTGTTGACAAGATTTTATGAATTCCACAAGCTTGTAATAACTTGGATGGGATTTATCAAAAGGATTGCAAAACTGTGAAGTGATCACAATCTTCCAATAGAATATAGTTATTGTTTGTACCCCTTCCTGATGATGTATCTTCCACCATTTTGTTCCCTAATGAAGGCATTTTTTATAGTAAACAAACTGAGATATTACCAAGTAAAACAACTAGCACTATATGTATCTTGAATGCTAGGCTCATGGAAATTGAATTAACAAGGGTATCCTAACATTAAGAAATATTGGTGATTTGCCTTTGAATCAACATAGAAAGTCATTGCTTACCAAATCTTTAAGAGGCTTTCCTTCAAGGAAAGCATATACAAGGATAGAGTTTTGTTGTACGATTTCATCAAACTTTACTAACAAGTCCTCCATCTTTCATTGAGATGGTTGGAGATTCTTCATGAACTTAGCTAGATTCATTCGTCTAAATAAATTGTGTCGAACATTGAAGTATGATTCCAATCATGAACCATTATGGGGAACTCCATAATTGATTACACCTTTCAAATTCTTCAGGAATTTGTTTACAGATGCCACTAACAATTCATCAATCTTATTCCTTGGAATGACTTGAGCTCTTTGATATGCCTCCACAACCAAACTTTTGATTACCAGACCACTAAAAGAATGGCCTACCAATAGACATTTGCATCGTTGACCCAATCTCTAGAGATCACTACCACAAGAAAATAACTTGTGTTAATAAGTTATGAATGTCACCAACTTTTGTAGGTGAAAATTACTTGTACAAAAACTAAAACTCATATAGCTGAATGCCCCTTGCAATGCATCAAGACATACCAAAAGAACTTTGACAATCATTAACTTATTGCAAGTACCTTCATAAGTATTAAGAACTTTTGTGTATGTACAATTTAAGTCAACTTGAATAAAATTAAGAGATAATTGATACTAAGGTTATAGAACGTCAAATATGACAACATCAGTGAATAGGAAAATATCTTTCATAAAAATAGAGAAATCTCCATTTTCATGATGAAGAAAAAACAACAAGGTTAACACTTCTTCAAGAAGCCACATAAAAAACCAAACTAGGAAAGACAAAACGAACAAAAAACAAAAAACACACATTGGTATGAACAAAACTAGACTCACACATGTTCAAGGACCATCAACAATACTATGTATGATAGTGACTTAATTACCACAACTTCCCCACTAACTTCATCAACTCTCTAAAATGGGTAAAGGCCGATGACAAGCACCAACCTATGAATTGAGTCCTTGCTACAATTCCATAAGCAATGGGAAGACTCAGCCATATTACTAGCAAACAACATACCAGAACAACAATGACAAGACAAAAAATAGACTAATAGAAAGGGAAAGAAAAACTAGACGAAAGGACAACATGGAAAAACTATGAACAAGTGAGCTTACAAAAAGCTCCTTATTTACAAGACCTGAAACAAAATCATTTTGAAAATGCCAAAAGCGAAAATTCCAAAAAGGAATTTATCTTTAATAGGAAAAGTAGAAAAGCAAAGGAAGGAAGATTAAAACCTTCAAAACAAAGGTAGACCAAACAATGGTTTGAATTAAAGCAGTCTAGTACAAAATAGTATCCAATATAGACACATTGCATTTCTAGGGCAATAATCCAACTTCAACATTGAAACTATGTTTCAAAGCCAACTCATTGTGTGTATTTGACTTCTTTCCACATGTCCAATTATCAAGCTGAGTTGGGAAACATTCCAACAAAGTAAAGGTATTTAGGATTTTGTGTGGAGAGACTTGAACACAAAATGAATCAACAAAACCACCCTTCCAATCTTCTAAACCCGTGGAACTAGCTAATTCGAACAAGTTTTCAATTTATAAGAAACTAGAATCAGAAATTTGCTAAAAATTGGAACCAACCCATTATGTAAATTTTAAAAAGTCACCTACCCTAAATTGATGGTTTTGGAAAAACCAAAAACCATGCAATGTTAAAATAGATCCTTTTGGAACCCTACCATCGCAAAAGGTCATGGGTTCTCAAACCTAGTGATGTGCAAGTGAAACTCCTACCAAGCCTCCCCCAATGAGCTCAACTTGGGGGTGGCAATGGCAATACTAAAACCCCATGTGCACAAATTGATAATTAAAGAATTTTTTTAATTCGGTCACATAAGAATTCTAAAACCAAAACCATTCCTCAAATTGTGTCATATAGAAAAATAACCTTAAATTGTATTTTAAGGTACTTGGGCATTCCCAAACAAATTGAACAACTATAGGGATATGTAATTCAAGGTTCTTTCACAATGTTAAATGTTTGTACCTTAGGGTAAGTCTTTTTGGGGGAAAGAAATGAACATAAATCCATTGTGGAAAAAAAAAAATACAACATGCGTAAGCCAAGGAGGGAACCTGTTTTCAAACACCAAACATCACAACACACTATTAATCAGTCACATTGAGGAATCTACGCAACTAGTATTTCCATCTAACTTTACGATGATCCTTATCATAGATAGTGAAATGAAAACACCATTTCTTATATATAACCCAAATAACCCTTCTCAACAACCAAATTCCTATCATGCAATTAAATAATCCTAGCCCATTCAAAGTTATTTTAAGCAACAATTCCATTTAAAATCACATGTCATACCCTATGATCAAACAAGGGTTAATCCTTGAAAATATTTTCATTCCTTTCCATTCAAGAAATCAAATTATCATTCATTTTAATAGTGTTTAGATATATGTGAACTTCTTATAAACTTGGGGTAGTTTCATATGTGGGGCATTGCAAAATAATTAGCCTTTTCATTTTCCCGTTCATATTTAGAAGGTCTTTGAGTTTTTAAATGATGCAGGAAGCCCATTTCCAAGCTAGTGCTCTAAGGCAATCATAGATCTATATGTCATGGTTTTTTAGGCTTTAAAATTGTAGATTGGGTAGTTTTTTTCAATATCCTTACACATTTAGGCTTTCCATGTGTTGATAAAAATGGTCTTAGGTAGAGAACCCATAAGAAACTTGTTTCCTTTGTTCAATTCTTTCTCCAAACATCATGCCATTTAATTTTGTAACTTGGGCATAAAAACTCTAGCCATTTTTCAAGGATTTTATGTTGCAACGCTTCTTTGTTGTTTGAAAGCTTTTGCCCTCTACTCACAAAATAGTCAAATAATGATGACCCATGCATATACGTGCATTGATTTGCACCAAATCCCACCATGCTCTTGTGCCAGTTAAAGTTCCAATCTTGATATGTGCAAGAACTTGTTGAGAAGGTCCAGTGCCGTGTCAACATGATTCTCGATGCTTGCCAATGTAAGGGAAGTATCATTGGCATACTGAGCTTAAAATGTTGTTTCTCCACTCTTGGCAAATGTATTCGTTTGATCTTCCTTGTAGTTGGCTGCTCTTCTTATCATGGAATTTAATACCTCTCTCACAATCAAGAAGAGATTAGGTGCTTTTCATGATCTCCCGCTAACCCATTATTTATATTATCCCACACAAATAGTTGTTGGGGTTTTTATGTAAAATGTTGAGACGCTGGCTGACTCTTCTAGCAGATTTCCCACTATTATGGTAGATGGCTCCTCATCCCAAGATCTAGAGACTCCCACCAGACCAACAAAAGTTAGTCACCTTACCTCAGAAACTGATTGTACAAGACTCAAGTGCAAAATTATTGTAAGTTGCTCCTGGTTGCATTAACTCTCTACACCTGCAACTGCCAGGTGTGGGTTCTTTCAAAGTAGGTTGAGAAATAGTGAGGTGAACATAGAAGCCCTTTTGCCATGGTATGATCAAATTAATTGTGGTTGGATAGTGGGTGAGTAGAAGATATGAAAAATTTCCCTTAGTAGTAGTGGGTGGGACCTATTAGGCCCTTAAAAAAAAAAGCTTTCTCTCATGAATTTTGCACCTCCATGTCCTTGTCTCACAAAAGAACACCAACTCATACCAAAAGTTCTCAAACCAACCACTCCATCCAAAACCACCCACTAAGGAATTAATCAAAAAATTAGTGAGAATAGGGTTTCACATGTCACTCCAACTTTGTTTCACCACACCACTATGCCAATTGTGTTTTGCCAGTTACCTTTGAACTTTGATCGGGATTTGCTTTCTCACACCCATGTTCCAGAAAAAAGAAATTAGCACATAAAACTGCCATAAAATAGTTGTTGAGTGGATTGTCACTATTGAAATGAAAACTTCACTCAACCACTATTTTCCAAAAAATAGTTGGTGGGTGGCTCACATGGAAACTGACCTTTAGATCTCTCTCTCTCTCTCTCCCATCTTCACCAAGAGAATTAACATCATGTTAGACCTACCTTCGCCTAATGTTAATGCAGAGTTTTTTTTGCTCACTTTGGGTCAAGCAAGCAATCCTAATGTGGCTCAAAGCTTTAAAACAAAAATCTTTGAAGCCATGTAAGGTCACTTTTGCCAATATGTTAGTAGATGAGATACCACAGGATTTAATCTCACACTATTCACGATAACCAACGTGCTTGAGCCAGTTACTGGACATAACCATCCCTGATGAGAATTTAGATGCCCTCTTCTCATCCACGTAGAGAGGTGATTATGAAATCTTCATCCAACAACAACCAAAGGGTTACCGAATCATGTGCGGCCAAGGAGAGCCCACAGCCCCAGGTCCCTTGTGCTAACTAGTAGTCACTAATGAAATGGAGGTCAAACTAATTTATGGGTTGTAACTTGCAACCTGACAGCCAAATCAGAGTGAGTTTTGAGATTCTCATTCACAAGTGATGGTTATGATCTCATAGCAGATAACTATACTTACTGATGATGAATCCAAGTTTCATGGATTGGACAGATGTGTCTTTGAGAATAATGGACTGAATTTACAAGTTTCTCGATGCTTGTCAATCATCCTGCATCCAAGAAGCTTGCAAGAATCTGGCACATACTGCAGTTTTAAACAGATCTCCAAGCCAAATTTATACAAAGAATTCTTTCCCCTACAATCACAGAAGCCATTGAAGTTTTCTTAACATTGATCATATGGGTGTTGAATACACAGATTGACAACCTCGTGATGGAGGAGGAAAGCTGAAGATTCATAATTGACAGCATGCAACTGAACTGGCTGGGTTGGCTACTATCCAAATTTTATAGCAGTGGGCTAAAAAAGCCCCAAGCTTATATCACAATGCAGGTCCTTTTCCTCAACTGCATTTCCAATGCTTAAACCAATGAGTATGTCCTAAACCCTAAACACATAAGGACATGTCCTTTAGATGACTTTTCCAGCAGTCAGCTCTATTGTACAAATCATTACACCTGGAGCTTTACAATGAAATGCCCCCTTTGCATCATTTCTGGGCAGGCGTGTGCCTGCATGCTGATGACTTTACTGTCACTATCCACACAATATACTCCAGCACCCTAGCAATCATCCATCCTTCCACATGCAGAAGAAACTCAAAAAGAGGCCCATGACTTGCAAGAGAAGTGAAGTGCACAAAAACCAGGTGAATTAGGCCCAAGTTACTTCTGCTCAAAATGGTGGATCCCTGACCACTGAAGCTCAATCCATTTTCCTGAACAGGACATAAAGAGTACTTTCTTGCACAAAAGTGTTTGTGCGAAGTGAGGGGTTCACTAACTATGTTGTACTGACTTGCAGGGGGTCCTCTTGGCCTGTTTTGTCTCAATCCTCTTTGTCACTGTCGTCATCATCTGATACAGTTGTATGGACAAAAGGGTCAAAGTCATGCAATGTAATGTAAACTGCTCAAGCACCAATCACAATGGTAATTTGTAATTTATTGCAGCAAACATGAATGACTAGCAGTTGAGTCAAGAGGGACATTGGTACCAGAGCGGACGTCATCTGAGACTCTGCCTCGGGCTTCAACTTGCTTAACAATCATGCGAAAGATGAGAATCCACCAGTAGATATGTAGCACAAACAAGCTGATGAGCAATGTGTTGAATATGTAGTAAAGCACTGGGCCCTGCTTGTAACTCCTGTCCAGTAGTTGGAGCACCTCATAACTTTGTGGATACAGTACACAGAGCAACAAAAAAAAAGGTTTGTCAAGCTAATAGAGAAGATCAATCAATTGCCCACCACCATAAACATAAGCAAGTTTTGGACGGTGTAGCAAAATCACGAAGTAGTACACTGTGTTCCTGGTGCATCCTGTCAGTCAACACATACTAAGGGTCTCTTTTGCATTAGGCTTTTGTAATCACAGTTACACAGTGTGACCACAGCATCCTAATCGAAAGTCATTAACTGACATAGGGTCTTGTTTCTTGCTGCAAGAACAGTTGCTTTCCATTGGAGAGCTGCAAGTGTGTTGAAAACATGTAATTAATCATGTTAGGAACTCCAGGACCACATGTTCTCATGAAAAAAAGGACAGATCTCATTTTATGGTGAGTCATAGTTTGACTTACAGCTCTCACACCTCTTGCAATAATCAGTCTTGATCAGGAGAGTTGTGAGATGACTGTAAGCACAGCTAGCTGGAAAAACATAATGGAAAACTGCTGTGATCACAGCAGGGTATATCATGTACAAGCAAGAAGCAGGGCAAACACATACCTGGTGCTCCAGATGACATGCAATGGAAAGTAGATGAGGCGAAGAACAACCCATGAAATTGCAAAGATCACAAACACAATACTTGGCACAATCTCCCAGCCGTAATACTTGGTAAGCTTCCCTATCTCCAGAAACACATCACTGGCATCATGTATTGCTAGCACCACTGAACCCACACGTGCAAACCTGTTTTTCCATCACAACCCAGGCAATTATAACAGAATGGGAAGATGAGCAACCCTTGTCTTCTTCAAATGTGAATTACAATTTGTTTGAACCCACCCACCCTGAAAGAGAAACATACTGAATAGCTGTCAACAACACTTACAAAAAGGGCATAAGTGGAAAGTGGCAAGAAGAAGGTCACAGAGAGGGAAAAAAAACCTGGCAAGGTAAGAGAAGACAATAAGGACAAGAGCAGCAATATGGTGTGACATACTGACACCAAAATCTGCACGTCGTGTCTCCCAGAAAATCAGAGCAAAGATACTATACATGTAGAATCCCCCAGCAAATCCATACAAGACTTTCAGCTTGAGCCTGATCCAATCCACCAACATGATGCACAGAAATTCAGGACATGAAACAACAAATTATGGAATTGACCAGAAGTATTTATCACAAGAGGAAACAAGATCTAGGACCCGAGAGACAGACCAACCATTGCTAAAGAGTGAGTACACCTAATTCTTCCAGGACTGGAACTTCATTGTCAGATTGAAAAATGAGCACATCCAAAAATGTGAGATCACCAAACCTTGTCATCAAATTTGGCCAGCGCTGTTCACCAGAGCCAAGCCAGAACATCTTTGAGTCTGTAAACCAGGGCTCATTGTACGTTATTGCAAGTGCGAAAATCTCGGCTGCAGAATAATACACACACTTCCAAGCTGACTCCTTGAACTTTGTAAGCTTCTTTTGTGCCCTGTCAGTGTCAGCTCCCAACGTTGTCACACCTGCTTTCTTAATATGACCTGGCCCATTTTGCGCATGGAAGATGCACCGCCTTCCAAATGGCTGCAGAGAAGAAGAAGAAGAAGAAGGCAAACATCCTCCATTTAAATGTGAATTAATTACTACTACAGCCTACCAAAGAAGCAAGCCATGTGAAGAAGTCTAAGCCATTGAAAATTCTTCATATGTGTGTCCCTTCTGAAAATCATGAACCAGACCAGACATTGACAGTAAGGAAACTCCCAGACTTGGTCCAAGCTTCAAGATTTGAACTTCCACAAGCAAACTCCAAATGTCCCAAAAACTCCAGAGTTCTTCAGCAAATTGGGTTGTTGCAGGACAACCAACCTACCCCACTATTACTTCTGTGGATTTGGCTATGTATCTCTCGAATTCTTTGTTGGGAGAAATCAAAGGATTCAAGACCAGGGGTATCATCACTAGAGAGATGAAGAAGAAGAAGAGGAGATTTTTTGGTCTGGAGCTGGGGTTCCCAATCCCTGAGCATTTTTGGGCGATTGGGGGCCAAAACAAATTTAAAAAAAAACAAAAAAACATGAAGAAGAAGCTGCTGCTGGGCTTGAGAAAAAACATAACGAACCTCAAAGACAAATTTGTCGAGGAAGAAACGCAGAGTGGGGAACAGGATGGCAAAAAGGGGTATAAGAACAAGATCCTGAATCTCCGGATAAGTCTCCTCATCCCAATTAGGCCAACAAAAAAAATCCCCCCCACCCTTGTTGGCAATCCACCCCGTTGTTGAATTCCTGAGTTGCTCCAACGCCGTCACCATCGTCGTCATCCTCAAAAACCCAATTCCTTGAATTTCTCCAACAGTTTTCAGATAATTCCTCACAAGAATGAATTCTTTGTCTCTAATGGGTCTGTCTCTAATCTCTAAGACATAATTCTTGTGCACCCAAGTTGTAATTCTTCAACGGGCAGTCATCTAGCTTCTTCTTCTTCTTCGCCAGTGGTCTTCTCCCTCTCTCTCTCTCTCCCCTCACCAGCAAACCTCAGAAGTCTATCATGAAAACCCGAATACTTCGTTGCTTGGTTTCTTGCTTATTTGTTGTGTGATGTTTCTCAGATGCATGTTGGACAAAGAAGATTCATCTGATGCTTCCACCCCCCACCCCCACACACACACGACCAAAAAAAAAAAGAAAAAAAATACTCACCAATCTGAAATTCTCAGCCGTAGCCGAGGATGGGTAGTAATAATAGTAGTGCTACCTAGATTCAGGAGCAAGCACTCTACTCCTACACAACACAAAGGGCTGCTGCTGTATCCAGCAGATTTCTGCTGCAACACCAGAAGAGAACGAACGTCAAAGCGCCTAAATCCCTTCCCAAAGTCTTCGCCCTTCTGACTTCGTCTTCTTCAACAGCAAAACCTTTTTTTTTTTCTATTTTTCTGTTTGTTTAAATATTTTTCAAAAAAAAGATTTAAATTATTTTTGATTTTTGATTTTATTTTTTTTGGGATTTAAAATTTTCTCTCTTATCTGCCATGGTTGTAACCAGGCCAGGAATGAACTAGCACTCATGTTGGTACCATGGTAAAAAATCCCAAAATCCATTTAAATTATTTATAAATAATGTAAAATATCCCAATGCTTTTAGACCCAAATCTCTGAGTTCAAAACATAAAAATAGACACTCTGAGATGTTTACAGTGGGTGGGACTGAACCAGTACCTACCAGGTAGAATGGATGAGAGATGGATGATAAGTGGTCAAGAAACAATTTTCTGTTGGGCTTTCAGTTCTCTAGCTGACCATGGTGGGTTAAGTTTCAGCTGACCATTGCTTTTTAAATTTTTTTTAACTACCTACCTACTAACAACTGGCCCAAGTGGGTTGTTAGTAGGTAGGTTGTAAGAGCAGCTCTTATCCACCCAACACTAATTTATTATACTTATTTTGTGTATAATAAAAATAAGTATAATAAATTAGTGTTGGGTGGATACCTGGGTTTGGAGGGTTGGTTCTGGTTAGTTAAAAAAACCTAATAAAAACAAGTCTAATTTTTGAAATTTTGATTATTATTAATTGGGACCAATTTAACCGAATCAAAACCAAGTCTAATTTTTGAAATTTGATTATTATTAATTGGGACCAATTTAACCGAATAAAAAACCAGGTCTAATTTTTGAAATTTGATTATTATTAATTGGGACCAATTTAACTGAATCAAAACCAGGTCTAATTCTTGAAATTTGATTATTATTTATTGGAACCAATTTTTACAGGATTGGATTCTTGGTTCCATTTATGCGTGGAATTGGAACTGGAATTGATATTTTTGAAAGAAAAAACCAAAAAAAAAAAGAGACTAAATACGATGACTAACCAAAAGCCTAACCATCAGTTAATCATTGGTTCCAGTCTGGGTTATTGAAAGCAGACTGAAATTGGGTCTGATTTTCAAAACTGAAACCTATTTATTTATTTATTTATTTGGGAAGAACTAGACGCCAAACCAAAACCATTCTAGTTTTTAAAATTTTAAAATTTTTAGAGTCTGAGGTTGTTAATAAAAGTCAAGACTAATATAAACCATCTACTTACCTAGCCATCACCTACCTACCTAAATATAGTACCTAATTCTTACAAAATGGGTTACCAAGGTGAAACCAAATATTAACTCAGGTTCATCAAATGTGTCTTACACATCACCCCAAATAAAAAATAAAATAAAATAAAGTAAAACAAAATAAAACAAAACAAAATAAAAAAGGTTATATATATATAATAAAGTGAAAATTTTGGCAACATAATTATTATACGATTTGTGTAAAACATCATTATTTTCGAGTTAAAGTGTTTTTTGTTATTTGTCTTTATTTTATTTTAGAGGAAATAAAATAAAGAAAAAAAAAAAAAAAAAAAAACTTTTGGTTTTGGGAAAACAAAAAATAATTTAACTGGGGTAAATGAATGGGTTGAAATTTTGGGGGAAGGGGTTAAGTTACGTGGGGTTTGCTTGCTCAGCCGGGAGTTCCTTATTAAGT
>Ga0116228_10004304_pt1 | contig 12616 bp, 10 predicted proteins | sample S1TSphfallax_2_FD_89694 | JGI IMG/M metagenome (GOLD analysis project Ga0116228, IMG submission 89694) | Host-associated microbial communities from peat moss isolated from Minnesota, USA - S1T2_Fc - Sphagnum fallax MG | ecosystem: Host-associated > Plants > Peat moss > Unclassified | place...
AAGACATATATGATTAACCAGATACACATCAAACAAGTGTGAGTAGAAGATACTATTATATTGATAAAAGATGTACAAAAATGGGTGCATGGAAAATTACTAAAGAACCCAATGAAAAAAAAAATTGGATCTCTATAACATATCAAAGGATCGAAGTTCAAAATTGGGTAGTCCAAAAACTAAAAGGGCTACAAAACCTTACTAATTATATAAAATGAAACCCTAACCCATATCAGTATCTACAATCCCGTGTTTAGCTCGGTATGCATCTGCTGCATGATGAGCAGTGTAAAATTGGCGGCGTTGCATCTCAACTTGAACTGCATTTGCAACAAACTAGGCCTTTGTTTGGTCCTAAACCCTATAAACACCCAAAAATCACCAAATTAAACCGTAACACACATAGGGTTCTTCTTCTTTTTCTTCTGCTGCAAAAAAGAAGAAGAAGAAGGCTTTCTTCTTTGCTGTGCTGCAACTAAGCTGTAGTGTAGCAAAGAAAGAGGAAGAAGAAGACTTCTCAAGCCTTCTTCAAACAAAACAAACAAAAAAAAAACGTAAGCATCTTACCTTTTCGTGGGCGTGTGGGTCCTGTTCCAGCTCCAGCTCCAGCTGCAACCGTTCCAACTCCCACTCCACAGCCACAGCTCCAGCTCCCGCTCCACAGCCGCTCGAGGTCTCTGGAGCTCTGGCGATGGAATGAGGGGGGGTGGGGTTGGTAGGTGGTAGGTAGAAGGGGGGAGGTAGAGAATTTCAGGGCAGAGAGGAGGTGAAAAAAAAATCTCGACGGGCAGGGAGGATGTTCATCCGCAAAACGGGTTGAACGTGTTCATCCTCAACTGGTGCATTGGTGGCTGCTAGTTCACTCCAGGCAGTGGAGTGGACAACATGGTTCTATAGAAAACCCAACTTTAAGTTCAAGAATACAGGATGCAAGTGGTGCGTGTGGTATGGTGCAGTCCTCCGTCCGTCAGCGACTATTATTGACCTCAGGACTTCCATCTAGCTTACGACACCATAGAACTCTATGATTTGATGAGGACTGTGCTATCGGAGCTATCTGCCAGACCCACATTAATGGGTGTTTTCTCTCGTACATTACGAGTGCACAACTCCATATTGCTAGTTGCCTGCTATGCTATCATCAACTATACTAGTTGAAGACTGACGTGCTAAGGAAGAAAAGTAACCTCGTGATAGTCTTTGACGGTACCCACGGGCCATACCTATGGACTTCCCTCTACCATAGGTGTGACAACTTACTGACACTTGTCACTTGTGCTATTGTACTCTGTGGCGTACCCACCTCAGGCAATGGCATGCACATTCCTACACAACTTGCGGTTTCGCGACTTATTCACCCATTCAACTATATATTTAAATTAAAAGTAGACTCTTCCCCATCTACCTAGCTATTCACCTATAAATTAAAAATGTGCTACTTTCATCCCCACTCACGTCCTGACCCTTCCACCATCCTACCTACCAACACTTTAAGTAAGTACCTACCAAACCTCACCTACATGGCTACACCTAACTACATGGTTTTCACTGCAATAGACCCGACAGTCAACAACCATGAGGAAAGAATAAAATGAAGGTATTGCAGGGAGCTTGTTCTTGTTCATTCAAACAAATAAATAAGGGGATGATTAACATATTTAACACCCCCTATAGAAGGGTATTACAAATTTTGTTCAAAGAGTGTTTTCCATTAGGGTATTGTAAACCAAGTGGATAATCAAAGCCGTATGGAGCTCCAATTCAATTTAGACACAATTAATGCATGTTGTTGTATTCAAGTTCATAGAACAAAATACTCAATGAATGTGCAATACCCCATTCTAAGTATCCCTGAAATAGTTTGGGTTCCATATCATATCTTTTGACAATTCAAAAGGTATTGCATAACCCTAAAAAAACCTAGAAGGAATGTAATACATTCATTGGGTTACACTGCAATACCTTCATTGGGCCACATTTGCAATACCCCTCTCAAGGTATCCCAAAATACATTGGGCTCCATAACATATCTTTTAACATGTGGAAGGGTATTACAAAACCTTATCAAAACCTACAAGGAAGCCAATACCCTCATGAGGGTATTCTATAATTAAACACCATGGGTTTATATTATTGGAGGGGTATTGCTCAACCTCAAAACTACACAATACATGTGTAATACCCTTCACAAGTTATCTTAGAAATATATTGGGTTTCATAATTTGAAACATGGAGGGGTAATGCATAGCCCTACCAAAACTTACAAATCAAGCAATACCCTATTTAAGGTATTCAATAAACCCCATGGGCTGTATTATTTTCATTTAAACTATCAAAAGGGTATTGCTTATGGCAAGGAATATTCAATGCACATGCATTACCCCCTTATAGGGTATCCCATAAATATATTGGGTTCCAAAACATACATTTTGAAACCTTCAAAGGTATTACATAATCATACAAGGAATCCAACACCATCATTAATGTATTCAATAATTAAACACCATGGGTCTACACTATTGAAGGGGTATTACTCATGCTCAAAATTACACAATACATTTGCAATACCCCTTATATGTTATCCCACAAATACATTAGGTCCAAAACATTTTTTTTTCAAACTAGGAGGGGTAATGCATAGCCCTACCAACATGGGTTAAATTATTTTGGTCTAGACTACCCAAGGGGTAATGCACATGTATCCCAAAAATCATTTGGGTTTTATAACATATCTTTTGAAACTTGTAAGGGTATTGCATGGCCATACCAAACCCTAAAAGGAAAACAATACTTGCATCATGTTGTGATAATATCTTAAACCATGAAACAAAAGGATAATTTTTAAAATTCTTATTCCATGGTCAATATAACATGCTTTACATATTGATTCAAGTAAATGAAAATATTACAAAGTTTTTCACATTGATGGTAAAAGGTCATTTGAACAAAGTTATAAAGTTTAAATGCAATACTTACATCGTCATAGGATATTTGCATTCACCATCAAACATAAGAATATTTTTCAAATACTTGATTTTTTGCAAATATATCATGAAATTCATGTTTTCAAAATTATTTATTCACCTTCCAATATGACTTAACATATATAAAAATGAACATAATGGAAAATAGGTCAGATTGATGGTACAAAGGTTTAGGGTTTAGTGTAAAATTTACTAATTAATGTTAAAGTTAGTCAAATTCTAAAATTAAAAAATTCATGCTTAACAATTTTTCAATGATGTACATATTTATGTTTTTCCATTTTAAAGTTGTAAACCCATTTCAAAAAGTAAAAGCATAAAGTCTCTTATTAAATAATATTTTAATGCGGGTTTTTAAAAATTAATAAATGTACATGGTTTTCCACTTTTTTTAGTGGTCTCTCCATGTATTAATCCTATATGTAAGATTAAATTTTTTATTTTGATTTTTTGACATATAATAAATAATTTCTAGCCTAAAATAATTATGTCAAGAAACGGACCAAAGTTTTTAAGAACTGGAACCAGGCTTGGGGTTCAGGTCCAGACTTGGTTGAAAAATTGCAACTTTACCAAGTTCTGTTTTAATTTATTTCTGGTTTAAATGTCATGTATGAAAGCTACACTGGAAGAAAGTTTCATGCCTTGGAATGAGTGAGGGGGAAGGTATCCTGGAACTCAAACCTATCTGCTGATAGCAGCTATTCAGTGTTCAAGCACCGAGACTACTGAAGAACTTGGAATGAAAGATTTGGCAAACAGTGCAAAATGCAATGCTATGGACTGAAACTGTAGTCAACTGCACAGATAATAAGCTCTGTTCCCAAGCAAATAGAAGGCCATGTATTCTTCAAGGTACTTGAAGCACTCCACTGACAGAACAGGTGCAGAAGTGCTCAAAGACATGACATTGGGAATCTGAGAGAAATTTGCTGGAGGATGCATTTTGCTGGTTCTTGTGCACTTATTACAATACCATGAATCCCACAAACCAGGACTAATCTCCTATCATATTTTGACAAAAAGAGGCACCAAACATAACCTAACGAGTAAAAACTGTGAGTTCAGGGAAGTTAGATTACCCTCCATTTCAGCTTTGATAGACAGCTGTGCATTTTCCATCATCATCCATTCTAGAGATTGAAGCATCTTCTTCCATACCAATCGCCTCTCCACCAAGGAGCTGCAGTAGGGCTGCCCAACATGACATGCTCCAAGTCAGGCTCTTTCATTTGGGGAGATCCTCCTGGCTCAAGAGGGTTGATCAAACTACAACCTACAGCACATTAAATGTGATATATCAAGGACATGGAACTGCAGATACATGGTTCTAATGAACATGCAGAAAGTAACATTTGAGGAAGAACCTCCAGCAAGCTGTTCAAAAGCTTGCCCCACAAAGTTGCATTTTCCCCTTCATGGCTCCCACTCATCTACATGCTGGTCATTCCCTGTATGCAACCCAGAAAGACTAACTTAAAACAAAACCTCATGATGATACAAGTGGATAACTTCTTGAAGTTCTTAAAGAAGAAAGTGAGCATGAATATCATTTTAAGTCAGCCAAGATATTCAAGGAGTTGAGACTTAAGACCTAGAAGTTCTGTAACTAATCACAATTGCTGGTGGTAGCTGACAATCATCAAGTGAAACAACCCAATGCTTCAACCATGGCAGGCTCTTCATCATCCTTGTTCATCAAGTCAAAGGAATGAAAGGTCTCATTTTATACAGCCATTCATATGAAACTTTTCCCTATCACCCTCACACAGCTCACCTGCTGTCAGCTGAAAGCCAGCCAATCTAGGTGACTAAACACCACAGCTGAGTGATGTCCATGTAATGAAACAGCAAAACCTGGTAAATGAACAGAATTTGGATTTGTCACAATTTCCAACTTAGAAGAAAAAATCATCACAGTGATAGAGAAATCTGCATCCAGCTCACTCCACAGCAGGAGGTGCAAGAGATACCAACCTACCATAATGCAATAAAAATGAAGCAATGAAGGTCCAACAAATGTGCACAATTGTACTGAAGGCTCAGCAGAAGCTTCAAGATGGAAAAGCTCACAGACAGCAAACTGCAGTCCAGATGTTGTGGGAAACAAGGCCATGGATGCCCCAGCTTTTACATTGATTCAATGTCCTAGCAAATTGACAACAAAGCAGGGTCATCCAGTTGTTGAGGGTTTGACACTGTCATTTCAACAAATCATTCCTGTTTGCCATATAGTTCAGTGAACCCCATACAAGTAAAAACCTTAAAAGCAGAGTCATTAAAAGCATGATGACATTGACAAGAGGATTTTGTAAAAGAATTGATTAATGGGCAGAAGCCACAAGCTCTGGTTTGCTACTTGCTTGGGAGCAAGAAGAGCCTGGGAATTGTCCAATATCTTGGCCCTCAACATTTGAAAAGCCTGTGTCTAAGCCTATGCTAAATTCTTCGGGGTTCAAATCCCCCCTATCCCTGTATTCGGCAATCTGCGCCCCATCCATCATCACATATAAGTCAGAATGCCATCCAATAAATACTTCTGTTAAATTAGCTCATTAGCCTCTACCCAAACGGCATTCTTATCAAATGTCATTTCTGCCAGCACTCCAGAATTGTCATCTGAAGTACTACTATATTGCCATATGGAGGATGATTCCTGCAAGTCCAATTTGCTGATGTGAAAACATGATTAGTTACTGCATAATGCAATTATGCATCAAACATACTAATATCATGTAATTACTGGCCATAAGAGAGCATAATGGCATCAGTAAATGCTTTATGAGGAAGTTCTTTTTTCATGTCTGCTAACTGACTGGGTTCTCTGGGAAAAAAAAATGAGGATTATTTAGAGAGTGCTTACATGATGAGCCAGAGCCATGCCACTTAATGCTGCTGCCTCCAAGCTTGAGCCCAAAAGCCAATCACCACAAATGCCCACCCTTGCATGTGCGTCAAATATGCAGGGCACTCCTGGTGTGTTTACTGGAAGTGCTGCACCCCTGACAAAAGTAAACCCAACATTCCATCAATGACCACTCTTGGGTCCTCTGAACTCTGAACCTGTCATTCCATCATATCCATGAGGATTGCAGAGAAATCTCCACAACAAAACATTGAAGGTAACACAACAATGAGTGCTCATATAACCTTGAGAGTTGCTCACAAAGTTTCAGACCATCACAGTCGTCATGAATAGCAGTGACGAACTGCCATGACCACCCATCATCAGCTCTCAATGATGGGTGCAGATATGTATATAACAATCAGTCCAAAGTTTCAGCAAACCATTATACAAAATCTGTCCTGAGATTCTGTTGCATTTCCAGAAGCAACTGGAAGACTCAGTCATGCTGTTGGCTAGCACTCAAGAGACATAGCTAATCAAAACAGTTGATAATATCCTCATTCAAGCTAAAATGAGCTTGTGAGAGTATTTTAGTCCTTCCTGTACAAGGAAGCATCTAAGCCTATATAGAAGAAAGTGGACGGGCCTCCTGCAACCTGAACATATCCTTAAACACAGCACTGCTGACTACTGGGATGCAGAACATCTGCTAAAACAAATTGAACACATCTCCATGAAATTGGAGAGAAACCTCATCCACAAGAACATTAAATCAATCGGTTAGATGTTAGGACAATAATGGTCTCCTTCTCAGCAGAGTCCCATTGCACAACTTCATCTTTTCCCTGTCATGCTCAAGGAAAATTGGTAATAGCAAAAACTTGGGGTTCTCCTGATAATATCAGATGGCCAAATGGCAGCCAAACCAGCAGCTAGGTACATTTTTGCTTTCATAAACACAAGTCCACAGATCATCATTGTTATTCCTCAATCTGGTGCATAGCACTTTTCAATCAGTCTTAAGTTCTTTGGAGGTTGGAAGGGTAAAGCTTTGCATCTGCAACAGTCAGATCCCACTTAATATTGCAATGGACTTTCTCCAACAGCATGCTGCTCCTTTTTCTGGAGGAGTTTCTCCAACTCCTCTTTCCAATTTCCTTTGGACCCATAGGGAGCTTCCATTATCACTTATTGAGAAGTCTGCAGTTTTCCGTATCTGTGGAGTTGGAAAAGAATAAGGGAATCCAAATTTGATCCAAGGAGTTCAGAGAAATCACCATAGCTGAGGTCGCACATAGAAAGGAACAGGCATTGAACCCTCTGGGAGCCCGAGTGCTAATTCTGCACCCCGAAGCATCTCCCTTTTCACCTTCTCACTTTTCAATACTGGAATACTCTCCTGCATTAAACAGGTCAACAAAATATTGAATTCAGACTTGACATAAATTGAAAAAACTTGGAATGAACAAGGTGAATGGAAATTCTACACCACATTTTCTCAATGACTGAAGATCAGAGAAACTAGGTTTAATAAAAGAGGTGAAGAGTTTCTCACCTGTGGAACCTTATTTTTCTTTCCAAAAGCAGCTGTGCTGAAGAATGTCCAACAATGAGGAGCCCTATCTTTTGAAAGTGGAAGTTTGCTTGTGTTATTACCCATCCATGAAATGGCATTGACACCCTCAACAAATGCGCCATCTAGTGCACGGCTATCCAACCCCAGGGGTGAAGGAAGAGGTTCATCAAATGCAGCCATCAACGCCCAAATGGAGCTTAATTCCAGTCTCTGAAATACATAACAAAACACCCAGCATATCAAACCTGGTCAACAGGATATCCAGAGGAACTCGCTTATAGAAAGGGAAAAAATTGAAAGCTGATTCAACAGTTTATGCAAAGTGAAGGACCTTCATCTGTTTGAAGACTAGTGGTGCACCTGAAGGTGCAAGCAGGCGGTTAGCACATTTTCCTGCAAGACATGAGAGGCATTTCCGAAGGATGCAAATGAGCAGAAGATTTTGATCAGCCATAAAGCACAGAAAAAAAGTCCCTGGAAAAAGTATTGGTCAAATTAGTAATACCATGATCTATCAGACTAGAGGAAAACTAAGCCAGCTTTGCTGGGCAAAATGAGCCCAGGATCAGCAGCTCCTACAGGATTGCTAGATTCGTATCACCACAACCCATGAAAGCATTGCAACTGGATCGAGGGCAAGTTGAAAATCACCATTATGAGCGATGACAACAGCATCAAAAGTGCCTTCAGACTGTCCATTTTCACTCAACTGCCAGGAGTTGCCACGAGCACTGATATGGCTTATCCATACAGGCCTTCTCACTTCAATCAACCGCCCCTGCAATAAAGAAAAAAAACTTCAATGATGAAAAATCTAATGCACTCCAAGCCATTCTTCTATGAAAGCTCTTCTCCTCTTTAATCATTGTTGTCTCGCCCCTGTACAAAAAAATTCAGTTCTGCTGATACATGTGCACCAACTCTGTCTAAAACTTGTTTGCACATCTTCTAAAAGAAAAAGGCCTTTACCTGTGAAACCATGTGATCAGCCAGAGGCCGCATACCATGAACTCCAACATAGCGAGGCCCATCAATCAGTTCTTCAAACTGGCCACCATTTCTTAAGGTCCCAACAACACCCGTCCATTCCTTAACTGCACCTTCTTTGATCCATCTATCTACAAGCTTGTGGAAACGTGGATCTGAAACTGTGAAGTATTGAGCAGCATGGTCAAATACCAGGGACTGCCCTTCCTGAGTTTCAATATCTCTTGTTGCCATCCTTCCCCCTAGCCCATGCTTTCCCTGCAGGGTCACATGCATCATGCTTAAGTCAGATCTTCAGGGATACATTAGAAGTTTGAGCAAAGCTTTGACAAGTCCAAACCTTGTATGCTAATGATACAGAAAACACTGAACATTCACCATCTGTGTATCCTGACATAGAAACTTGAAAACTTTGAACAGAGTCCTGAACGGGAGAACCACACACAGATCTAATTCCCACAAATGCAAAACAACAACACCCATAATAAGCATTATTGATTGACATTAGGTATCTCATTGAACAAATCACATGATCAGGATTTACCAAATGCTTCCTCCTTTGGGTTTAGGGTTTAAGGTCAAGGGTACATGAGGACTAGGGTTTAACAAATTCACAGCAATCCGAAAAATTCCAGAATAGTAAATAGCTCACATGGCATGAAGGAAAAAAAAAGGTCCAGAACTGTGGGGGAGTTGGCTTCTACTTCTCCCTCCTCAACACTGTTTGTAACACTGAAAGCTCTGGTGTTTTTCACAAATGGCTAGGAGTTTGCCAGCATCATCAAGGATGATGATGATGGTGATACGGATATAGAAAACCAAGCCACTACAATTCCAGCAAGCAGCTGTGCATGGCAAGCAGAATGAAAGGATTCAAGAAACCAACACAAGAGAAGAAGGTGGGTTCCAGAGAGAGACAGACAGAGAGAGGCTATGGCAAGAATGTCTGTTGGGGGACACAGACCGTATCAAAGACGGTGGAGGAGATGCCTAGTTCTTCAAGAGTGAGGGCGCACACGAGACCTGACATGCCTCCTCCAAGGATGGCAATCCGTGGTTGCTTGTTCATGGGAGTGGCAAACTGCACCTGCTCAGCTACAGCAGGCTCCTTCTTCCGCTTCCTCTCCAGCTTCGGATCCTGCTTCCACCATTCCTCAACTCCTTCCAAACCCTCGCTCTCCTTCCCCTCTCCTCCTCGTTCTCCTTTCCTCGGAACTTCAGAGCTTCTGGTCTCTCTTCCTCGCCTCTGGTTGTCGTTTTTCCCTCCTCTTCTGTCCCTTCTTGCATCTGCTTCGGAGGAAGTGCTCCGAGGAGCACCTGCATTTCTTCCCCTAAACTCTTCTCTGCTTTCTCTCTGAGGCTCTCCTCGTCGCTCGCTCGCTCTGCGGGGAGGCTCGTCCTTTCCCGGCCACGGTTTTTTTCTGTCTCCCTGAGAAGGCGGCCGCGGCCGTGGCCTTCCTTCTCCGGAAGAACTTGCTGGTTGAAAAGAGCTTCCAGAGCTTCTAAAGCTTCTGTCGCTGACCCTTTCTTCCCGCCTCTCCCCTGACGTGCTCCGGGTTTCTCCTGCCATGACGCCCCTCGAGAATCGGTCTCCATCTCTTTCGTTGCCGCTAAAGCTTCGCACATAAACATCGTCGGCGTCGTCGTCGTCGTTCTTCTTTCCCCTCACACCGGACGAAGCTCTGACCTCCACTAGCCCGGATGCCTTTCCATCTCCCGGACTGGCTACTGGAGCGTCCGGCGATCTCTGCAACGCGAAATCCGAGAGAAACCTTGGAAACCGCGAAATTCGAGTCCGAAGAGCCGACACAGGCCAGGATCTCTTCCTTCCGGAGAGCAGGAAACAACAAGAATTGGTGGTGAGAGAAAAAGAGAGCGAATTCTTGCTGCAACAATTCAACTGCTGCAAAAAAGGAACAGGACACACCACGCACACAGACCCAATGGATGTGTACATCGCAAAGAGAAAATAGTCCAAAAAAACACCAAATTGCTGCTGCAGCGAGAGAGATGAAGACGTTACGAGCTCTCTCTCTCTCTCTTCCCGCAACAAACAAGGCCTGAGTGGATTGAGTTTAGGGTTTGCCGCTCTAGCATTCAGTTTAGGGTTTGCATTCCAATGCTCCTTTGGGTTTTTGTTTTGCATTGAACACGATCCCACAAAAAAGGCCTGAGGACATTGAGTTTAGGGTTTGCATTGCATAATCCTTTTGGGTTTTGTTTGCACTTCATGAGATTCCACAAAACAGACCTGAGTGGATTGGGTTTGGCACTCTTGGACTGATTTTAGGGTCCGCATTGCATGCTCCTTTGGGTTTTGCGTGCATTGAACGTGATCCCACAAAAAAGGCTTGAGTGTATTGAGTTTATTAGGGTTTGGCGCTCTTGGATTGAGATTAGGGTTCGCATTGCACGATGCTTTTGGGTTTTTTTTTGCATTTCATGATCCCTTTTGGTTTGCACTGGTGCTTCTTTCGTAGATGGACCTCAAAATTGCCATGGAATCCAAGGAATGATCATGTGCTAGAAGAAATCATGATCTGTTTACCTGATTGACTCAGGCAGGCAGGCAGGCAGGAGAAACCAGGACCATCAGAAGCAAGATCCTCAGAGACAGACCCATGAGCCTATTCTAAGGAAAAACGATGCGGCATCTTCATTTTCCCACACAGCAGCTCTGCAGCACCTGCTGGGTTGTTGATTATGTCCGACTTGATCTCGGGGTGTGGAAGTTGAAACCTCCGAGAACCAAGCTCAGGAGTCTTGGAACCAGGCTCTTCAGAAGTCAGCATATGTCTCCATTTGCTGACAATCTGCTTGTCATTGATACCAAGGAAGCAAGCGAGGTATGCAACAAAATCTTCATCTGCTCTAGGGGCAGTCACTTCTGGCAGTCCAAGTCTTAGCTGGTCCTGATCTACACCACCACCTTTCGCAAGAACATAATGAAAATCTTCGGACAATCTGGGGACCTTCAGATTTGTTGTTGAAAGCACAATGCAGCCATCCAGTCTGTTCTTCTCTTCCTGACTTCGCAGATCGTGATTCTTGATCTAAAAAATGTGATCCAGTTCTTGAAAACACATGAAATCTGTGTCAAACCTGTTGTATTATTCGCTCAAGAAGCGGTGTTGATCTCTGCTTCTTGTTGTGTTGTTGTCATTGTCGTCAGAAGGGAAATTGCTTACTCGCTTTGCTGCACAACCCAAAGATGAAAAGAAATAGTTGAAGATCATCAGAGCAGAAAAAAGACACAAAGAAGTTCTTCCAAAACTGTACAAGACCTGGCATGAATTCTTGCAGCAGGAGCAACAGGAATGATCATCATCACCCACATCCTAAACCCTTGGAATCTGCAAGCACAGTCTCAAAGAAAGAGTATGCCGATGTTGCTTTTGCTCCATTGAAATAACAACAAAGCCATTCCCTCTCTCTCTCTGAAACCTGATAAAACTGGATAAAACAAATGCAATTGGAAGTCAACAACAACTACAAAAGCAAGCTCCAGGATTCAAGCATCCGTGTGCAGCAGGACACAAGGCACTGAAGTAAGTCCCTCAAGAGTTTTGGACATGTATCATACCTATAAGAAGAAGGAACAAAAAAACCCCCACACTCCTTTTGCAAGGAGAGTTTGCGGATGGGCAAATGGTTTGCAGAGTTTTTTTCACAGATAGCAGCAATTGCTTCACAAATACAATGATGGAATTCACAAGAAAAGGTACTTGAGAGATTGATGTGCTTGAGCAAATCTTCTGCAACAAGATCATCCAGAAAACATTTCTGACAAATTTGGGCCAGATCAGCTAAGCTCTGAAGAGTTTGATGAGGCTGAGAAAGATTGAAGATTCTTTCTCCCTAAACCCTAAATCTTGGCATTCCTTTTTAAAAGGGTTTGCATCTTGGACTTGGTGAAGTAATATCCTAAAACTATTCACCTTGAATCCTGTGAAAATTATTAATATGAAAATTTAGTAGAACATGTTTGTGAATGACCAAGCCAATAAATTTAGAACATGAACATAAAAAAATCTTTGATAAGACGAAACAAAGTGTAATATCACTTATTGTTGAATATCAACTTTTTACCAAGTTATAGTTTACTTGAAATACTTGTGTTACATGCACATACTTTTGGTACTATGAGATACCTCAAGTAAGTTCACTTAAAATGTCTCTAGTTAAGTTTAATGAGAAATATCTCAATGCATGAAATGATGA
>Ga0116228_10004306_pt1 | contig 12614 bp, 9 predicted proteins | sample S1TSphfallax_2_FD_89694 | JGI IMG/M metagenome (GOLD analysis project Ga0116228, IMG submission 89694) | Host-associated microbial communities from peat moss isolated from Minnesota, USA - S1T2_Fc - Sphagnum fallax MG | ecosystem: Host-associated > Plants > Peat moss > Unclassified | place: USA...
AAATTATGGTAAGATAAATAGGTAAAAAGTTAATAAAATAGGGTATATTGTTGCATAGTTTAGTTAACAAGTAATATAACCTTTAATATAATCTAATATAGCCTACTATGGCCTAGGCACCCTAGCCTATTACATGAATCATGGAAGGATATGGTTGCATGGGATGTGAGAAAACTAGAGGGGCATTGCATGTTTACATTACGACCTATTCTTATGTGGTCAATGCATGACTTGCTAGCTTATGGATTACTTTTTGGTTAAGGGAACAAAGGCTACAAAGGTTGTCTTGCATGTGGCCCAAACATAGAACTACCTTTAGCTTCTATCTAAGACTTTCTTCATTTTTCTTCAAGGTAACCTATGGCAATGATCTTTTGTTATGAACATTTTTGTGAATTTGCAAGACTTATTATGACACACATTTGATTTTATGCATTGTGAGAATAATATGGTAATTAATGTCTTGAAAACCTTACTTGATGAAAAAGACATAAAGAAGGTGTAGCATGATCTTCATGCATGCGGTATTCAACCTACTATGTGGTTATAGCCCCACCCAACAAGGACTAGTGAAACCATTGTGTGTATTGCCCTTTGGGTGATGCCTAAAGAAGAACACCCTTTCTTTCTAGATACCTTGGCCAAGCTGAATGTGCCAATTGGGTGCGCTCCAAGGATCAAAAAACATGTAAAAGGTAAGCTCAAAGTTATGAAGTCCCATAATTATCATATTTTGTTTCAAAAAATTCTTTTAGTTTGTATGAGGCACATAATGATTCAAGAGCCTAAGGTAGCCATCTTGCGGATTTGTAAAATTTTCCAACTCATATGCACCAAAGTGTATGATCCATCAACATACCATGTTTTGAAGGTTAGGATTATAACAACATTATGCCTTCTTGAGAAGGTATTCCCTCCTAGTTTATTTGATTTAATGACACACCTTGTAATCCACTTAATTGATGAACTTGACATATGTGGGCCTGTACATTTTCATTGGATGTATATCATCAAACGTGCCATGAAAGACTTGAAAGGGTATGTCCAAAACATGTGCAAGCCATAAGGGAACATGGTAGAGAGATACATTTTCAATGAAACCCTAGGCCTTTGCGCATAATACATGCATAATTTCACTACAACCACAAGGTGTGTATGGGATTCTAATGAGGAAGAAAAGGTAGCAAAAATCCAACAAAACCAATACATGTTTTTTTAACATGAGGTGCAAGAACAAGAAAAATGTATGCATTAATGTGCATCATACAAAACATCTTACAATATTATATAAAAGAAACTACAAAAATTGATCCTTTAAAACCAAAAGTGATAAAATTAACATACATAAGAAAAACAACATTTGATATTAATGGTACCACAATACATTTTGCACTTGCCATACCATTAAATAAAATTTTTAATGAATAAGTTTCTAACAACATCACAAACAATTGAAGACATTAATTTTGTAAATAAAATTTGTTTTAAAACACCACCTATGGACAACACCTTACCACATTTTTTTATACAAAGGCTACAAGAAATGTTTCCCTTGTTCACCAAATGTTTTCATTGCATTTTGAGTGAATTCACTAATCCTAATGAACATGACCTAATGAGAAAGTAATGAATTCCTTGGTTTAGTGAACATGGACTAGTAAATTACACCCACATTTTGTAGTAGTGTAAAGCAACATATAACAACAATATATTTCATACAACACTTTGTCAAACATTTAAATGTTTAGCTCAAGATATCCATTCTGACACATGTCCTTATCATTTGAAAGTATCAACTATTCCAATTCAAACAAATAGTTTTCATCATGAATTGTTGTTTAAAAAGACATGTTATTAAAATTGTGTGTAGGAAATTATAACACATTAGATGGTCTTGTAAATGGTGCAAATGGAACATTCAAAGATTCCACACAAACTTTTTCAAAATCATTTATATGTTGAACTCATCATTACATCATTTAAGAAAAATACACCAAAAGCTTTATATATAATTACGGTTTATAAACCCCCCAAAAATGAAAATAATATATTTTAATTCAATTTTGAAAACCATATTAAAAGACATGCCTAAAAAGTATCCCAACTAATTAAATTGGAGATTTCAATATAAACATGTTAAAAAAAAACACCTCAATCAATAACATTTCAAAATTTTATGTACAAATACAAATTGATACACATTTAAAAAAAAAACACAACCATTAATAATACACAAATAGAATATATTTGAACTAATACACCAGCACAACAATATCATTCGAGAATAACACAAACATACTGGACAAACCATAAACCTGTATATTTCACATTTAAATTACCATATTATGTTCCCCAATTTATTTTACCATAAATATATTACAGATCAAATACATATAATCTATGTTTTTTAAAAAATAAAAATTCCATCAATTGCCATTTAAATTGAAATTCAATTGTGAACAAATTTATAGTTTCAAGATAATAATTGAATATTAAAATTGTGAACCAAAAAAATTATTACAATACAATATAATACAACAATTCAAATAAACAAACACAAATAACAACAACAAATTCACCTGTAAGTTATGTACCTAGTTAATTATTCACATACTTATTTTTTTTAAAATTGAAATAAAATAAACAAACAACACAAATATACATACGTGTATACTTACCTATCTACATACGTGTACATCTAGTTAAAGTTGAGTTCACAATACTTAACTATCCTTGAGCATTCCTCAATAGGCTTATGTGGGACCCAATTGAAAACTTACATTTGTTGTTCTCTAGTAGAGAGAGCCCTTTTACAAAGAGATTTTTGACAAGATCAACAACTAGCCTAACCCTAAAATCAAAACCCAACTAAAAAAAAGCTCTTGGATTGGTTTTTGAGTGGAGAGAAGGCATCTTTTTCTCAATGGACTAAAAGCTTTCTAGAAGTTTCATGAGCAAATTGCAAAAACATCTTTTTTTCCCTTTTTTTTCTTCATGTTTCTTTAGGATGATAGGGAGGATGAAGGAGAAAGAAAAAAGGAAAGGGTGTTTGTTTTCTTTCCACCAAAAGAAATGAGAGTGGGATGAGAAATATCTACCCCCCACATTGTCATCCAAAATATTTGGGATATGAGAAAAGTTTTTTGGGGAGAAAATTCACTATTTAAAATTATTATAAATGAATGAATAAATAAATAAAAACAAGGTCCCAAACAACATATGGTCAAGAGAATGTTTTTTTGGAAAATTTCAAAAGAATCGCCAAATTTTGAGGAAAAACAATTTTAAATCACCAATTTGTTTTTGGAGGATTTGGGTGCAGAGTTTTAGCTTTCTTCTTTTGAGAATCGCCATATTTAGGTAACTTAGGTTCTACTGGTTTCCAACATTGTAATAAGATTCCTCGATTTTTTATTTCTTTATTTGTCTTGTAGCCAGATTTTTGGCTAAATCCTCTTGATCACCACTTTTGGAGCAACATGGAGAAAATTGAAAAAAAAAAAAAGGGAAAAAAAAGAAAAAAAGAAAACACTGATGAGGAGTGAAATGATTCAAATTGTGGCCTGAAATAATTATGATGGTTTAGCCAAAATTCATTTCATTATTTTAAAGATTATTTAATGAGGAAATTTAGCTACCACTAGAGTAAAGAATTGAAAAATTGGCAAAATTCTCCTTAAATTCAGGTGTAGAATGAGCAAATTTACACTTGGCTAATTTTTTAAAAAATAAATTAAAAATAAATTCCCCCAAAAACTTCCCAAAGTTTTGGTCGAAAAGCCTTTAAAAACATTTCCGTCCGTCCGGGCTGCCCGGAGTTGGTCGCCACTGTTGCCCGCCGTTCGTCCGTCCGTCCGTCCGTCCGTCCCCACTGTTGCCGGCCGGCCGTCCGTCCGTCTGTCCGTCCGTCCGTCCGGGCAGCCCCGCGTCGGTCACTCCTTCTCCGCGGCCTCTTCGTCGACCGCTTCGTCGTCTTGCCTTTTGCGTCAAGGTCTTGTTCTTCTGAGCGTGCTTTGTGCTGGCCGGTCGGTGGTGGCGGGGGTGCTGGTCGCTGGGGGAAGAAGAAGTAGGAGAAGAAGAGGAAGAAGAAGCAGGGGATTTGTAGATGGGATTTTGTGGTGAAGAACATGATGATGAGCACAAACAGTTTGCTGTTCTTTAGGTTTTGGTGAAGCCCATGGGCACTGACGGAGGACGGTGAACGGGTCTCTGGGGTGGGGAAGAGGGGAAGAGAGAGCGGCAGGCAGGCAGGTAGGCAGGCAAGCAGGCAAGCAGGCTTGAGGAAAAAGGCGGAGTTGGCTGGGCGCCTTCTTTTGTGAGGTTGGCTAAAACTCTGCCATGCCTTACGAGTAAGCTCTTTTTGGGTGGTTGGATTTAGGTTTTGTGGGTGGATGGGTGGGTGGTTGGGAGGAGAAGCTGGCTTTTTTATTTTGTTTTGGGTTTGTCTAGATCCAGAGAATTCAGCAGGGTTCCTAATTTCTCACGAGTTTTTATTATTTCCATAATAATAGTTATTCTGTCATAAGTTGTTTTTTTTGTTTTGTGGGTTGTGAAGGAAATCTAGAGGGGAAAAAGAGGAGTTTGCTTTTGAAGGTTTTGTGAAGGAGGAGGAGGAGGAGGAGTCTGGGTTGTGTAAGAAAAGAGATGAGATGGGTGTAGGAAAACAGGCTGTGTGGTTGTTGATGTGGTGAAGGAGGAAGAGGAGGAGTAGAGATTTCTTATTGACCTTGGTGGGATTTAGGTTTGGAGATTTGTTTTGTTTTTGTTTGGTTTCTCTGGAATTGATTCAGGACAAAAGAATTGCGGTGGTGGGTTTCCAATTTTGCAGCTGGTGGTCACATGTTTCTTTTTGGGCTGCAGGGATCTAGTGTGGATTTTGGAGGAGGAGGTTGTGGTTTCGAAGGTTGAGGTACTGTTGTGTTGCTACAACAGAAAGGAGGGGGTGGGTGTGTTCGTAGATTTTGAGGAATACATGACGTCGGTAGGAGGCTCGCAGTATTGGTGCTATCAATGCAATCGGACAGTGAGACCCAGCACAGATGATATAATCTGCCCTGACTGCAATGGTGGCTTTGTGGAGGAGGTTGACAACAGCTCAGTAGCTGCAGCAACAGTAGCAACAGGAGGTGGTGCAGATGGGCCACCAACCCATCTGCCAGACACCTATCCGTTCCCTGGTGGTTTGCAAGGAGATGTGGATTCCTTGGATAATCCACGAGGAGGAGGAGAGGGGCCAGGGGGGGTTCCAGCAGGATTTCGGCGCTATCAACCTGGACAAAGAGGACAACGACCATTTCCAGGAGGCCAACCTGCATTTCTTCAAGTGCTGGAGGCCATGTCGGCTGTGCTCCAGCAAATGCAGGGACCACAGGCAGGCCAAGAAGGTGGGGAAGGTGAGGCAGGTGGGGATGCAGCAGCGAGGGGAAGGCCTGGGCCAGGACCTGGAGGAGGAGGAGGAGGAGGAGGAGGAGGGGGGGGTGGGGATATCTTTCTCTTGCAAGGCCAGATGCAGAACTTTTTTGGGGGCGGAGGCAATGTTGAGGTCTTTTTCGATAATGGGACAGGAATCCCGAGACGGCTGCCAGGAAACTTTGGAGACTATTTCTTAGGACCAGGGTTAGATCAGCTCATTCAGCAGCTTGCAGAAAATGATCCCAACAGATATGGAGCACCCCCTGCATCCAAATCTGCTGTTGAAGCGATGCCCACAATTCAAATATCACATGAGCATCTTGGGACTGATGCAGCACAGTGTGCAGTGTGTAAGGATGAATTTGAAATTGGTGCTCAAGTGCGGCAGATGCCTTGCAAGCATATGTATCATGAAGATTGCATTCTGCCATGGTTGGCGCAGCACAACTCATGCCCTGTTTGTCGGTATGAAATGCCCACCGATGATACTGATTACAATCAAGCACGCTCCTCACAGCAATCAAACTCTTCTGCAGTTCCAACTGCTGCTCCAAACTCGGGGAACACACAACCTGGAGCTGATGCTGGGCCAGCAACCCCTGGTGGCTTCACATTCTGGGGTACGCCTACATCACATGGTATGACTGGCGTACCTCATGGTGGGGCCGAGAGGAGTTCTGCTGGCTCAGGAGTTACAACACAAGGGGCTTCCATACCAGGACCAGCTCCAAGTGGTGGTGGTGGAGGAGGAGGCAGACGATTTTCAATCCAACTTCCCTGGCCTTTTCGTTCCTCAGCTCCACCACCAGCTCCTGCTCCGAGTGGGCAAGCAGAATCCTCAGCATCAGGTGCTCATGGTGCTTCTTCAGCAGGAGGAGGTGGCCCCAATCGGGGGTCCGAAGGAGGTCAAAGGACAGATGATGATGGTGATCACACAATGTTTGAAGCAAGGCAGGAGGATTTGGATTAACTGCTTTTTGCTGCAGAGTTGATGGGGGAAAAAGGGGGGGGAGGCTTAAATGGTGGAGTGCTCTCTTCAGCAATGGAGACACTTGTTGAGGGATTAAGGAGATCTCTTTCAGGGATTGGGACCAGATATTTCTTTTTAACCTTATGATCAGGTCATCTCACAATTTCTATTTGGATGGACTTCGATTGTAAGTTTGAGCAGTTCTCAATTCTTATGAGAAGCTATTTCAGGAATTGTGATTAGTAGAGGTCAGGGGGGTTGTAGATGAGTTGGATAGGCTGAAGTTTGTGTGGGTCTTTTAGGGCATGATTTGTATTTTGGGAGCTATCTATCTACCTCTTCCATAAGAGAAGCTTGATCGCAAAGCCACCAAATTTCTAGTAGAAAGTATTGGCCCAGAGTCCTAGCACTTGTTCTAATTTTCTCATAAATCATTTGGATGCAAATAGGTTATATCCATGGCAAGTCCACATGCCACTTGCTTTGCCTCAAACTTTTTGTGTAGGACTTTTCCTAAGAGTTGAAAGGTGCAGAGGCCTTTTTGCTGTTTGTGTCCTTACACAGTTGAGTAGAATCAGAGAGTGGTTGAATTCATGAGGAAGGATAGGTAGGCTCGGGAATCCCACAAAGGTCATTATCTGATTAGCTATGATTATAAGCAAAAGGAATAGATAATTAGTATCTTCTTTCTTTGTCCCCTTGTGGATCATTATGTGTTTCTGCAGAAAACAAAAATTAATCAGATGAATAAGTTCAGCACATATTTGTGTAATCAAAGAATTTGGCTTCACACCTCATATGGCAGTTCTTGACATGCCTGTTGTTTGTCGGACCTGTGCTTAGTCTGAAATTTAGGGTTTGTATTTCCTGTAGTCTTCATAGAATGTTTTGCCCAAAATGTTGGGTGGATTATAACATAATTATATCCCACCATCAGGGAACTGATGATGTTAGTGGGTAGTGATGGCAGCTTTACACTGCTACCTTTGATGAAGGTGATGATGTTTACAAGTTTGGTGAGGTGACAACTGCACTTGGTGTCATGTTACCTTCAAATTTGTTGTTGTGGATATTTCTCTGCAAGTTTCTTAGATTTATGCAAATTGATGTTTACTAGATCTTATTGTCGAACCCGGGAAAATCTTCTTAATAAGAGAGAAACAACAGAAAGTGTGATGAGCATTGTCCATTTCATAGGAACTGATCGATGCAGCTGAATGTTGGAAATCTGTATGTGCATTTTTGGTTTAGCCATGTCCTTGATCATCATCGTGTCTTCCTGCTTCGACATCCAAGAATGATCTCTTTCATCATTGAATTCCACTATCTGCATCCATCCTACGTCTTCTTGGTCTCTGCCAGCAATGGATGAATTGGGCAGTGATATCATTGGATATAGTGAATTGTCTGCAGGAAAACTGGGATCCAATTTGTATGTGGCATCTTTGTGAAGAAACGCCACATGATCTGGGAACTTGGGATGTAATAATCCTTGCTCAAAACAGATCCTTGGAAGTGTACAACAGGCCAAACTCTTGGCCACATTCTCAAGAAGCAGGAGAGGCTTCATCCCAAGTGCAGCCAATGGGGCCAGTGGTTGCAGAAAAACCTGGTATCAGACAGAGCCAAAGTAGTCAATAAAAACTTTGGAATTTTCTGTTTACATGAAACTCATCGGGTTGTGTACAGCAGTAGTTGACACCAGACACACTGGGGCAAGCTGGAGAAAGAGAGAGAAATGACCTGATATCGATCTCGTTCAGTCTGCAGTTGGTGCATCTCTTGCTGTAGCTTGCCAACCAGGAACTGTGATTCCTGCATTTTCTTTCCTCCAATGAACCCATTTGTTAGATAATTATCTATCAACCCAATCTTGGAGTTCCTTTTGATGTGTTTGCCAGTTGGTTATATATCTCTATATGATATGGTTCATGACCATGAATGCAAAAAATTGAACTACATCTCCCTCTGGCTATGGAGGAATTGGAATTTCACCACCTGTATCTGCTCATGTAGTTTGAGGCATTGCTTCTCCCGCTTTTCACATTCATGGCATGCAGACTTCAGTGGAGCATTGACATCATCCAATGGTAGAATTTCCCTTCCCCTTCACAGCACATCCAAAAAAGAAGATAAGCCATACAACCCATGAGAAAAGACAATTATCTTCTTTTTGCCTTCAGAAAGGAGACTGCACTCTAGATCCTTCTCATATGAGACTTGGAGGCCACAAATACCCAGACCCAGTTTGAGACGATCCTTAGATTTGAGATGGATCCTGCATCGAACAAGGTGGGTCAAGGGGTTTTATGTAAGCCATGCCTGTATTCAACCAAGCACTGCAGCAGTGATGATGTGCATTGAAGAGAATTTTCCAAACTGTAGGGTTCACTAGTTCCATGCTCCAGGTCCATACAATGCATCCTAGTAGTAAGCAGCAACTCTCTTTGTAAGGCCTGTCACAAGGGAACAACAACAATGGCTTAACTTACATGTAATGCATTCAAACATGTGTGCCTCACAAGACAAGATATTAAAACACCAAAAATTAGAGAAACAGAAAGAATTTGCACTTCCTAGAATTTGTACCTGATTGAGCATGATAGCATGCAAGTCATGATTGATGATGGGTTTGTTGTGAATGTTGCAAGCGCGGTTTGCATACTTGAGGGTATTCAGCGTTTCCTCCAAATTGATTTCTGCTGTGCTGTGCAGTAACAGAAGACATAGACCTTTTTAGTTTGTGCACAGATTGCATGAGACTAGGTATATGCAATACATGTGCTTTGTCATAGCTAGTGAAGAACTCAAAATTTGTTGCAGAAATCATTGCAATGAGAATCACAATCAAAGTATATTTTTTACCTGATGCAAGCAATCATGCAAGTTCTGCTGTTTCCACCTAGTGAGTCCTGCAAGAATTGCGACTACCAGAGCTCTGTCAGTCACTTCTTGACAACAGAGGATTGCAGAAATGTCATGCCAAATCATATGGACTATTGCAGAACTATCACATGCACCCAATCCATATGTAACATGGGGTAAGATACATTACAGTTGAGTGTGATTGCTGTTAGGGATATTAGCAAACCTGCAACACACGGGTGAGCTTTGACTGCCTGTAGGGCACGTGACGACCTTTTTTCCGCTCATCACCCAATGCACTTTTTCACATCACAAACCAAAAAAACCCTATCAGTTTGATGCATGAACTATCCATCATCTTTGCCAGTAAGTCTGGGCACCAGATGTGAACAGACAAAATCAGAACACAGTCTTAAAGACAGTTCTCCCAGTCAAATCTTCAGACAAAGAGCTTGAAAGCTGTAGACTGTAAGTTTGAGATTGATGCAATTGAAGTTCTGTTGATCTCTTCTCTCTACAAATTTATTCTGTTTCCAAACTTGGTCAGATGTTCTCAATGGACCTGATGACATTTCCCAAGGCAAGAAGACCACAATTGATGGTCACTGATTCCTTAAAGCTCATCCCCACAGCACCAGTGCGCTTGACCCTTTCTGAGCCTGCCAAGTCCACCTGCAGAGAAATAATTTCTGTGCGACAAGAAGCAGATCAAGCTTGACATCCTTGTCCAACATTTCCACTTGACTCTTTTAAAGTATCAAATGCTTGCTGCAGGTGAAACAAACAGGGTTGGTCCTAAAGAAGGTTTGAAAACTTTTCAGAGACCAACCAGGTGGAACTTTGCAGTGATCACATCATTGCTAAGAGCATTCAGGTTGTGGACAAGAGACCGCTGCTCCACAATGATGGTGAAAATGGCATGGGACCGGCTTGAATGCTGGTTCATCATTGTGCTTCCTGTTGTGCGAAACATGGAACCATACTCCAAGCATCTGTACAAGCAAGCACATCATCCTGTACAACACTTTTAAGGTAATCATGGCAAGGAGTTTCAACCCAGCAAAAGAGAGGAAGAATATTGCCATGAAGATGATCATGATTGCAAAATTATAGCCATGAAATTGTGACCTTCAATTTGCACCATTGAACCATGAGCTGCAAAGTCACAACCCAAAACCTTCACACAAAACATGCAGTAAGAACTGGATATGCAAAATGGAGCAGGCCCAACAAACATCATCCTGAGTTCACCTGGGAAAACAATGTCTCATCATCAGCTAGACATCAATCAGAAAGTGCAAAAGAGAAAGAATATGATAGTAGAGACCTGATCATGTTTTCAAAGCTGGTGACAACTTCTTCCTTAACTCCAGCAAGGATAATGTCACCATGTGCATCTTCTCGAACAGAGATTGACTTGGATGGTGTGGCAGGATGCAGCAAATCTTTGATCTCCTCATTGTGAATCTCAACAAATGCACACTTGATCTGTTACAAATTTCAGCAAACCCCTTGAAGCAGCTGCTTCCTTGAGCTCTCTCTCTCTCTCTCTCTCTCTCTGTGCATGAGTCCTCTCAACTTGAGAAAGCTAACAATGTCATTCTCAGATGCAGTCTGCCAAGAAATCTTGGCAAACTTCTGTGGAGGAATCAAACAGTTCCTCCACAGAGAAAAATACCAAATGGGGCATTTTCATCTCCTCCATGCAATCTGTTGAGAAACAGTGGGAACTCTGATGTTGAGCAGGCTAAGCTTGTAACAGGGATCATGTCCACTACTGCTGCTTGTGAGAGATTAGGGTTTTGGAAATTAGGGTTTTAGAGAGAAATACCAAATGGAGCATGTTCATCTTCTCCATGCAATCTGTTGAGCAGCAGCAGCAGTAGGTAACTCTGATGGTGAGCAGGATAAAAGCTTAATGTAACACAGATACATACATGACCGAGTCTGCTGCTGCAAGTGTGAGAGGTTAGGGTTTTGAGGGGACTTACGAGGAATTCAGCTTCGCTACTGCGCTCCTCAATGCTGCTGTAGAGTTGGCGAATTGCGCGTGGTAGAATCCCAAGCTCCGTCTCCGGCAGCAATGGCACATTCTTCCCGCATCCCATTGTGAAGGTTTTGCCTGATCCTGTCTGCCCATATGCCAGCACTGTTGCATTGTACCTGAGAAACAGACCCATCCACTCACCCAGGTGTGTTTGCATGTCTGTGGAATTCGGAGCTCCGTTTTCTTTTCTTCGCGAGCTGATCGAGAGAAGAAGAAGAAGAAGAAGCAAGAGAATCAATCGATCATGGGTGGTGAGTGAGTAGTGAAGGATTTTTTTTTCTTTTTTGGTTACGCACCCGGCACAGCAGCTGTCGACGAGAGGTTTCACACAATCAAGATACACATCTTCTTGACCCACCATGGGTCCATACACGCGATCGAAGGCGAATATCCTCTTACCCACCAACACCGCCCGTCCATCACTAGTATACGAAACACATTCCTTACAAGTCTTGTAATCCGTAAGCTCATCCTGTTGCAGCGGCCGCGCTCGAACTGCCACTCGCAACACCGACAACGTCGTCCCTCCTGCAACTCCTGCAACACCATTCACATTACCATTCTTATTATATTCTTCTCCAGCAGCTGTGGTGGTACTCGTCGATTGTAATAAACCCAACTCTTGTGTTGCAGCAAACTTGTTCCATGAAACAGCAGCAGCGCTCGGATTCATGTCTTTACGCTCCAAATCCACAACTGTTGTAGCTCTCTAGACTCTTATAACATTGCCACCCACGACGTCCAAAGAGTAAACTACATTGTTGCATGCATGCACGCGAGTGTTTGCATCGATTTCAGCATGTCAAAAATTTCTTCCTGCAAGCTGATCTTTAAATGATCCAAGCAGAGAAATGTGCACGGAAAGAATTGGAGATTCCCCACGGAAAATTCTCTGTCGTCGCAAGAACGGATCCGCGAGCGAGAGAAGGGAGAAATGGCGCAACGTCGCACGCCGCTTTGCGACGACGGGACGCGACGCGTCGCGCGCGCGAGCGAGAGACGTCGTCGGTTCCTTCCTTCCTTCATTTCCAACAAAAACCTAAAAAAAATAATTACATAAATAAGTAAAATAAAAAATTTAAAAATAACTACATAAATACCTACATAATTAAAATATTCAAACACTAGAAACTTTCCTCGAAAAAAATTTAAAAATTAAATTTTTGGCAATTTTATTTATTTATTTATTTATTTATTTGGGTTTAAAAACATTTTTGTAACAAAGTTTGTATGCAAAACAAATTTTTGGCAGTTTTATTTTTGAAAAAAACAATCGCCATTTTCTAACGTCTAACTTGGATCTTGGCTTTTAATATTTGC
>Ga0116228_10004308_pt1 | contig 12611 bp, 10 predicted proteins | sample S1TSphfallax_2_FD_89694 | JGI IMG/M metagenome (GOLD analysis project Ga0116228, IMG submission 89694) | Host-associated microbial communities from peat moss isolated from Minnesota, USA - S1T2_Fc - Sphagnum fallax MG | ecosystem: Host-associated > Plants > Peat moss > Unclassified | place...
GGGAGTCCTAGGACTAAAAGTCATTCGAATGTGGGTGCCATGGAGCAATGTAGAGAATATTATATGGGGAAAGGTGGTGGCTTCCCCTGAGTCTGGGCCGTGGTGAATCAAATGAGTCTGTGTTGCCCGTGGCTTGTCCTAACACCAAGAGTGATTCCGAATGTGAACTAACCAACTTGTTGGTTGGTTTTGATGCAGGACCGAATAACTAAATAAGTTGTCCCTCTTCCTAGTCTAATCTCGGAGCTTTCAGCACGCCCCTCTCACCCCCCCTTTAGTGCTGGAAGTTGGGAGCGGCACCAAATTCCAACTACTTCTGCTCTTTAACATAGTTGGACCTTTTTTGGGTATAACAAGGAACTTGAGGGCGCGTCAACCTAACCTTATTACTTATTTACAAAAATATTGATTTGAAGTAAATATGTGAAATATAAACCTTGACAAAAATTGTCACTAAATTTGTGCTCAAACAATGAAAAGATGTTGGGAGAAAAACATAAAAAAATGGATGATGTCTTTAAAATGTTATTTGTTAAAAAGGAAAATAATTTGCCTAAAACACTACACCAAAACATTGCATATTACACCCACGATTAAGTTTATAGTCATAAGTGACATAGTTGACCACATGATTAGTTAGGCAATATGTATATTTCATTTATCTACTAGTTGTATTTTTTTCCTTAATCAAAACTTCCATTCATGACCATGATCACAATCATATAAACCATATAATTATACAGTAGAACCTTTATAAACTGATCCCCCCAAATTTTATAACCTCTCAAATTTTATCACTCCGGCCCAGTCCATCAATGGGACCAGGCAAAAATTTTATATTCTTATAACTTATCACTTTTCCTCTTTCCCGACAATTTTATAATTTTATAATTCGTTATTCTCGATCAGTTATGGTAGAAATAGCTAGTGATAGGCTTTTGTTTAAGACTAATCTAGTTTAGGGCAAAGTGTGAAGTGCGTTGGAGGAACAATACTCCGGTTATAAGTAGGTTCGGAAAAAAAGTGCTGGACTTCAGATGTTTTTCACCCTTTTTCTCTTCCAAAGACGGGTTGCCTTGATGATAAAAAATGCAAAGAAAATGGGAAAAAAGAGCATCCTGCAACTTTTGAACCCTGCACCTCACAGTTCCAAACTCTCCCATAACTTATAACCTCTCAAACTTTATCACTGGCTGCTGGTCCCTAGGTGATAAAATTATAGAGGTTCTACTGGATTTTGATCATTCATCTTTGCTCATTGGATTAGCATATTCAAAAAACAACTATATAATACATATCCATTTAATCTAGCCATTCATCTCATGACACCTATTCATGTGACATGGCACCATGTCAAAACAAAGGCTAGGACATTTAGCCTACTTAGTTAGGTCACCTAGGTTAAAAACATGGACTAGGTGAAAGCCTAGGTGGCATAGGTTAGACACATTAATTTAGATTAACCACATAAACTACTTGGTTGAAAATAAAGTAAATAGGTGGTAGGAATAAGGATTCAAACCCCAACACCTCCATATAAAGGGGCCAAGTCCTTACCATTGCACCAATGTTTTTAAAAAAGTAACATAAAATGTAACCACATTTTAATAATCATCTTTTCTAATGTATTTAAATGACATACTCAACTTACCTTAGCCTACCTAGGGGCTTAACTAGGTGTTGCCTAGGCTACCTTGGAGGGTACCTAGGTTACTTTGGCTAGTTAAGGGCATAGATAGGGGTTTAATTAAGGTTGCCTAGTCCACCTACATCACAAACTTCATGGGTCATGATTAGGAAATTATAGTCACGTGAAATTTTTTTTTCATAGGTTCGTATGGAATAGACATGAATGTAATTCATTTATTTGTATTGTTTGAACATCAATGTCATGCACATTATTTAGGGATTAATGTCATATGTTTATTCGTATTGCTTAAACATAGATGTTATATGTCTATTTTTGTTGTTTACACATCAAAGTTGTGCACACAACTTCCATATTTAAATAATGTGCAACATTCATGTTTAAATAATATGAACCTATGAAATTATAAATTTTGCACAAATTTAGAATGAACCCATGAAGCTTGTGATATAGGCTAGCTAGGGGTTCCTCAAGGGTTACATAGACTACCTATGTGTTACTTAGGGGTTCACTAAAGGCTATTTAAACTACCTAAGGGCTATTGATGTTACTTAAGGCCTATGTAAGGGTTGTTTAAACTACCTAAGGGTTATTTAAAGACTAGTTAAATTGTATTTAAAGACCTACCTAGGGGTTGCTTAAGTTACCTATGGTATTTAGAAACATACCTAAAGGCCACCAAGGTTACTTAAAGTGCCTACCTAGGGGTTGCCTAAACTAGATAATGAATTTTGATACAAAGGCTTCCAACATAATTCTTGTTATTTTTCAAATGAAAGTAATTTTTAACAATTTTCTTTTTAGGACACTTATGTTTGTTTTAAGAAAAACTTGTCTATATGTTTTTTTGTGAAATCACATGAGTCAAACTTTTGAATTGTAATTGAAATGGTATAATCAACTCATATTCAATATATATAATTAAATGTTTCATCAAGTTTTTGAATCGCTTTTAGAGTATATTTGCACTTTGTAGTATATAGTTATAGGTTTTATTTTTCAAAAAATACTCTTTAATTGTTTAATATTAATTGAAAATTTTAATTCCCTCTGATAGTTGCATAAATTGACAATTGAACTATCTTATTTTTAGTATAATTTATGAAAGCCTTTTTTAATATTGGCTTGGTGGAAGTTGAAAGTTACACAATTTCAAAAAAAATATTCATAACAACATTTTTTGGCCATTGTAATGTGTTTTCACCCTACCCCTAGAGATTACCTAAATGCTTCTGAGGTTATTCAAGGGTTGCCTAGCTATGTAAAAAAAAAAAAAGTTATGTAAAGTACCCAAGGGCCTATTTAGGGACTACCTTGGTTACCTAAAGGTTGCTTAAGCTATTTAGGGGTTACATATATGAGTTACTTAAGTGCCACATAAGTTTCCATAGGGGTTACATATGGGTTACATAAGCTACCTACAAACTATCTAGAGGTTATTTCATTCATATTTAAAGGCTGCCTAAGTTACCATGGTCATTGGCCTATTTATGGCCTACCTATGGTCTACCTATATGTATTATAATTTAAAAAATATATATATGTTAAATGAAAAACCTCGAATGTATTTTCTTCTATTTGTGCATTATTTTTTTCTTTGTTTATGTACAAGTTTTTGTGGTTATTGCCTTCCAAATGTTTCTTTTTTACTTTATTACAAAATATTGATTTCAAATTGTAAAATAAATAAAACTTTAGTTTGACCACCTTAAAAAAATATGTTAGGTGTGTAGTAAGTTCATGGTTACAAGTTTATGTCCAGAGGTAAAAACATGGTAAAAACAACTACATGCCTAGGTTTGGTCACTAATCACATTTTGTTTTAGTCATACATGTCAAGTTGTGGTGTAGTGAAATTAAGGTTGCTATTAAAAGGTAGTTAGCCCCCACCTTTGTGAAAGGATAACACAATTATCTGATAGTTGTTTTCTTGACATGCGAGGGTTTAAGAAAAACATGTTGAAAACTAATCAATGTGAGAGGTTCATCAAACAAGAGTTTCCCCATAATAACATGTATAAATATGAAGTTTCTTTAATCTTATAATGCAAGGAATTGAACTTTGAACATGAGGTAAATAAATTCAAGCTTCATGTCCAAAGCTGACACCTTGGTGGGTATGAAAAATTTAATAAAAACAACACCCATCATTTTGGGTGCGTTTTTAAAAAACTATTCCCAATTTTTCTAAAAAATGTTACATTATACTATTATGTAAATATATGTTAAAAAATATCTTTCAAAATATGTCACCTTCAAAAAATCTCCCCAAAAATAAAAGTCCTTACAATGTTTAAAAACCATGTGTTACAATTTTTAATGAGTGTTTTTTGAATATTTTATCCTCATTAAATTCATTCTAAATCATACCACATATTTCCATACTATATTGACAACATATTTAAGTAAACAAATTGACCACTTTTCACATTGAAATTAAGTTGACCTTAAAAATGTAAAACATAAGGCATTTGCTACATCTATAATGGCACGTTTAAACTTGTTTGCATTTTGGTGAACATTGTTTTTTTACAAAAACACAAACTTAAAGGAGTGAAAGTGATGAATTTGGGCAACCACATCTGGAAATGGACAAGGTGTTTGGTGAAAAAGGCATCGCAAAAATATATGAACCATTTTAATGACCAAGGAACATCATACTTATGGACAACAAATGGATTAAATTGGTCATGAAACATGACACAACATTTGATAACATAACATAGCAGTTGAAGTTCAAAAGTCTCCTTGGAAGACATGTGAACATTTTGAATGTTTAGGCTCTTAATGATTTTTCATATCATTGTCAATTATGGGATCACCTAAGGAGGGTTTTATCATAGAAGCTTGAAGGATTGTAAATGGTTTGTATGTGGAGACTTCAACATGGTGGGAGCCCAAGAAGACAAATCATTTGTGTGTGAATTTGGGTGAATTACCAAAATTAGAAAAAATGGTGTGAGAAGCATTGAAGGTAGTCATTAATATTGAAGAATGCGTGTATTCAATGGATAATTTTAAATCCTCATGGGATAATGTACAAAAAGGGAATAAATGTTGTTTAACTTACATCATGCCTATTTTGGCACTACCAATAATGCAGGTGTTATTTTCAAAGCTCCAAAATATGTAATAATTTGGAGGGATGGTGTGAGATTTGATCATCATCCAAAGGTGTAGTCACAATAACACATACTAGAGCAAGTGTAATGCTTGCTTAGTTTTTTCATGTTTTAAAGTTGTAATTTAATTTGATGTTGAAATTGTACGATTTGTTTATATAGTTGTATTCTTAATATATCATGGGAACATGTGAACTAATTTGAAATTAATCCAATGAGCAAAAAATAACAAAAACACTCATTAAACATTATAATGCTTACTTTTAAGTAGTAAAAGGACTTGTAAATAGATGTGATTTTTGTTTATTATAAACCTTAATAAAATAATATGAAGAAAAATTTAAAATTTTAAAAAGATTTTTCAAAGACTTCTTCAAGAACATTCCAAGAATATTTTTACAATATTTCTCAAAAGTAATCACAAAAGTAGTCAAAAATTAGGTGATGGTTCATGTTATCCTATTTGGACCCCCAATCTTCATTGATGTGAAAGTGTGTAACCAATTGCAAAGGACATCTTATTGGAATATGAACATACAATTTTTTGATTAGGTGGAAAAAAAACTATGTAGATTCAAAGAGGTAAAACTATAGTGACATCCTTTTTTGCTAAGCTTGTAAGGAAATTAAATTCTATAGGGAATTTTTTAAGAAAGTTTATCAAGTTTAGGATGTCAAAAGTGACAATTAAACAATATCTAAACCAAGCCTAGGAAAAGTTTTAAGAGAATGTGTAAAATGTTTGTTTGCAATAACTTATAAGAAGTTTAAGAAAGAAAATGAAATTGCTAGAAGACACAAACGCTAAGGGCATAGAAATTCAATCCAAAAAAAAATGGATGGCAAGGGGGTCGAACCACATGATAAGGAGTTGACAAGTGCCCCTTAAAACCAATGGTTTTTCATTGTTTTTTGAAGAATATTTAATTTTAAAAATATGTCTTTAAAAAACATTAAATTCTTTTAATTTTTTTTGATATTATTATGTTAAGGTGTATACTAAAAAACATTTCAAAATTTGTTGTAATTTGTTTTCAAATTGTGCTTTTAGTCTCAAAACTATTTTTAAGTAATGGTTACAAGTTTTTAAAAGTGTAAATTATGTATTTCTCATTCATTAGATTGATTCCAAAATTTTATGATATGTACATAATGTATTTACAATAAATTTTTATAAAAAAAATATATTTATAATTTTATAATTTTCTTTACAATCCAAAATTCAAAAAATTAAATAGTGGTTACGATTATTAATGGTACATGTTAATATGACTACACCCAAGGGCAATTGGTGCAATTTTTGTTCTAATTTTGATAATGGGAGAACAAAACATACATGTGCAAACATTATTGTCCTTAAAACAAAAGAAAATAAAAAGGTTGAAACCTTTGATGATCTTGAAAAACCTTGAATCATGGCTTTTACAAGGACCTATATGAAGGAACCATTGATTCAATAGAAACTATGAGATTAAGAAATAGGCTGATGGGCTATTTGCTATTTGTGAAGTTCATAGGATATGAATCAAATTTTGTTAGCACTTTTCACTATTCCACACCATTGATGCCATGGCTAAATGTAAAGCTCATAAATTGAATGATAATGTAATGGAATTTTATGTGCATTTTTAGAACATCATTGGAGTAAATTTTTAATATATGATGATTGTAGATTCAATAAAAAAAGGAAGATTCCTTGAGGGAGTTACCTAGGGTTTCATAATTTGTTTGTTAAACTTGTGGGTGATAAAAAATGTTTGAAAGTTAATGTCCCATCTTCTTACAATTCTTTTGTGAAGGCCCTCTAATTATGCTTACAACTAGTCTTCACGACCAAATTGTTTTCCTCCTTAACTATATTCTAGACAATGTCCTTTCAACCCATGAAACAATAGACTAGGCTTTATGATTTAAACAAGACATGACCTTAAAGTTGGTTCTTTTAAAGGCATATGACAAAATATCTTGGGAATTTTTATTCTTAGCTATGGATAAGTTAGGGATGAAAGATTCTGTGGACATGGTTAGACAACTTTTTCATGATGCATAATTTGCCATTTACCTCAACAACAAAATCATGTGCCCACATTCAAAATAAAGAAGGGAATCAAAACAAGGTTTTCCCTTTGCCCTTTACCTTTTTTTCATAGTGGGAAGTCCTAAATGTCATGGTCAAACAAGCTATGCTTGCTAAGGATATTCTATGTGTTTTGATTTTCTATGTGTTGAGAGGAAGCAAAACTTGTAAGAATGAGAACTTCGAGAGAAGTCAAGTTCATCATTTTGTAGATATGCACATCTTTATATTTTTTATTGCAATCATGATTAGTGGGTATTTTATCTCTTGTACAAGCTTCCTATGAATAGTGGGAGAATTATAGGAATTATGGGTTAAAGAAGAAGGTTTGATCTATCTATATTGTGTGGGTTTGGTGTTGTGACTGTTTACTACTCTATATTGTTGGCAAAATTAGGACCTTATGGTCAAAATGGATGTTGTTGGGTTGTAGTTGAATTTCTTGTGTAATGGAATCATGAATGAAGACAACGACAGTTCATAAAAGTAAACTCAGAGTGTTTTAATCCCAAATTGTGACTTAGAAATCAAAGTTCTAGGTTGTTACATAAATAAAGTTGCTAATCTTGTTTGTTGAGAAGCCCATGCCATTGATGATTTTTTTTTGGTCTATTGAATTGATGGGGTATGAGGACATTTTTGTGCCTGTTCTTTTAGTTACACTTTGACCTAAAGCAATGGACTTGGGTAGATGGATTGCCCCTAGTGGAATACATTGTCAGGGAAGGACATAATTTGCTTAAAAATAGAGACACATTGTTGTGTACAGTCTTGAAGAAATGGTCTAGTATATTACTCTAACCTACAACATAAAGTGGATTGATGTCTAAAGGTTGAATAGGGTTGGGAAAGATGTTGGGTTCCTCTTGGCTTTGTACCACAAAGCCTTAGCTATTAATGTATGGAGAGCCCATATGTTTTGAAGATCTCTACAAAAGCAACGATTAGCATGGACTTGGCAGCCACCTTCTTGTGCAAGCCTGAGGTATCCACAAATGGTTGAAGGATACATGAAGATTGAAGAGGTGATTTGTGTGGTGCTTTTGGGAACACACTTGGGAACATGATTGGGAGCATCATGGTTGATGGAGACATGAAGTGGTGATGATCCAGAAATAATTTAGCCAAATTTGGCTACATACCAGATATGAAAGTGAAAAAAACAGGGTGCTTCTATATCATATATACTGAAACTTATCACAGAAATCTGTCTATTTGGGTCATTTTTTCCATGAAAAATCCTTTGTACAGGTTGAAATCTTAATTTTCAAGTCAAAATTTGACAATAATTTGCTGGCAATAAAAGAAACATTGACAGTAAGAGTGTAAATATTCAGGTCTGATTTTGTAAACCAAAGTTACATAACCAAACTCCAACATTAAATTAAAGCAACCCCAATAGTAACCCAATAGGTCATGCCTCAACTCAAAAAAAAAATTTGTGACCATGCCATAGGATAGCCCTCTTATAAGCCATTATACTTTAGGAGTCAAGAAGCTCAACAAGGAGTTCAATATTCACTTGTTTCACTTTCAACGGTACATCACCCCAAGCCAAGGGAACACAATATTGGACTAGCATAGCAAGTTCGATAGTTTAATGTCGAATATTTAACATATTATCTCTTAGAATTTTGGCACAGTCATTAGACATATATTTTATATTTAAAAATGCATTTTACACTTATTAACTAGGTGGAATATCTTTTAATATTTTTTTCAAAAAATTCAGAATTTTATTTATCAGAATTGATCACTGTTGAATCTGACTACCTATTATGGTAGTCAAGTGTTTGTGAAATGGTGAATTTTTTCAAAATGGCAAAACTTTGGTGTTTTTTCAGTTTTCTTATTGCCAAATTTCTTAAAAAAATCTTAAGAACCCTATTTCCAGTTCTGATTTTGAAAAATAAATTCTGTTTCTGGTTCTAAAGAAGAAATTAGAATGATTCTGGTTCCTGTTCTAGTTCACACATAAATGGAACTGGGATTCGATAAGGCACCCTATTGGAGGGTTTTATTACACTTGTAAATCCTCTTAACCAGGGTTTTTTTAGTGTGATTTTTTGCCAAATGGAAAATGTTTTCAAAATGGAAAATAATTAGCATTTTTTTGGTTTTCTAGTTGCCATATTTCTAATTAAAAAAAAAGAAACCTTCTCCCAATTCTGATTCTAAAAAAAAAGTGATTCCGGTTCTGGTTCTAGTTCCTCGCATAAATGGAATTGGGAATTTGGTTCTGTGTTTGGTTCTTCTTCTTCTTCAAAAAGGTTTTGATTCGAGTTCTGGTTCCAAAAATCAGACCCGGTTCAAGTCATGTTCTGACTAACTTGGACCAAAACCATTGATGAATTAAGCCTTGCTTCTAGTAACTTAGTTTTCAAAAATTCTCAATTCCACTCCCAAATATAATCAGGAACCTGGTTCTAGGTCAGGTAATGAAAATCAGACCCAGATCCAGTTTGGTTCTTACTAACTGGAACCAGAACCTATGGTTCGAAACAACAAACTGGGTCCACACCCAACATTGGTATGTAGCAAAATTTGGCTAAATCTTCTTGTGGATGATTGTCAATTTGGCTATATATATAAAAGGCTACAATCCCCTTTGTACAAGGACTTACAAGGATAACACCCTCAATAAGGAGCTCTACTATAAAAATATGTCACAACACAACAATATTGCCAGCAAAGATTTGAGGTCTATGCAAGGTTGCAAAAGTATCTAAAAACTGCTAACATCTTGTCAATCCAGTATGTTACTGTGTTCCAAAACACAAAACAAAACTGGAAAACACACATTGCACTTTAGTTTGTACCTCTCTGAAGGGACATGATCATGGGGCTTGTTCATTAAGAAAACAAGACTTTGAATCGGGGTCCTTACCAATTATTGAAAACTGAATGAAGAAGGATATTTTGTAGATTCTGACATTTTGTTGAACACAAGTCTGGATCTGTTGGATCTTACACAACAATTGAATTTCAGATCTGTAATGCAATGGGTGACATGTAATGTGATGGATAACATGCAAACATTTGCTAAGCTAGAGACAGTGTCGATGCTGTATTTTGTTGTCTCCGCTTTAGAAATAAGTTGAGTTGTATAAAGAACTCCAGAGGTGTTATACATTGAAACAATCTTGAAAAGTTCATGAACAGAAATGAAGCTAGCAGTCAAGTTGTAGATGTATGGGTGTATTGGCATTACGTCATTGTAAAAGGCTCCTACTTAATTGAGAGATAAAATCTGGTTCAATGTTGCCCTGTTTTCGTTTGAACCATCAATTGTAAGTGTGTTGTTATTGTTGGCGAGGGTTCTCTTAAGCAAGCTGCTATTTTTAAATGTTTTTTCCCTCTTCTTATCTAATATGTGTCTCCTGAACAAGGAGGGGGGTGGGGAGAGGGAGGTGGATACTTCATTTGTTCCTGTTCTCCTCGCAGTGGGGCCTCTTTGGAGGATTCTTCATTTGCCAGATCTTGGGTCCATCGGTTTTTATCATCTACATAAAGTTGCAGGTGCAAATTGCCGTGCACACTTTTTCCATTTATTATTCTTTACAAAGAAAAAAAAGCCACACTCTAAGATCCAACCCCTCTGCTTTTTAAAATTAGAAAGAAAGAACAAATCTTATAAGTACCCCCAGTTTATGATGGGGGTATTAGTCCAGGCCAAAAATGGTGATGAACAGGAAATAGAAATTTCATGCAGCCAATGGGAAGGCTTAGCATGCACTCAAAGTACCTTGTTTTCTCTTCTTTTAAGTCTTGGGTGAGGGGGGGGAGGGAGTGTGGGAGGATTTTTTTCATTTTTCCTTTGTTCCCAAGATGTTCCCTTCAAGTTCCCAATTGGTTCCCATTGGATTCCCAATATGTTACATAGGTTCCCAATGTGTTCCCCAAAGGTGTTCCCAATAACACCTTGCTTTGATCCCATATGTTTGGCCCAAGGGGGGAGGGACTTCATCTTTCCATATAATTGTCTATTTTGGGGAGCCCCCATAGTTTCAACTTTTTTTTTTTTGCAATGGGCCAATGAAATCAACTCATTGCCAAAAAAAAAAGGTTGGACTTGTGAAGCACCCCTAACTAAGTAATATGAAATAGACTAAATATGTACCCCCAGTTTATAATGGGGGTATTAACCCAGGCCAAAAATGGTGACAAACTGACTTGGAAATAGAAATTTCATGCAGCCAATGAGAAAGGCTTGTGGGGCTTAAATTTTTTCTTTTGGTTTTCTTTTGTTGGGTGTTAGGGGGAGGGAGGCGGGTTTAATTTCCTGTTCCCAATGTGTTCCCATCAGCTTCCCAAAATATTCCCCAAGGTCCCAATGTGTTCTCTAAAACGTTCCCAATAGCGCTTCTTTTTTTATCTCATATGGTTTGGCCCTGGTTCAACCTCCATGTATATAAGGTGTAAGGGGGGCAGGGGGCAGGCACACGGAAGCATGACAAAGCATGTTTTTGTCTTGGAGAGGAAAGCATATTTAGGCTTCTATGTTGGAGAGTGCCCCATGTTCCAAGAATATTGGTGATGGGCCAATCAAAAGGCTCAATTTGAAAAAAAAAAAAAAACTATTGGCACACTCCCACAACTAATTAATAGAAACATCAATAAGTACCCTTTTATTTGAATTTCAAAATGTCTTTTTGGTTTTGTTTGTATGTGATCATGTTGTAACCCACCCAAATTATGGCCCCCCCATGCCACTTTTCATACATGTTTGTTGATTCACAATCATCGGACCAACCAAGACAAGTATAATCAATTTAGAGTGATTTTCACTTTTAAAAATTAAAATAGAACTAATTTAGCAAATTTCCATGAGAACTCTGAACTTAAGCCCATTTAGACTGGAATAATATTAAGATGGGTGAAGTAGAAGGAGGTTTAATATACTTGGGCCAACAGCTTGGATTAGATGCCCATAAAGGATAGGTATGCCCATTTTGTGCTCTTAGATAAATCACATCCATGTTATCCTAGTTCACCCGGATGGATATGCCATTAGTTTTCAACCAAATAGATCAAATAAAGTGTATAGTTGCACAGCGACTAATCATTGAACACACACACATATGATCAAACATTGGCACATACCATACTCATTTCTTGCTGACTTTTAGCAAACTTCATGACTATGGCTGTGCCAAGTGTAGGTTTATAATATCTCTTTGAACTCCAAAGACAAGGGGTGACCAAAAAGAAGCATGAAAAGGATGAGATATTCAAATAATAAATTGTTTGAAAAAAAACCATTAAACCCCCTTACTTTTAAAATTAATTTTTTTTAATTTTTAAAATTTTTGAGCAATCTAAAAAGATATGGGTGCACCAAATGAAGTTTTACAAAATCTTTTTGAATTGTTACACAAAAAGAAATTTTCAAAGATTTAAAGCTTCAAATCATAAACTATTTTAGAACACCCATCATTAATTTTTCACCCCCTTATTTAGACACCCCATATCTTTTTCATTTATTATATATATATATATTTGAAAATCTTCATGGTTAAGGGTGCACCAAGTGAATGTTTACAATACCTCTTTTAACTACATAAACAACAAAAAAATGTCCAAATTTTTTAAGCTTTCTAATACACACTGTGTTCGGTCATCAACCAGTCTACTCTAGATCTAAGGTGTTTGAAACTAGAATCTATGACATGAATAGCATAGCCACTCTTAAACAACAATTCACATGTGTGACCTCCTGAGGTTTGTCCAGTTTTACAACTGAAATATGGGTCTTCACATCCTA
>Ga0116228_10004309_pt1 | contig 12610 bp, 6 predicted proteins | sample S1TSphfallax_2_FD_89694 | JGI IMG/M metagenome (GOLD analysis project Ga0116228, IMG submission 89694) | Host-associated microbial communities from peat moss isolated from Minnesota, USA - S1T2_Fc - Sphagnum fallax MG | ecosystem: Host-associated > Plants > Peat moss > Unclassified | place: USA...
AAAAAAAAAAAAAAAAGAAAAAAAAAAAAAAAAAAAAAAAAAAAAAAAAAAAAAAAAAAAAAAAAAAAAAAAAAAAAAAAAAAAAAACTGGGTGGGGGGCGGGGAGAAAATAAAGTTCTCGAAAAAAAAACTGAGATCAGGGCTGAGAAAGGGCAAACAGAAAAAGTCAACCTGGGATGGCACAGGGATAGAAAAGAGAATCCTATCAGTGCACCATCCATCCACGTTGATGCACTGATGGGTGCTGGTTCACGCTGGCCATCAGTTCTTAGATTTTCTTAGAACAGGGATTCTACATCAGAAGAGGTTATTTTCAGAAATTTTAACCATGACTATATCTATCTTATAGAACCGCCTTATTGCCGCCAGATTTCTAGTGCCATTCTAATTAACTGCCAACACTGGCTTCTCCTGCCACACAAAAATTACTGGAAGGGCAGCTCCCTGTTGTTTCAAGATCATTGGTTGATTAACAACATAAGAATCTCAAGAATTATGCCATAATAACAACATGCAATTCAAGAGATTCTTGAGATTTCGATCCGAATTGTAGATCTAGCTTCTAATTGTAAGATTTGAACTTTCTAGTTTTGTTCTCATTTCTTAGAAATATTAGAAACATCAGAATTGAGGCTGCTGGAGTCTGGACGTCTGAACCCCATTGTTTTCAATGATTAATGGTTTTCACATGCATTGCCATACATTGATGGCAAGTACAATATCTTCACTCTCATTGAAAATTAGAAATTTTTAGAATTGAGGCTGTTGGAGTCTGATCTCTAGAGTCTGAACCCCATTTTTTCTTTAAATAATTTCTACACAGAAATTTCCCATCATTGGCGACAGGTACAATACCTTACCTCTCAGTGAGATTGATGTGAGTTTGAAAAGAAATAAAATAAAAGTCCTTGCTAACGCACACTGTCCTCAGAAATAGTACTCACAACATCATTCCATACAAGGACAAATCATACTTTTTTACTGGTATTGTATGCACTTCAAGTGGTCTATGATTTAAGTTTTCACATTGTCAATTGGTGTTCACATTTACAACAGAAAAACCACCCAATGTTTTCCACTTAGTTATCTTATCCCATCAATACCAAGTTTCTTGAAATTATAATGTCATTTCATATTGAAGTTTGGATAATTGTATTCAACCCTCTTTTTTTCCCAATGTATTTCATAGACTTTGACCCAATGCTTGATTGACTATGTATTATTTGTCCATTAGTTTGAGAATAACATGTAAAACTCCAAGATTGAGTTAAGTTTTTAGTTATATCAGAATTCAAATGTCAGGCTTTCATCTGATGTTATTGTTGCCATTTCCAAATTTGACTTTTCCAACAATAAGAATGCATTGTAGGAAAAGGCCACAGACATTTGGCCCTTAAATCCTTCAATGGATTTGATAACTTGGACATGCCCTATTTTGTGGAGTCATATGCAACAATATTTTAGTATACATATACTTATTTTACAAAAACACTTTCTTGTCTTGTCTAAGTGAATTATATGTGGCCTTTAGTTGATAGAAAGACTACCAAAAGTATGGTGATTGGTGATATATAGAATGGTGTCAATATTAATGATGTGATTGGAAAATGATGTAAACTTGTTACATCATTATTCAGGGTAAGTAGTATGGATTGGTGTGCCTCTACATTACTAAAGGCCCACCAATCTGGAGAGGAAGTGAAAGTGCAAAAGGAGAGGACCTAAGGACAAGTTGAATTGCTACAAACATGACATTTAAGATTAGGGAGTGATAGCACAAGGTGAGTCCTACATCCTAACTCAACTACCAATTGCTTGCAACAAGCCAGCACGTCAGAACTCCACTACAAGCATGATGTTGAATATTAGGGACTGACAGCCCAAGGGATCGTAACTCTACTACCAATTGCTTAAAACAAGCCAGCACGTCACAACTCAACAACAGGAATGGAAGGTGAGTCCTGGAGCAGGATATTTATACTCCTCCCATTGAACTTTGCAAGCTTGTTGCTTTGTGCCTTGCATGTTTCATGTTCTAAATTGTGCAGTTCATGTTCTGACGTTCTGCATAGAACAAAAAAAGCATGTTTTGCAAGCCCAATGGGATCCTAACTCAATTATCAATTGATTACAACAAGTCAACAAGTTGCAACTCAACAATGGGACTGGGAGGTTGGTCCTATAGCAAGACATTATACTCCCACATCAAACTTTACAGGCTTGTTCTTTTGTGCCCTACATGGTTCATGTTTTGAAATTACATGTTCTGTGAGCTATTCTTGAGATTTGAACTCACTACCACAAGAATGTAAGAACTTACACTAGCTCACTTTGCTGCACTTGAAATGAACTGGACTGGGTTTTGCATTTAATTTCCAACTCAAACCCTAAAGTTGACCTGAGTAGCAGAACTTTTTCTGACACCCCCACCGCCCACCCCAACCAACAGTAGAAATAGAAAAATCTTTGCTTCAAATAAAGAAAGCGCTATGATGGAAGTTTTGTGCAATGTTCAATCAATTTTAGGATGAATTGGAGACTTGTAGAGACATGTGAAAAGCTGTGGTGGGTATAAATCTCTTGTGCTCCTCTTTCCTTTGGTGATTGAAAGTATTTGTGTGGCATTTTGGTCATTTAGATATTGGGAACAATGATATATTTTTCAAATTAGGATATATTTTGAATTTTAATAGAGTAATTTTGACTAATTTTGCTAATTTCTGGGAAAACATTGCCTCACAAAATTGAAAAAAGAATCCTGATCGGGAACCATCTTTCTTATTCCAATTTTTATCTAAAGAAATGAATATAAGATAACATTGTAATGTCTTTCAATTTGTAATCTGGAAATTATTGTGGGGATTTGTCCAGGCTTTTTGGATTTATCTTCTACTTGGGTTAAATGAATTCCAACTGCAAGGCATTTCCTAATAAAATTGACCTAGATTATCTTAATCCATCAACCCAGATAATAACAAGGACCAAAATAACATCTTGGGTGAAAATTCGAATTATGGAAAAGGATGTGATATATCTCTAATCCTCCATTAAAGTGAAGGAAAAAATCCTTGTAGGGCACCTACTGTGGGCCATGGCTTTACACTACCTTGCCTCGGATCATCAAAATGTATTTTAACACGGGCTCAAGTTGACAGAGGAAGTCACCATGACATATCTTATGTTCAGGCCTTAATATAAAGTGGGCCCTTGATTAATTGATAAGGTATTAAGTGTTTTGACAACATGATTGTTTGCTGGGCTATTTTTTTCCACGTTGACTTTTCTTATTTGCCAATTGGGTAAGTCCAAATCCACGTCACTAGTTTGCCAAGTTGGTAAGCTGTCCAGTCCACCAAATTGACAAGGTGAATTTGACATGTATTTGAATTTTGCACACCTATTGTCAACTAGTTGACAATTGCACAACTCAACTCCAACATCCTAAGATTGTTGCCATCATTAAGAATCAGAACCTCTTTCGTGTGCTCCAGGTATTCTTAAATCTTTGCTGAGAGATGGATTTTAGGAGTGTGTTGGTGGGTATTGCTTTTAAAAGATGTCTGTTGGATCCAATTTTCAAAAACGGCTTTGAAATTTTTGACCAGTTCTCTCTAAAAAAGTTTTTTTTTAAGACAGGGGCAGGTTATCAAAGTTTTTTAAAATTATTGACTGGTTCTCAAAGTGACGGTTCTCATAAATTTGAGAATAGTCGCCTTATCCAAGGCGATTCTCACAAGCTAGGTATGAGTTTTTCTTAAAAATCAAACCATGGTAACAACTGTGTAGGTGCCGGTTCACCTTCACCTACTTGCAGTGGATTTTGTTTTTTTAATTTTGTCAAGTAGGTGAAGTGGTCATCATGCACAGGAGGAATGAGCCAAATTTTGCTAGATGTCAAACAATAAAGTAGATTTTATTTAAAAACCTGCCTAGTTCTAATCACCAAAAGAAACTTACTGTCTAAATTTGTTGACACGTGACCCTTTTTTTCACTCAAAATGTGGTATATTTTTTCCCCCATAATAACCTTTGCACAATTCGCAATGGGTTTTTTCTTTGTTCGTCACAGTGCAAAAATTCATTAAAAAAATAAAAATTAGTCTTGCAGATCAGAATATTTACTAATCATTCAAATTTAGTTACAAGACAAAATAATTCCCCTTTTATTTAAGAGGAAGAAACTCAAATCTAGTTCAATTGCCATGCCACCACACCCCTATGTTTTATTTAGCTGGTATGCCTTGCAAAAGATCCTTTTGGGTCACAAATTTTTGGGGTCAAAATTTCAGCACCTGATCTGGGGCTTACTCTTTCACATTAGTAGCCTAGAACTATGCTTACTACCCTGACCTTTCTTTCACCCTTTTACCCCATCTCAAGTATCAACATTTTAAATTTTGCAGAGCTGTTGCCTTTGGAGGGTGCCATCCCCAAATTAACTATTTCAGCTTTCCAGTATAACCTCAAATTCACAAGCCATTCAATTTGGAACAATGGGACCAGCAGCCACTAGTACACCATCCATTGGAAACTCATTATGACTCTGTGGTCGGTGAACCAAGCACTCACAACTCAGTTACCACCCATCCTGTAAACCCTCCTCCTTCCTGGGCCCATCTCCAACCCAGGTAACTACTAATTGCCTATGTAAGTTGGGAACAGGCATACGGCATTAGTGGTTACTATGTAGGTAGGTAAATAGGTGTGGCACTTGATGGCTACTAGGTAGGTAAATTGGTACATACCTATGAAACTGTGATTAGCTATGAGGCAGGAATACAATATAAAAGTGTTTCCTTTCCACACGCCATCCATCCTCCATGGTGAGCTGGTGGATGCTGGTTCACTCAGGCATCCAATTTGTCCACGTGTCCACCCCAACTAAGCTTGAGCATGGTCCATATGATGATAACTAATCTAGTCATAATGGGAATAAAATGTCTCAAATAGATTTGTAATCCTTAATCAATAGAGAAATGACATGTTCACACCACAGATGACACCATTGGAGATCAACCCTATGCAATGCACAAAGAAGCCTGAAGCAATTAAAACATAAGACAAAATCAGTCCCCTCATGGGAATGACTTGCTAAATGTAGGTTCCAAGTTCTAACTCAGTGAGACGATGACCTATGCAAGTCGTTAAAAACCTGGCAAACTTTGCAGATGTCAGTTGCATTGCTTGCATGATTTTGCCAGAGTAGAGTGTTCGACTAATTTTGGTGGGAAATTTGTTTAAACCTAATTATAAAAGCCTTTGTAGGATAGAGTTGGGATTTAGGTTAGTAGTCCACATCATGGAAACAAGCTATGCACAAATTCTGCTTGTGAAGATCCTGCACAGCCTAAGGTTGCAGACGTACAAGAAGCCATTCAATCAATGAATCAATCATGTTTTCGTTGTCCACCAAAGTGGAAGAGGCACTATGGGACAAAAGAAATCAGAGGACTGAAAACCAAACAGCCAGCCCAGCCAGCTATGTACTTTGATGAGTCAGGAAACTGGCACAATTGTAATCCAACAGCTAATTCCACTATGGGTGTGCAACCGGTCTCAAATATTCCTGGACAACAAATACATAGCCTGACATACAATAACCTCCTGGCTGTGCATGTAATAATTTCCACACAGTGTAACCACTGGGAGCAAATTTCCAACCCATCAAATATATGTGCAAGTTATGGTAAAGCAACCACCCCAGAAGCTTCATAGGTTTGAGGTTTGAGCTCCTGTGAACTGAGGTGGTAGCCTGAGCGAACAGGGGCACAAACCTGTAATACTTCACCTTTCGTACAGAAATTTGAAATTCTTTGAAAAGAGAAGGGTGTTTACTCGACCATAACCCACTCTGCCGGCCTAGTGAATCCATCAGACTATGTGCACTTACTATATAGGGATGAAGCTCCATGCAATTTCATGAAAATAAGCAAATTCAGAATACAAAAGAAATTGTATAATGTTGTTTTTGATCATACTATTCATACCTTGAGGCATGGATGAAGCTCTGGCACTTTCATGAAAATTAGCAAATTCAGAATAGAAAGGAAAAAATTTCAAAGTAGTTGTGGATAGTATGATTCACACCTTGAGGCTTGGAAGTTGACATGGCACATGACAATCATGTGCAGCCCAATTTGGCACTTGAGGACATGTTTTTGTTGGCTCCAGTGATTTTGAGGGGTTAGTTTACACAAAATTTTGACCTAAAACATCTGATTTCAACCTAGGTATACAGAGGACCTTTAATGAAAAATGACTCAAAATTGCCAGATTTTGAAGGAAAAAAAATTGCAAATTGCCAGATCTTTATGATACCTTCCAATATGTAGCTAAGAATATAGAAGGATGCTTAAATATTTTTGTTTTCATATCTGATATATAGCCAGATTTGGCTTATTCTTCTTGCAGATGATTGCCTCATCACAAAATTGAAAAAGAAAAAACACTGGTGGGCTCTGCTCAGTGTAGGATTTTGGGGTAAATTTTTTGCTTGAACTTGGAATGAATGTGTGGGTTATAGCTGGAGACCTAGCTGTACTTGTAGCTTGCATTATTTTATCAATTTCATCTTGCACTCAAATTATTTAACTGCATTACATGGTTTCATCATTTCTAATGATTTTGTTTGAAGTGGCCATAAGGCCAAAGCTATGGTGCAATGAGCTGCTTGTCTACTTCTACTTGCAATGAATCTTGGTTTGCATGAGTGCCTTAGCTGATGATGTCAATTCACCAATCACACTTGAGGGTGCTGTGCTGTGCTATGCTGTTCTGTTTTCTTTGTTATTGCAATGAATTTTCATTTGACTCATTGATGGTTTCAAATCATTATTTTGCTCAAGAATGTTTCCCTGAATTTGTTCATTAGATAGCAAAGCAAATCCAAGGATTTATAGTTTATCCTTATTACCACTAGTGAAGCGTTCTAAAAATAGGTGATCTTGGCTTACTGAGCTTTGCCAATCAAATTCAATGCAGTAAGAAAACACAAATGTATTAATGTCAAGTTCTTAAGAAATAAGGCATTATGACCTAAGTTCATAAGCTATTGCAACTTCATGAAAAAAAAATTAGAATGCAAGGGCAAGCATCCAGTAGCAATATTTTTACCTTATAACATACACTTCTAGCATCTTCTTATGCATAATCCCCAGTTATGATAATGAAGAAACTAGGGTTTAGGGTACATATGCACAAGTATGGATTTAAGCTAGTTGCCAGATCCAGTTGGGTCAACTAGGTACATGGGATTTGTGGATTGAAGTATGGATTTGATTTATGAAAAAAGTTGGACAGTGGGTGCAAGTGCAAATTGTTTTGTCTTTTTCAAGTCTTCTCAAAAGCTCCTCACATGAGTTCATTTTATCTCATTGCAGTGGCCAGCAGCCCTCCACTTTCTTGGCTCATATTGCAAGTTGAAACACAGATTATAAATGGCTCGAATGGCCCCAAACTCTAATCCCAAGCTTATAATGCAGCTGACCCTTGCCCATTGTTGGGAATTGCTACCGCATTTTATTTCATCTTCTTGGTATGCAATTGTCATTTAACTCCCAAAAACAACAGAACTGTGCTACAGTAGTAACCTACTTCACACCAAGATGCAAGTGTGGTTCTTTACCAAAAGCCCTGCCTACTCAATAATTGTCATGTTGCAGTCGATTGAACTGCAGTTAAGACTGAAAAAGTGTCAATCCATTATTTGACAATTTTTTAAATAGACCATGAAACTAGTTGATCTTGCATGTAGTTTTGCAAGCATTTCATTAGTTGCAAGCACCTTCTTGCTTCTGATATTAGACACTAATAAATTCCATGCCTGTCATGTGCATTTTTGGCATTGCATGCAATTTTGGAAGCATTTCATTAGTTGCAAGCACCTTCTGCAGGTGCTTGTGATATTAGTGTGTCAAATTCCTCGTCTCTCATGTGCATTTTGGCATTGATGACGGGGGGCGGGTTAAAGAAAATGACAAGAGGCCTGGTGAGGGGGGGAAAGGATTTGACAACTTCCCTTCATGTTATAATACATCAGCATAGTCCATTATCATTTTACAATATACTTAATAGTCTGAGACCACACAAAATGATTGTTGAATTTTTCATGGGACATGCCCCCTCACTTTAGCCTGACAGGTTTAGAGATTCACAAGTGTACAAGTTGAAATTGTTTGGACGGGTAGTCCAACAGGTTGTGCTAATGAAGGGGTATCTGATCATGTCTGAACTCCTCAAATTAAAATGCACAGTCGGAAGATTGTGTTTGTGCGGCAAATGTATTAAGTTACTCTTCTGAAACTTAGCCTTCTGTTGTTGGCACAATGTCTATCAGACATTTTGGGGGAAAGATCATAAGTTGTCATCAAGCAGTAAGTAGACTATAAATTGTAATCCATAGTCAACTCATAAGGGGCTAGATATTCTAAGGGGCAAGTGTCGTGTCAGCTACCATTCAGACTACTAGCTGCCTTGGATATCTAGTGCCTAGTCTACAATGACAAGGCATTGACTTTGTCTTTGGAACAGTTACAGTAGTGGTCAATTGTGTTGAAAATGTTTCAAAGCTTCTTGTTGAATCTTTATAGAAGGCAATCCCATGGGTAGTCTAAGGCCTTCTACTTGAACTTGAAACTTCCCTTTTCATTGAAATTTTCAGGGCAAGTTATCTGACCATTCCCACAAGCTATTGCTTATGAAGCTCAAAAGCATGAGAATTGCATGGTTATGAGAGATTTAAGAGCTATATTGATTGTGAACTTTTACACTCAAATGTTGTTGTTCTGAGGTCTGAAGACTAGATTCACCAAAAGCATTGCATTCCCTCCCAGCCAGGTTGAACCAGCATCTACACTGGTACCTTCACCTTTTTAAGTAAGGCCTCTTCAAGCTAATAATTAACTCAGGAAATGTTAAATTTGAACTGAGAGACCCTTATGTACAATGTTTAGAAGCAACCCAAAAAAATTTGGGGTTTTTGCTATGGTACTAGTGTAAGTGCTAACTCACCCAAGGCATCCCCTACCCACTCAGCTACCTATCTTTGAAATATTTACCCTTTAGAGTGCATTTATCGTATATCCATATGGTTGGTACATGTAGATGCACTTGGGCCCAGTGGACGTAAGGAATCCAGGGTTTCTTTGCAGTTCAGAGTACAGTTTGTAGGATATATTGGACGGTTATATTAAAATGTACAGTCTTTGACTTGATTAACGTTCAGCCATAGTTTCCTTTCTCATGCAGTTAATGCATATTTCTGTTGGCCGGTGATAAGAACATCCTTCTACTTCTAGTAAAAAAAGAAGCCCCCAACCACCCCTGGGACCAGAATATGGATCACTGTGCATGTCATCTAAGGGAGCAACATTCACAACTCATGTCTATATAGGATGATTCCTGAGGCTTTGCAGTGTAACAAGAATGTGTATATATGATGATTCATGAGGCTTGTATGATGTAAGTAAAATTGATTATGACAAAAGGCTTACAATTTGGAGAAAAAATAACCTGCGAAGGATGTGACATCTTACAAACCTGCAAAATTAGGTGAAATAAAATTCTTGGCAATGGACGCACAGTAATAATATATTAGAAATGGACTTTCAAAAGGGACTCTCATCTACCAAAAATGAAACACCTTAGTGTGCTTTTAACGCCCAACATCTTTTACTCTTCTCCATCTCCAAGTACTTTAATCTTTCCCAGTAATTTTGTAGACTCTCCTTAGTTGTGCAACTTTTCTTGCTAGAGTCCCTAATGCAAGCTCTTCGAGCAATGGGAGATTTGTCTTCTCTTCACCATCTGATGAGTTTGTGAACAACTCTATTGATGTTCAAAATGTGGACGTGTTATATAATTGGATGAATAACACCTCTATGTCTATATCCAAGGTTAACAAACCTTCAAGGCTACAAAGGAAATGCATCTTGCTATTGTTCAGGCCTTGATCAATGTTTGTTCCAAGATAGGATCGTCATATGTGGATTTATTTACATCCACATGTATGTGCCCTTGCTCAAAAAATTCATTCACAATCTCTTCATCAAAAAATCTGTCCAACCATCTTTCACCTTGCAAGTAACACTATTAGGGCCTGCCAAAGCCTTGGGAGCCATAGCTTGGCTTGGAGTCAAATATGGAGGTTTTATGGATGTGTTGGAACATCTCATTGAAGTGGCCACAACCGAGTTTGACATCAAGCCTATTCACAACTTTGATATTGATTCTCATCTCAAGACATGCTCAAGGAGCTTGCTTGACTATGAATAAGTTGTCCATTTGCATCAATATTATGTATTCCTTCAGTTCTTTCTATTGTATGCCTCATGTTTTCTTCTCTTTTTATTTGCAAAGTGTTTTTTCCACCGAAGAGCTTCCTTTCATTCGGGGAGGATGAGATGCTATGGGATCCTACCATTTCTTTTCTACTACCATCATATGTTGAAGCTCAAGTCATGGCTCTAAAGTCCTTGGCTTCACCTCCTTCACAAATAGTTTCCCAAGGTTACCATCTAAGAGTTAAAGCTTTCATCGATGATGAAACATTAGAAGATGTTTAGGATTTGTTTTTGAGTTTGGGGGTGGATCATTGGGTTTATGAACTCATTGGGTGATCCTAAGGTTGGGTGGAGAATTCTAATGATGTTTTTATGTTTTGCCTTAGACTTCCTTTTATGTTAGTTTTCACACAAATCTCATTTTAAGTCATCTTCCTGGAACACATGTAGTATCTATGTCGAAGCTTGTATATACCATAATGTTGGAAAAAACTTTGTCAAACAAGATTAACAATATAATGTTATTTGTTGGAATGCCCACTCTAATTTAAATCTTAGTTCTAGGATGAGTTGTGTATTTTACCCATGCAATTCCATGTTTTTTGGGTGTTCTTTGTTAATGCATAGGTTTCCACAGTAAATAATCCGAGTTGTAAAAATGACCTCTACCTTGTAATGATTGAAACACACATCAAGGAAAATCAAAAGTTTCATAAATTATCTTCACAAAAAAGAAATCTTCTTTGAAAAAAAATTTAAAACCTATTATTTCTCTGGAAAATAATTTAATATATCATGTTGTTTTCAAAATGATCTCAAACTTTATATGATTCTTGGGAATGTTCAATCAAACCATCCTTTACATGTGTGAAATTCTGCAAGAAAATTGGGTTCTTTGTAATTGGAATTCCATATTGGCATGTACACATTATGTGGATGCCAAATAAAGATTATATGCTTTCTTGTTTTTTTAAGTGTTGCATTTATTTTTGAGAATATCTCTATCTAAAGTTCTAATCTACAATTTTTTGGAAACATATTTCAAATTATAGAATTGGAGATTTTCAAAAATGGCTTATGTTAATGTCACTTATATCAAAATGGTCATGTTGGTACCAGATAAATCATGTCAAATTTATCTATTTAGCAAGGTGACACAAAAATGTATATAATTATTCATATTGTCAATATTTTTAATGATTGTTGTGCCTTGTAATGGGGAATTGTACCTAACAATACCTAAACATTATTTAATTTCCAATAAAGTTTGTGGCTACTTGATAACAAATTTCAAATTGAAATAATGAATAACCACATTAGGAGATGGAAGTTTATTTTATACACTTATTGCAAGTAAGATCAATCTTGTGTGGAGTGTGTTCTCCAATTATGAATGTAATTTTCATTAAATTTGAAGCCATTCCCCAATTGTCTTATTTTTAAATGGCCATACGTATTTCATTTCTCCTTATATATCTTACATTGTGTTGATGTTCAACATATCTATGTGGAATTTCATGTCTAAAGTATGTTTCATAAGTGAATAAAATTTCCATCCTAGTTCAATCCAAATACAAATTTCCAAGATTATAGTGGCCAAAAAAATTTCTATTTCTATTTGGATTTGTTAGTTCATTTGATGGTCTTGCAACTTATTTTCCTATGGTTCTCTTTTGGTTACAGTTGTTCAAGCAAATCATAACTTTCATTTGTCAACTCCTAAAAGAAAATCTAGTGATCCGGTTAATCACAGATCTTAAAATGCATTAATTATCAAGTGGCCAAGGTCAAAAGACCAAACACATAGAGAAAAATACACATCTTGCACTAGCTCGTATCTTTCATTTCAATAATGTTTGTTCATTTCAAGGTCTTGCAAATTACAATCTTGTAGTTATATAATATTTTCTCATGGTTTTAAAATGTCATTGATATCAATGGCCTTCATTTGTGGTAGTGTTGTGGAGAGCCTTTGACGTTTGGACCTAGTTTGCCATCCACTTCCCTAGATGATTCTACCATAGCTTTTGATTTTCCAACGTCGTTGTTGCTCCAAGATCCTTGCATTTTAGGTGGAGTCTGAAGGCCTGTTCTCACTAGTGGTATCATTACATTTGTTTTCTTATAATAAACAAATGTTGGTGATTTGTACCACTACTACAAAAACATGGTATTCATGCCCCTAACAATATGACTAGAATGACTATAATGACTATAAAGTCATCCATAGTCATTCCATGTTGATTGATCATGTCTCTTTTCACTAAACCAAAATGTAGATATGTCTAATGTGATTAACTTTGACTACATTCTGGTCACATTGGACATAC
>Ga0116228_10004313_pt1 | contig 12603 bp, 14 predicted proteins | sample S1TSphfallax_2_FD_89694 | JGI IMG/M metagenome (GOLD analysis project Ga0116228, IMG submission 89694) | Host-associated microbial communities from peat moss isolated from Minnesota, USA - S1T2_Fc - Sphagnum fallax MG | ecosystem: Host-associated > Plants > Peat moss > Unclassified | place...
TAAATCATTTTCTGTTGATTTTTTTTGAGTTGTGATGCTGCAAGTCAGATGTATATGCTGGTCAGCTGTGAAATAATGTCCATGTGATGTCCCCACAAGTTTTTTTGAAGTCAATGCATGAGCAACCTGTTGTCTCCCTCAATGATAACATCAGCCAATGGGAGGACCTTACAGAGTGACAGGCTCACATGGTCAACGAGGGAGCAAATAGAGCAGACCGGGATGCTGAAATCCAAAATGGTCCAGTTACTGATCCTCAACAGTCCATAGTCCATCAAGAAAGAGAAGCTGACAAGGAGAGCGACTCCACAGATGCTGTAAAAGCCAATGAACCTAATTTCAAGGATTGGGGAGATGAGAGTGAGTCCAACTCAGAGAATGATATATCTTCCTCTGATGAGTCTGATAAGTACATTTCTTCATCAGATAGTGAGATGAGAAAAGCAATTTGGACAACAAACATGTCTTAGGCTCAGAAGGTGTGCAGAGGTCTGCAGACTGATAACAGGGCTTGGTGTTCAATGCTTAGGAGATCAAGACCCTTCTATTGACAACCTTGGCCTCGAAGCAAAGATGAATATTTAATAACCAAGGCAGCAGCAAATCTCTGGTGTTTGATGTGGCACACCTTGATAGGAAAGTTATGTCTATGGTTCCTGTTAACCTAAAGAATGTGCATGGGAACAAAGTAAGGGGTGGGGCCAAAGGTAGGAAATGACAAACAGGGGGGGAGGGGGGTGGGGTGGGGTTGTTAGTACAGTTATATTGTTAGTACAAGAGTTTGTCAGCTAATATTGTGACTTCATTGTTGGTGAGATACTTGCTTTCTCTCATGCAAGCATCCACCATGGGCATGGTAGACATGTTGCCAGCCAATTTCTGTATGCATGCTCTTTCTTTGTATGTACATCTCTTGATGCCTCAATCACAAACAAAGGCGAGGTTTAAGACTTTGTGTTTCCAGGAACCTTAATCACCATGTGGAGTGACTGTCATCATGTTCTACATTTATCTGTGGGCCTTAATTCACTTTCACACTGACTGGAAGGTAACTTACTTGGCCAAACTAGCATCTTCACTGGGGTAGTTCTGTTTGTGAGGAGCACATGGACTGATAAATTCTCAAAGAGAAACAGATGCCCTTTTCAGCCTGAATTTCTTCATTGTGATTCCAGAGTGTTACTCCACAGTTGCAGGAAGCTGGCAACAACCTGATAGGTATATTGTGCTGAATGCTGGAGAATGGAATCAAAACTGAAACAGGTTCTGGGTGAGGAGTAAATGACGGTCCTCCCTTTCTTAGTTCAGTATCTCAAGTTATGCACACAGCTGGCAACCACATTATCGATGCTCAAGTGCTTTCACATCAGCAAGCAGTAAATGACCACAAGTTCTGTTTCAAAGGTTCTAAAATCTCACTTTATTTTTGTCACACTCACAGATTTTCCAACTGGGAAGTGAACATCTTGCTGTATTTTGCTGGAATATTGGGTTCTATTTGTGAACTTGGTTCTTGATAGGCAAGCTGCAGCCAGCATGACATGAATATGGTAACTGTGTTAGAGATCTCACTAGTTGATTGGCCATTGTGATCATTGCAAGTTGAAAATAGAAAGGTGGGTATCAAACATGTTTCACTTTTCACTGGTACTTTTTTAGCTCCAGGTTGAGCATCCCCAGACTAGTTAACTAAGATATTGGGTGAAGAGAAGGGAGAACTAGGTCCAGTCATGGTTCCCATGCAGGTATACAAATTAGCCTTGGATGCCACAAACAAATCCTGAACTACACTTCTACTACGTGTTCCCTTGTTGCTCTGTTGATTCCAAAAAGTCACAGTAAAGTCTCATTCTTTGTGAATGTGAATCTTTTGGAAGTTCAGTCATGTTGAAATCCTTTTTGAGGAGAGTCCGCAACTTGGTAGCGAGAACCAAATTTGGTGTGACCACAATCCCATCACCCACTATATTGGGAAAATGATGAAATTATCATTATCAAGAATTTGGATGTATATGGTTGGACTTGCTTTGGTTTGTTTAAAGTTGATGTGATGAAGAAAGGTGTCCAATCTTTCATACCATGCCCTTGAAGATTGGTGTAAGCCATAGATGGACTTTTGTAATTTACAAACTTGTTGAAGGTTTGATTTTGGGATGTCTAAACTTTCAAGAAGTTTCATATATATGTCTTCATGTGGGATTCCATGTAGGATAGTTGTTTTCATATCAAATTGGTGAACCTCAAAATCAAAATGTGCAGCTAATGCTAATAATATTCTTATGGAATTTATTTTTACTATCGGGGAAAACATTTCTCCAAAATCTAGGCTTGCAATCTATGTAAACCCTTTTGCCACAAGGCATGCTTTATATTTACTTATATTACCATTTGGATCATATTTTATTTTGAACACCCATTTGCTAGAGACAAGTTTTTATCCTTGCGCAAAGTGGTAAGGATCTAAATGTTATTTTGCTATAAGGAATCTAACTTTGATTGGATGACCTTTTCCTAGTGTAAAGCATCTGACCCACTAAGGGCTTCCATATATGTGGTGGGTTCTAAATTTGAAAAACTTTGATGAAATAAAACTTTAGGATGTTTCTTAGTATTTGGGGTCAATTTTTCTTGAAATGTTTCTATAAGTCTATTGGGCTTTTTAATGACGTTTTGTGTTCATTTGGGATTTTGTTTCAAATTTCTTCTTTCATATGTTGTTAATATTTCAAGCATAGATTGGACCTCATGCTGTTCATCATTATTACTTAATTTGGAATTTTCTTCAATGATATTAGGATTTGGGTTAAGTACATGATTATTGGAGATGGAAAATTATTAGAATTAATTAGTGATGTAGTTGAGTTTATTAGTGTGATGTGACTAGGTGATGGGTTCATAGGTTGAATTGAAGAAGGTAAAGGAAAAGGTAAATTGGGAATAATATTCAAATTTATAAGTTGAGGAAGACCTATGAAACTTTTGAGAAAATTTTGATTTAAAAGGAAGTCATGCATTTGATTAACTAGTTTTATATGTATATCGTTGTGTGGTGAATGGACAGAGGTTTCATCAAAAGTAACATCTCTAGAAATTATAATTTGTATTGTGGATTTAACTTGAAGTCTATATACTTTAGATCGTTCACTATATTCAAAATAAATGCACTCATGGGAATGTGATTCTAATGTGTGTTGAAACTCTTTACGAATTAATGCATAGGGTATACATCCAAATATTCTCAAATGTGTAAAAGTAGGGGAAATTTTTGTCCAAACTTTATAAGGGCTTTTATTTGTTAAAATGACTTTTGTTGGACATCTATTTTAAAGGTAGTTGGCAGTTAGTTGTGCTTCCCACCAATAAGACTTTTGTAAGAAAGAATGGAAGAGCATAGTGAAGATTACCCCAATCAATGTCATGTTCTTCCTTTCACAAATTCCATTTTGTTGAAGGGTATCAGGTGTGGTGAATTGGCATCAAATACCATGATTTTGACAAAAGATATTGAACTCATTAGACTTATATTCACCACCATTATCACTTCTCAACATTGTTATTTTTTTCCCGATTTGATTTTCAACTTCTACTTTATATTGTTAAAATTTGGAAAATACTTCAACTTTATTTTTTAAAAGATAAATTTTGGTGTATCTAAATCTACCATCTATGAAGGTAATGAAATATGTACACCTTGAAAAAGTAGTTCTTAAAGGACCACATAAATCACTATGTATTAATTTAAAAATATCTTGAGCCTTAAAGGCTCTTTCTTTAGAAAATTTAATGCGGTGTTGCTTGTCTTTAATATAAGATGAACAAATTAATAATGTTTTCTCATCAAAGGATCCAATCCTTTAGACATAAATTAAATTTCTTTTAGTTTGGGCTTATTTATATGACCTAGCCTCGTATGCCATAGATTTGCTATGTTGAGGTGTGTGAAATTTAATTTGGTTTGTATTTTATTTTTTTGTTTGTTTGTAATACCCAATTTTTAAAAATCTACTTCCAAGATACATTTAGCAATTTGTTGACCATGTGAGTTTTTAAGAAAACAATTACCATATTTGATGAAGATTTCACCACCATCAAATTGCTTTGTTGAAAAAAGGTTTTTTTGGATTCCCAACACAATAGTTACTTCTTTTATAGTACCATCATTTAGTTTTATGGAAACTTCCCCTTATCCAATTATTTCATGGGTTGAATTATCCCCTAAATAAACAAATTGGTTTTTCTCCCACTTACTATATGACATAAATGATTCAATGTCATGGGTCATGTGGTTTATTGCACCGATATCAACATACTAAGTGTTATCACTACCGTCAACAATTATCAAAGTTGTTGCATACAATTGATTATGTTTGGTAGCTATATTGGATTGCATATTACTTGCCTTTTCTTCAGCAAGATGTACTTTACAAAAATCAATTCCATGACCCATTTTCTTGCATTTGAAACACTGAATTTTCGTTCTTGGTGGTTCAAATCTTGGGTTATTACTTGTTGAGGGATTAAAATTGTCCATACCTTTGAAGGATTGTTGGAGAAAAGGTGGTATAATCTTTGGGTCCTTCCTTCAAGGTAGTATGGCCCTTTGCCAACATACAAGGTTGACATATTTCAGTTGTATGAATTAAATTTTACATTAACACTTCTTCTTGAAAAGGTATGTGATGAAAAATTGCAAAGTAATGTTAGGTTGCCTCCACATGGATGTTATAAATGTCTTATATGATAAGGGCATAGATCACATTAAAAATAAAACTACATCATCAATTGTTATTGGAACATTGACAATTGACAATTGCTCTAGTAAGGATCAAAAAGATTGAATATGTTTGATGACACTTTCACCTTCTCTCATTTTTTAAGTTTGTAAATTATCTCTTAAAAACATTTTGGTGATTGCATTTTGATTTTCAAACATTTTAATTAATTCTTGCCAAGCATCATGTGATGTAGTTTTTGATTGTACATTGGAAATAATGTTGTTATCTAAGCAATTATTAGTGACTTGAATGGCTATTGTATCCTTGTCACCCATTCTACAATACTACTTACTTTTGTGGCTAATAAGACTATAGTTCTTGCAGCTTTGAACAACTATAGGAACAATGGGTTTTGCTTGTGTACCATTGACATAAGGCCATTAAATTTTCCAAACTTAAATAACAAAGTTAATCTATGTTTCCATATGTTGAAATAAGTTCCATCAAATTTTAGAATATGACTAATGTCAATTTGTGTTCATTGACATCTTTTGTTAAATTCTCCAAATTTTTAATTTATTAATTTTTAATCAAGGCATTTAGATTCCAATTTAATTTTTTGGAATTATTTATTTGTAACATAATATGTTCATTGAAACATTTAACAAATGTTGTACAAGTATTTCCTTCTTTGGAAAATGTGTTGTATGTGTCGAGGTTTAATTCAACACCAATTTCTCCCATTGCTTGTTGATCCATGCTAGGAGTATCAAATCTACAATATTAAATCTACAGTTCGTTTATTTTTTTAAAGATGAGAGAAATGCATATCAACATGATTTGACTAAGAAATTATTTTCATTACTTTAAATGTTTCAGTTATGATATCGTGTTGGAAAAGTAAAGTAGAGGAAATGAATTGATTTTTATTGATAAAAGCTTCTTCTTTTATTTTTAAGGAAGGAACACAACCTTTAGTATTTAAAGGTCTAGAAGAGTTGTGTCTTTCTATAAATGTCTCTTTATTGTAACTAACTATGTACAAATTATTGAACTACTATAATTATATGTATCTAACAATGAAGAGTTAAAAAATCTATGTGTTTGATCTACGTAAAACAATCATTGGTACATCTTGTGATCTTTAGAAGTACTTGTTAGGATTTTATATTAAATAGTTTATACATTCATACATCGAAGGATTGTTGTGTTTTCCCTTCTCATGTCTATTGGTTCTTTTTTTATGATCCTTATACTTCGATTATTACAAATTCAACAATGTAAGAGTTTGGTTATCCTCTTTCACTCAAAGTTGTTTTCTCAATCTTGTTTTTGTTGTACTCAACATGGTATTAGAGCAAATACCAAATAAATTTCTTGTAACATCAAGAGAATTCAAATTTTGATTGGAATCTAAATAAATCAATGGCTTTTGTACATCCATCTTTTAAAGATAAAGCAATTTACACCTTCAATCAATACACACATAAAATATGTCTTGTAGGTCTTGTATATTATTATCACAAACTATTCATAGAATCGTGCAATTATTTATGTTACAAGAAGTTTTTCAAATCACAAAACAAAACTAAGAAAAAGGAATTATGGTATAACAAAATGGGATCTTGCCATAAAGTTTGATAACATGACATAAAAATCTTTTAATCTTTAAAAAAAAAAAAAATTCAATTCAAGGTTTCTAATTTACATAACATCACAAAATTTTATGGAACCTTTTTTCACGTTTGGAAATATAACATAAAACTAGTTTTAAAATCTAAAAAAATATTAATAATTGTTGAGGGTTTGGAAATTGAACTTATCTCTTGTCTTGCCACTCCTGGTGGCACTATTCATCATTTACCTCCCTTTGAACTAGGGAATAAAGATGAATTTCAACAAAAATGATACACATGCATTAATAATTACTGTGAATTGTCTAGACAATAGTCAAGTATTTCATATTAGTTCTTGTAACACATATAAGGAAACATGGGATGAGGTTTTCAATTTGTTTGAAGTACATGATTCGATGACAAAAATGTATTTAATGGAACAATTAACAAAATTGAAAATGAAGGAAAATGAAACTATGATGAAGCATGTGCATAATTTCAAAAGTTTTTCAAATAATTGTTTGTTGTCGGAAACCCGATGAAGGATGAAGACATAGCGTTCACTTTGATGCGAAGCATGCCACCTTTTTTCTATAGTTTTCTTGTTTCCATAAGAGATCAAACCCTCACCTTACAAACATTGATCACCTATTTTAATACAAGAAAAAAAATTATTGAAAAGTTTGGACAATAATTTTGAAGCAATGACAAGCGGTTTGTTAGGCCTTACATTCAAAGGGAGGCCTTGGTCTAACAATCAACAAGCCCCTTTTAATTCACATTTTCAAAGCCAAAAAATTGGGAAGCCTACCAATAATCCAAGAGGGGATACATTTTCAAGATCCTTTTCTTACAATGGGAAAAAAAATCCAAATCCACTTTCCAAAAAATGTTTTTATTGTGGTAAAGATAACCACATTCTAAAGAAGTGCCATAAACGACAAATATATGAAGCAAATTGGGGTGTTCTATTGCAACAACCCCAATAAAAACCAAATGTTCTATATAGCAACAATGTAAGCTTAGACCGATTCCACAACTAATTATTGGATTGTTGATTTGGGTGCTACTTGGCATATGGCTTATACACAAATCACATTTGTTACATATGCAAATTTGTCACAAGGGTAATTTGTTGTATGATAGTGAATGATTGGGTAGAAAAAAATGGAATCAGGTGAGGACTTTAGAAGCATAGGGTGTCTTCAAGTGAGCTTTCAATCAACATATGTAAGTGTCAAATACCCTTATCCAATCACTTGGCAGTGCATCGAGGGCATGTGAAGGCAAAGATCTAATTCCAATTGCATGTTTGGATCTTAGAAGTAGTATGAGGCTTGTAGTTCAATTATGCAAATGAGCCCAAGTGATGTTAGAGTGCAATTTCGCCATTTAGGTATGAGGTGGACAAAAATATCTTACAAATTACAACATGTGCATTGTATTGTTTTGGCCTGTTTTGGCTAACTAATGGTAATAAAAAAATTATGATTTTATAACTTGACCATTGTTTACTGTCCAACCATGTTCATACATCTTTTTTTCTTTTGACAAATAGCCAATGCATATGCCACCTCCAATTTACTTGCCAAGTATTGATTTTGAACATTGAAGTGATTTTTTAGCTATGTTTTTTGAACTAGACAAATATGCACATTGGAGATCATACCTCCAATGCACAACATTTACCTTGCACTACCCCATGCACAACAAATGCTAGCATTCTGTTTAAACATCATGAAATCATTGTTAGCCCTAGATTCACACATTTCATATACTAATACATGTGCTAAATTTTGCTGCAAACTGCAAGAACTTTACTTGGACCAAGTAGATCATGTGCAGATTGAAAAATTAGAATGTGTAAAATATGCTCCTTGTTAAGCTCCTATTCACACCTTTTTAAAGAAATAAAATTGGTTGCAACTATCTAAAAGGTACCCCAAAATAAATGAGGGTTTGTACTGTACTAGGAAATTTGCAGCTACTAAATGCTTGTGTGGGCTCAACACGTTCAAATTCAAAATGCAAAGGTTGTTAGGCCTTCCCTAAAAACCAATTTTTCTAGACTTGGAAGGTGATACTACACATGGAGAGTAAAGCATTGGGGAGGCTTGTGGCATCCCATAACAATTAACATTTCTAAGGCAAGACCAACAGAAGGCTATTTGCTTGAGTAAGGTACAAATGGAGCATGACGAAAATGTAATCATCAGTGACGATGATGGTACAATGGGTCACGATGAAGCAGTAGTGGATGCTGATCCCAAAGAAACAACACCCAACCCCTACATTTTAGCATGTAATATGCGTCTTGCTCAACTCAAACAACGACTCACAGAAGTTGAAGGAAGTGCCCAAGAATTGTGAGTTCCTCATAGACTTGTCTTCACATGCATAAATGGAAAGGCCCAGACACAGTTCTGTAATGGATCGTGTAATCTCCATAGCTTGCATTCTATGAAAAAGTTGGACATCCGGCTATGTGCATGAGTTTTGTGTATACACCTACCAAATAGTTTGAACACTCTTCAATAATCTTTGTTTTAGTGTTAAGTTGTAGCTACTCTCCAAATTCCAATCTATTCTAAATTCTTCATGGGGTTAGGGTTTACAGTTTGAAATCATTGTTTTTGGCGCCGCCATGAAATAGGGTTTTTGGTGATCTTTTACTAGATGCATAGCTTTAAATTAGGTTTGTATGCTAGTTAATGTCATGTGCTTATTGATACAATCTTAGTCCAAACTAATTGCACCTTTGCTATGTTTTGGAAACACTGGGTCGTTTGGCAGTCGTCACTTCATGAACTCAACAACCATGCGAAGGGGGAAGAAGACAAATAAGAAGTCCACCCAAAATGTGGTGGATGGGAGAACACTTGGACACCAAAGCAATAGGAGGAGCACTAGGACTGTTGGAAAACCACATCATCATGTGGTGGAAAAGGAGGGGTCATTGGCATTAGTAGCATCTAATGAACGTGACACTTCTAGTAACAACGACTACAACTCAAAAGAAGAGGACTTAGAAGGTTTTGAATTGCCAGTTGCATCTTCAATTATGAAGGAACAAATTAAGGCACCTAACAAGCGGACCCCCACACCAAATGTAATGTACCCCCCCCCCATTTTCAAATATTGTGAGGTCCATTTTGATGTCAAGATACTAAAAGTAACAACATTATTAAAGGCACAATATCTGTGAAATTTGTGACTGGTCCTATGAACCTTGCCAATTTGTATTGAGTTGTAGTAATGTTTGTTAGCATTCTACTATAACTTGTTTGTTTGTTTTGTTGTAGATCTCCCTTTTAACTCATGGTTGGTAACATATTCATGTACTTCCTTGTTTATACCCCCTTAAATTCAGAAGCCTCTTAGCCATAAGGTTGGGAGCTTTATTGTTGTGGTAATGTGTTCATTTTTTGTTGATTTAATAATGGTTGCCTCTAGTTTTGTGAATATTAACTGAATATACACACATTGCTCTTATATCATGTAATTGCCTTGTCAAAATCAAAGAGTTAATCAAACTGCAATTATGGGTCACCTGTGCTCTTGGGCTATTGATTATTACTTATGTTGCAGCTGCCAATCATGGTTAGTACTTATTTATGCATGCGTTCGATATATAGCCCTATTTGTTTGATTAAGGTTGTTCATGATTGATAAGTTTGCCATAGGAATCTTTGTTCTTTTTGGATTTACATGCCTCATGTTGACAATATGTGACCAAACTGTATTTTTTGCTAGCTTCTACCAATTCCCTATGTCTAACGTGTTGTGTGTGTGCTTGAGAAAAGAAAGCAACATCAAAAAAAGCTCAGGTTGAAACCCCACCACAAGTTGATATGGTGAATGCCATTGGGCTACAAGGGAACACATTAGCAATAGTACAAAGTGGTAAGCATGGTGGCGACTTTGCAAGGTGCAATAAGCAAGCATGTAAACATGGTGTTGCAAGTTCAGAATGCACATGGATTGCTGGACAATGTGGGCACACATGACAATGGAGTTTTTGCCAAGTGTCACAATGTCCTAATTGGAAGGTAACATTGAGCCTTGGGCATAAGGGACTTGCAAATTGTTGTGCCCCTTGTGGAAGGGCTAGAAGTAACATGTGTGAATTAGCATGGGGTGAAGGAGGGGGTGTATGTGATTAGGGGTTATGTCAAAGGGTGCAACCACATTCACCAATGAGCAGGCAAGTAGTAGAAGCCCAAATGGGGCAACATCTAAAAACACAAGCACCATACATGGCCTTGGACAATGAAATAGAAGTAAATGTTCGGTTCAAAGTTTTGGCCGAAAGTCATATGCAAAAACAGGCTTCAAAGCGAGCTATAGAATTTGAAGCTACAGAACAAAGGGAAAAAGGCTTGCCAATCCATAAGGTGCAAGTGATAAGGCATGGAAAAATTGATGGTGCATGTGAAGGGAAGGATGCATGGGATGGTGCGATTACGTCATTAGCACCCCGGACTTTAAACATGGCAATGGTTAAGGTTACAAAACAGGACCATGTAGACATGGTTAGACTTTGCTTGCAATTGGATGGGAAATTTGAATACCTAGGTGGTGAATTAAGTGATGTTGGCTTTAGGGATTGTGTAAGGCAATTTATGAAAGGAGAAAAAATACATTTAAAAAGAACGTATGCACAGAAAGGTGCCAAAGCCTGCCCACTTGGAGCAGACTGAGAACAATGGGACAAACTAGTGATATATTGGCAACAACATGACTCCAAGACTAAAAGTGAACACATGGTTGATGTAAGAGGGGCAGTTACAAATGTAAGCCACCTTGGGCGTGGTGGTAAGGCAGTTATAGAAGCAAAATTGGTAAGTTAACTCTAAAACCCTAAACCTTTGTGATGGCCAAATGGAAACTACATAATGTTGAAATTATCATGCACTCACATGCCACATACAACATTGAGCATTAAATGATATAAAAAAGGGTGAATGCAGAAATCCAAGCATCGCCGAAGCCCATCAATATCTGAGATGGCTATTGTGGGACTAAATTCTAGTGGCACACCTGGGTATCCAATGAATTTTCCTAGTTGTTTCATTTTGTTTTTGTTTTCATGAGTTTGATAGTGATTGGTAAGTGGAATACTTATGTTGGATTTATAAGGATCTTTTGATGGGTTTATGGGGCAGGCATCACAATCTCCCCATTTGTCTTTTCGAATGACTACCATTGAAAGGAAGCTGCTAGAAATGAGTGGCCAAGTCTCCGAAGTTCTTGAAGGGATGGATAAATTAAATGCTAAGGTAGAAAGTTTCATGCAACAATTGTTAGCATGTCGAGAAGATGGTGTGAATGTGAGAAACCCAAAAATTATTGCAACCACTATCAACATTGAAGAGGTAGATGTTACTGCAAGGATTGGAACCCTCGAGATTCTTGGTGTTGCAAAAAGCTTGCATGAGGTTGTCCATTTAGGTCTTGATGGATTAGGGTCAGGCACAATAGTGGTTGAGAGTGCCATTTTATCCACACAATTAGCTCCAAAAGCCCATCATATGTCTACAAGAAAAAAGGTGGGCCAACAAGTGGATGGCGTTGTCCCTTCACATATCCCCAACTATGCGCTAATAAGAAAGGATATGGGGCAAAATCCTAATAAGTTAGGGAAGGACATTCAAGTTGGAGTAGCTTGCAAAGGCGGTGACTATGTAGATGGGAGCAACCACTAACGCCCACCCTCGAAGGTATAATCTAAATGCCCAACATGACCAACACATTAAAGTTATAGTCTACACAATGCTATGGGCTATTCAATTGTGGGAGTAATCTTGCACTTTTCATCAAATGTGGCATATGTGTGGGATGTTGGGAATTGCACCAACTACATGGCTAAAATCAGACATAAGTTAGATTGTGGAAGCTAGATTTGTTGTTCTTATAGTTACAATCTAGAGAGTAAAAACATACCCACATTGTTTGGGGTTTAGGTACATACAAGCATGAAGGAAATCGTTGACATGGTTTCATGTTTGTATTCATTGATGGATTTGGTGTGGCAAAAAGTGCAAAAAAAGGTGGCAATTATGCCAACACCTGAAAGAGGTGTGAGTAGTTAGCTACGCTCTAATATTGGTGCAAGGGTGGGGAATGTAGGAGAGAAGGCATGGCAATAGGTAAGTTAATACCAACATGCTTTTGAGTTTTTGTAGTTCATAACTAGGGAACACAAATGCCATGTTTGACACAATGTTGTAACAAAAATTTATTCCATTTTCCTAAATTGGTTGCTCATGGTA
>Ga0116228_10004314_pt1 | contig 12602 bp, 12 predicted proteins | sample S1TSphfallax_2_FD_89694 | JGI IMG/M metagenome (GOLD analysis project Ga0116228, IMG submission 89694) | Host-associated microbial communities from peat moss isolated from Minnesota, USA - S1T2_Fc - Sphagnum fallax MG | ecosystem: Host-associated > Plants > Peat moss > Unclassified | place...
TTATTGACTTTGCATAAACAAGCCAAGTTTTGAGTTTATGGTTTATAATATGTAAAATGATCTAATTTATCTTTGGGGGGCGAGGGGGTGGGGATTTGGTGCTTACATTTTACCTTATTTTACACATGATGAAATAGCCTCACATGTGAAGTGTATATATCTTTGATATTCATTTATGCTACCCAACTAGTATATCAAAGGCCATACACACACGCAACATTGATACCTATTCTACTTAATAGGTTGCAGGGTGCATCCTAAATGTCAATGTTAGTTTTTGCAATGAGCCACTTTGATTGGCCAATGACCAAAAAAATAAATCTAAAACTTTGAACACAGCCCTTAATAAAATTTTGCACTCCCAAGACAAAATTATAGAAGTGCTTCCTTTGGCCTGCCTATATAAGTCACAAGAGCTGAACTTTGGATAGAGGTTATGGGATGTGGTCCTGTTGGGGACATCTTGGGCAACACATGAATACTTGGGCAACATGTTGGGAATGCATGGGAAGGAACTCGTGTGAAATCACATGAAGAACATGATGAGAACACATTGAGAACATATTGGGAACATAAAAAATCCAAGAAATCCAAAGCTACTCATCGTGTTGAGCCTTATCATCGGCTGTATGAAATTTTTGTACAGGAAATTTCTTTAGGGGGACGAGAACAGTCAGTTTCAGCATAATAGAGCATCAAATGCATGGGAATGAAATTTTAACAAAACTAAGTAACCTGGAGGACCCAAACTAGTTTTGGCGTTTCCTTTTTCCCTGAGCGCCTCCACACAGCTGCTAAATATATTTTCACTGCTTCTGCCTGTACAAACAATTACTATAATTACTCTCGAACCTTGTGCATTAGATACTGAGTTTCAGCATTTCATTCTAAGATTTAGTAAAATTTCATTACTCCTGTGCATTAAATACTGGAGTTTCAGCATTTCATTCTGAGATTTAGTAAAATTTCATTACTCCTGTGCATTAAATATTGAGTTTCGGCATTTCATTCTGAGATTTAGTAAAATTTCATTACTCCTGTGCATTAAATACTGAGTTTCAGCATTTCATTCTGAGATTTAGTAAAATTTCATATCCTTGCCATGGTAGGATAGTTAGCATAGGCCCTACTACGTCGGCGGCGGCGGCGGCGCATTCCGAATATTTTCCCACGCGGTACCGACAGACACTCGCCGTGCTCTAAATTCCTTGTTACCCAAGTAGGCGCAAGATTACGAATCATTAAAGTCTCGCGATCTCGATTCCTGTCTACAGCTGCGTGTGAGTGACGATTTTGTGGCGAGCTTGCAAATTGGGAAAAGACGAGAGGGGACGAGGAGTGTGATGATGATCTTGGTGCTTTGCAAATTGGGAGGATGCGAACGAGGGTCGAGTGTTTGACAAAAATTTAGAGAATTTAGTGTTTTTACAGCATTTTTTGGTTAGCGGACTGTTTTGTTTTTACTTAAGAATCAGAGAGGTGCTTGAGTTATCGAGATTCGGTGTATCCTGTGGTACGAAGTGATGGGTGGCGGATATGCGCATAGCTTCGACGAGGAAGGATGGCAAAGCTATCACGATGAGTATGAACAGAGTCTGAGAAATGCAGCAGCGGATGTAGCAATGGGGAGTGCAAACGCTGGTGAAGAAGATGTTATCATGGCGGATCCGGAAGCTGGCGTTACTGCTACTGTTGTTGAGCAGGTTGGTGCTGGAGCTGCCACTGACTTGACTGAAGTTGCTCATCATCATAGTCAGGGGCTTCATGATACGCGCTTGTACAATCTGATGCGTATCATATCAGATAAACAGGACTTGAGTTTCGTGGAGAAGGTTGTGTTACCTAAAGAAGAGATCGTCAGTCTCTGTAACAGGCTCGTACGAAATTCGGCGAGAGTCGCTGGCCATGATCGTCAGGACTTGATCGATTTTGAGTCGCTGAACTCTTCAGCGTTGCGGACTGTTGGATTCTATGGTCACAAAGACGTGATTGTAGAAATTTTCAGCCGAATTGGAATCCTGGACCGTGACACAATCGGGAGGATGCGAGACAGAACGCTTCAGCCGGGTTTGCACGCCGCTGTACACGAGCACACACTCTACCTTCTCTACTGGCATCAGGGTGAAAACCTGTCGAATGCAACCAGGAAAGACATCTCCTGCACCTTCATCAGATATTTGGTAGAGCTTTGTGACATCGTGCACATCTGTCTGAATTCAGCGGGTCTTGGCGACATGCTGCCAGCGTCCGTACGGAATTTCCCCCAAAAACAGCGCATGCAACGACTCAAGATTTCAGTTGTGAAAGCGTCAGAGAACGACTTGAAGATCAGACCCGGTTTTCAAGCCAACCTTCCGAGGATGCCTCGCGTTGTGACATCGCCTTGCACTACAACCGCGTGTGAGGAACCCGAACAATCATCAAGCCAGTTCGCAAGCTATCGTCTCACGGAGGGATTTCACCACGCAGCAATCCTAGTTGCAACAGAGCGGCCTCCTACATCTCGTCCCCGTCTATATCGCGAGACTTTCAAAGTGCAAGAATTTCCAGGCATTGTGAAGCAATGGGAGGCAGAGAATAATCTTGACCTCCGTTTTCTGGAACAAAAGCAGTTTCTCCTGTTTTTAGAGTGTTCTGAGTCGGAGGCTTTTCGCGAATATGGCATCTTGATGGAGAACTTGGCGAAAAGACAAGCCGACCAGCGCATCAAACAATACGATCTTGATACCCTAGTGGCTGAGCAAGAAGAGCGTGCCTTGGAGATTGCCAGAAGAGGTGTGTCAGCCTTCCTGACACAATACTATCCCTGGGAGGAAGCTTTGTTATCCGATCGCATGACTGGCTTTTCAGAAGATCGCCAGGCTTCCAGACCAAGTGCAGATTCTGCAAGCAGCATCACATCAGTTGGGCCTGAATCAGGCGCAATTGTAAGTAAACCCACAAGTTTGCTAAGGCTCCAATTTGTACTTCAATGCATTTGCTGCACTCTGTTATCCTCAAGGTTCTAGAGATTAGATCCGGGTTTCTGGTGCAGAGTGGGTAGCTTAAGAATCAGATACAGGAGAATAAGTCATAGCTTTTGCTTATGGAAAAGACTCTTGACTACAGATTTCAGGGAAGTAGATGCTCGCTTGTTCAGGGGACAAGAAAAATCCCACCTGAAGCATACCCTCACAATTAGAAGCTTGTTATTGTGGAGATTTCTCTGCAATTTCATCTAGTATATGGCAGGCCGGTAGCTAAGGTACAAGTTTCTCGATGTCCAAAAACCATGACATTCCTTTGGTCTTCTGGCTACTGCATTTAAGTTTTTTGAGATTTCGGTTTTTGCAGGGAGCTGATTCCAACAGTGGACTGTGGCAACATGTGGGGAATGCTTCAAATGGTGAATTGGGTATGGACACTATGACCAGGGAGGCCTTTGGTTCCCAGCTTGAACTCGAGATGTGTGGGCTGTGGATCAAAGGGTTCAGGGCTACTTCCTCTGACTCACAGCTCTTGTTTCTTGGCTCTGAAATCAGTTTCATGGCATCACCAACTGAAGCCAGGACTTTCCCTACAAGTAAGAGTCTTAGGAAGAAGGAGCGCTTCATCATAAGTGAGAGCAAGCACTCTGGGGTTGGGCCATTAGGACCTGTCTGGTATGGTCAAGAGTATTGTCTACAGGTGAGTGACAATAATGAGCACACTAAAGGACTGACTATCAGATTCTCAACCATGGAGGGACAATGTGAAGCAGGGCCTGTTCTGATATGCCAGCCCATATTTATCACACTACAACAGAATCATTCATATGGTGGTAAACCTTTGAGATTCAAGGTTGAACATGGCATCAAAGTTCACAAAGTTCCAGAATCAGACCCTATGAAGAGCTGGATAGCTTCTTTTGCTGATCTCCTAATATTGGACTCTCTTAAGAAACGAGCATCACTTGTTGGTTTTGCCATTGAGACTTGCATCAGGCCAATCCTTGCTTCACACAATCCTCCGATCCATGATCATCTACAATCACTAATTCAGGCAATGATGTCTGGTTCTTTTGATGAGTTCTCTTCATCTGCACACTTGTCCAGTGACATGGTTAAGTGCCTTCAAAGTGAGTGGACAAGGATCCAGAGCCAAGATTGCCAGCAGATGTTGAAGAAATGCCTCCTGACAGAGAAGTGATAATTGCATGTTGTGCCATCTACAAGAAAGTCAGAGATGCATTCCATGCCAAAGTGGCCATGATGGTGAGGAATAACATAGTGCCACACTTGAGAACAAAAGTCAGGAATGACCTTGACCAGGAGATAAAGGAGCTAGAACAGCATGCCAAAGATGAGGGAGATCATATATAATGAACCTGCGACAGAATTTCTCACAGAAGAGATCAGAGCTTCCAACCCTTTCAATCACAGGTTGCTCACCAAAGGACAGGACCACAGTTGGTAAGATCACTAACTGGATTCAAGGATTTCCCAATGACAGCTCTATTATCATCAATTTTACCAAAGAGGTGAGTCAAATCATCCATTTGAGGGACCACCTCAAATGTCATTTACCGAAAATGTCAATTTAGAATGAATATTGTTTCTGCTGGAACTTCAAGAACTGGGTGCTTTCCATGTCTGCAAATGCCTGGATATTGTTGTGGTTATTGACATTACATGGAACTGCTGATGAATTGGAAGTAGTAGCTAATAGAGAGCCATGCAATCATGGTTAGTGGGCAATCTAATAATCTCTCTGCTGTTTTTCCTGGCTTGTAATTCAGGTGATGGAGAAGGAAAATGTCACATGGAATATGATCGAGCTTGCTCCAATGAAGAAGGATCTGGATGCAGTGAATTTGAAGCAAGACCACTTGCTGAACCCCAAGTTTTCATCACCACACAAGTTGATTGATATAGACTCTCGCAAAACACAATTGTCGAAAGTTGTGTACTTGAGATCTGGCCAGATACTAGTCTTCATTCAGCAGTTTGTGGGAGAGCCACTTCATGATATCTACCTCAGTTCAAAGCACGGCAGTGACCTGACTAACACTAATCCCATCAGAAGTTTCAAGAAGGTGATTGATATTTTGGCCTTTGAAGAAGTATCAAAATTCTTGGCCATATATGCCCAGCCAACAACCTCAATAAATATTTTCCGATTTGATGATACTTTCTATAACTTGGACTGGATTGGTATCCAAGTCAGTTTGAATGACTATGTGGGGAGCAGCAACCTCATATGGATGGAATTTGTGCTGGGGAAAGGTGAGCTTGTGCTGGTTGATGATGCCCAATGTGTGCAAGTGCTTGAATTGACCCAGCCTGCAATGTTTCACCCTGGAAAAATTCAGCTTCCTGCTCCATTTTGCAAAGCATGCATTTCAGCAGATGGAGCTTGCTTCATCACTTTTTCCAAAAGCAAGGCAAACATGAACAAAAGTGACAAAGAGACAGAGGATGAAGATGCTTCAAAATCCCCATCTTTGGCTCAAGACTATACGGGTATGTTCTGTTTGGTTTTCTCCATAATGATCCATTCGCTTTCTAAAGATCTCACAACTGAGTTTCACAGTATGCATTGCTCCAGAACTTGCTTGTACAATTGCTCAAGAAATGCGTAAAAATGCATACAATGTTGTTCCCAAGACACACAGGTTGGTTAGCTTTTTGCTTCTGAAACAATCAATTCATGTGGGAATGTGATTGTGTTTTTACACAGATGTTGAAGTTCACAACTCTCAAAACTGTGCCGAGGCTTGTGTATTAGTACTTGACATTTACAGGCTTGATACTATGTCACACTTGAAGACCATGGAGCTTGGTGACATCGTTGTGAGTGACATCAAGAGCCTGGAGGCAAAGATGGTGTGGTTTGGCCCACAGATGCACCTCCTGATACATGACAGCAGGAGACCAGAGCTCATATGTTCTAAACTGTTAGAGATCACTTCAGTCTCTGAGGTTTGTCAGCTTGCCAAGGTTCAGAACAATGTGAATGGAGACCAGGGAGGAAGATCAAGACCAGTGCAGAAAGATGCTAGTTCATGTCCAGAGCTGGACTACGTGTATCATATATTTGACAAGTACTCAACCAGTCCTCCTCTGGCTGAAACCCATGGTAAAAACGTGGAGCATTGCTTAAAATTGGTATTGAGAGACTCCATGGGGTTGCATGATCCGACATTTAAACTGGGTGAGAGGTGCATCCATCACATGAAACATGGGATTGAAAAACTGCAGAAAGAGAAAGGAAAGGATTTCAGTCTCTTCAAAATCTCCTTTGTGGCACAGTTGTTTGATGCATATATCACAGATCTTGACAAAACCCATGGACTGCACATGGCAAAAGCATCAACCTCTTGCAGCAACACCCCAATGGGACTTTGGATGCAACATCTTGTTTGCTTGGTACCCATCCAAATTGCAAGGGCAGAGAATAACAGCCTGAAGCCCCTTGTTGATGGGCTACAAATTCTACCTCACCTCAACTATGGAGATGCTCTTTCCCTTGCAGAGTTAATCCGATTTGGATTTTATGAGTCTGTGCTGGAAAGTTGGGTGGGAGACATCAAGGTGATTTCATCAATGGGCAAACAAAGCAGTGGTAAATCATATTTGTTGAACCACTTGAGTGGTTCTCTGCTTGATGTGGCTGGAGGACGTTGCACAGATGGTGTTTGGATGACCATCTGCCCCACATCAAGTTGCCTCTATGTCCTTCTTGACTTCGAGGGCCTTGGAAGCTTTGAGCGCAGTGAACAAGAAGACATGCTACTTTCCCTCCTCAATGCAGCCATCAGTAACATCACAATCTTTAATAAAAAGGTTAATTTCCTGCCATCTCTCATTTCTTGTCTGCAGAACAGCATAGTTTCCAAGGTGAGGAAGAACTCTCTTAATGTGGTCTACTTGTATTCTGTTTTATGTTTGCAGGACTTTCATCTGGACAAGGAGACGGAAGCAGTTTTTGAAAGATTTCAGAGTGGTGTAAGCTTGGTCAAGCAAGATGACAAGCTTTTCAAAGGTCTCTTCTACATGGCCATCAAAGACATGGATGGAGCAGATGTGGAGGACTTGGAGAATGAATTTTATGAAAAGATAGCCAAAATCTGCAACAAAACGCAACACAATTTTCTAACGAAGATGTATGGTGGAAATGTGGCAATCGCTTCCATGCCGCCCTTCCATCGCTCAGAGTTCCAAGAAAGCATCAATCAAATTGCAGAAACTGTCCAAGGGCTGCATTCGCACAATCAGAATGGCCGAAGCTTCAATCGAGACTTGAAACTAGTTATTGCACAGATCAGTGCAAAAGACTGGTCACCCATTGACTCGAAGCGTGTGGCATTCAAGATTACCTTGCTGAGGAGACATTTGATTTCCGTGATATCATCAGGTTGTTTGGCTGATGTTGCAGTTGCTGAAAACCATCTCATAAATTTTGATACAAAGGAACCAATACCAGAGTTTGCTCCTTTGCATGTGGATGGTGAGGTCTTTGAGTTGGTGGATACCAATGTGCAAATGGCTCCTCATGAGAATCAGGTAATACTTTGTACATATTCCGATCACAATCTTAAGGGATTGTACATCATAGCATGCACTTTGCCAACATTGGATAGACCTCAATTTACTCCATAGCTCATCCCTAAGGCGTCAGATACCTGATTTTTATGATGTAGGTGATTGGTTCTATCTTGGATCCACTGAGAAAATCATTTGAGCTCGTGGTTGCACGAAAGGGTTCGGATGATGAAAGATGGCATGCTGCATTTCAGAACTTCCTCATAGCATTGGCACACAGGCGAAAACGCAGGTGAGTGGGTTTTGGAACAAGATCCAACTGGTAATTCGATCAAGCTGCACTTCACAAAAATCTGCCAGTGAGAGGCTCACCTGGAAATATTGGTCATAGCTCACAATATTTATGATGACATTGTACCCACGCAGAACTTCTGATGTCAATCATTGTTCTATGTATGTGTATGCAGGACACTTGAGTGGCTGAGTGCCAATACAGCAGGTTTCCAGCAGGATGGAGACGCGCAGAAATTGCACCTTGAGGCTTTGACAATGCTAGCAGATCTTCAGCAGCAATTGTCTCTTTGTGGCTCCAAGTGTGGGCGATGCTTCCTTTGTTGTATTCTTGAGCGCTCCCATCCCAGAGATCATTCTTGCAAGGGAGATCACAGATGCATGCAGATGTGTACATATTGTTCTAATGACAATGTTGATGCTTCAGCATCCTTCATATTCAAATCACAAGGGAATGACTGCAGCGATCTAGCAGGACACGAAGGTCCTCATGATTGCAAGCAGAAAGCACATACTTGTGGTATGGATTGCAGCTATGCTGGGAAAACATCAAACTGCAACAAGAACTGTTCACTGAAAGCAAGGCATGAGGGTGAACACAAATGTAACTCTCGCCAGCACATGTGTGTGGAGAAGTGTTCTCTCCCTGCCTGCAGAAATCCATGTGTCACCCCTATTGAGTTAGGAGACCATGAATAACATGCCTGCCATGAGAAGATGTGCCCAGCGAAGTGCACTATGCCTGGATGCAATCGAAACTGTGCTTCTGCAAATCATTTTCATGATTTGGAACCAAGGAATCACGTTCTGAATCACCATTTCTGTGAGAATGAACATCAATGCACTGAGCAGTGTGAAACACCTGGACTCTGTGAAGTGCGAACGGAAGTTGTGAAGAAAACTTGCACTTATCAAGGTAAACGCTCAACCTTCGAGTATGAGCACGTGTCGGAGCAAAATGGGAATAGAAAGGACTGCTGCATCGCAATCCCGCCTTTCAAGGTAAGCATACAGCACCTTTGTTTGTAGGTTATGAAGTTGATGCCATCTCCTGATGACAGTACGAGCACTGGAATGCACTATCATGTCCATTCTTTGATTCAACTGACATTCCTCAATATGCAGGAACACCATGATGGCCCACATTCACATACAATGAATGCAAATGTAGTTCACTTCTGTGATACACGATGTCAGGCATGTCAATATTTCTGCAACCTTCCATTCATGCATGCTGGACTTCACAACACGACTCATGGCAACATGCGAAGTGTAAACTTTGTCTCTGAGGTTCAAGATTTTGAGATCCTAGATCGCAAGTACACATGGGGAGAGTCAGGGCTGGCAGAGATGTGCATGATGTACTGCAAGGCCCAGGGCCGTGGTCATATTCATCTCACTCCCTGCCAGAAACACAACAATGGTGCATGTGCAGGCAAGATTATGGAAGGTAGTGATCCTTGTGTTCAAAATATGGTTGCACACATCTGTGCTTTCAACTTAAAACTGTCTTTGTGAGCATATCTTGTGCATGAAACACTTTAGTTCTGTACCATAGCTTTGTTCCTGATTCTTCAGTTGTCCAGACATGTGGTAATCTTCTAGCATGTTGTAAAATTTGTGTCAATCCAGGTGCCAGACATGAAACTCGCAAATATGGACCGGATTTTGATGCCCCAAAAGATGAATTCACTCATGCTGCCTTTTGGAAACACATGTGTTTTAAAGATCCTTGCAGTGAGGAAGACCAGAAGCAGTTTGCTCTGTGCAATCACCAATGCCCCTCAAGTGATCATGTCAGTTCTGCTGTGGGTTCCTCTTCAGCCAGCCCTGCTCAGCAGCAGATTTCGTGTTGTCCAGAGATTTTGTGGCATGCACCAATCCCAAAAGCCAAAGCTCAAGTTTCTGGAACAGGCTATGTCACTGATGATGGGCACTACTTCTCCTGTGACCACTCCAAGAACATGGTGAACCATGTGATCTTTGTCATCGATCGATCTTCATCCATGGGTATGGCAGATTGCAGACCAACACTAGTGAAATTCTCACAAAGTCATGCAAACAGACTTGGAAGTGTGTATGATGCTATTGTCCGGTTTATACGAACTCGTTTAGCAGCTGGTCTTAAAGACTCCATGTCTGTTGTGCTGTTTGATACAACAGCCACCACAGCATTTGAGTGCCAGGATATGGCAGAGAATCTTACTGACCAGCTCCTTCAATACCACCCCGGTGGTGGTACAACTTACTCCTGTGGCATTGCTGAGGCAGAGGCACTTCTTAGTCGAGCTTCAAAGATTCAGGCGATCCAGAGGAAAAGCCCTACTGTTATCTTCCTGAGTGACGGTGAAAACAATGGAGGTAGTGACCCAGTCCAAGGTGTGAAAGGGATGAAGCAGGTTGAACCCAAGCTCATCTTCCACACCATCAAGTTTGGTTCTAATTCATACAACCATATCCTGAAGGACATGGCAAGTGCTGGCAGTGGAACATTCCAAGTCAGCCTTGATGAAGTGCAATTATCCAAGAGCTTTGAAGGATTGGCTCGCAGCTTGAGACCAAAGGTAACAGCTCTTATGTAGCTGGGTAAATGTCTGCAATACATTCTTGTATGCAGATCAGGGAGACACACAGGGACCCAAGGATCACTTCATCTTGGGGTCAGTCAGTCACCTGTTAGTTTCTACTTTTACAGAATAATTCTGAGCAGTCTTGTTGTTTATTAGGGATGCTTAGGCTGTGGGGCAGGTTGTTTGGTACTTGCAAGGTCAAACTAAACTACCTAGTACCAGATTATAAAGTCATTTTGTGACTAGTATATATTGTGTGGCAAGCTGAGTTCAGGACAAGCTCAAAACTACTAAGAGGCTCATTTTTGTCTTTATTTGTGATAAAAAATTGCACACATATTTTGAGCTTTGCTAGAGACATGGTGTGGAACAGGCTATGGAATTCAGTAAATGGTTGTGCTATCCTTCAGTTTGATGTTGGTCTGAGCTCATTTCCCGAAATACACTGGGAAGTAGCTTTGTGTGAACAATAATTCTATTGAAACCACATGAAGCTAAAGATAATGAGGTATTGAGTAGGCTAATGGATTCAGTATGAGGTGTGTGCCATGTTTTGGTTTGATATTGGTCTTTGTTTTCTTGAACACACCAAATCACTTGGTGATAAACAGTATGTAGTTGATGGGTTAAGAAAGTTTGCTGGCATGGCATTCATTTATTTGCTTTGAGCAGGGGAGCTGTGCCCTGTAGCCTGGTTGTTCTCGTATAAAGGAAGTGGGTCAGTAGTTTAAGAGGTAGGTAACAAAACTTGCTGATCTGATCTTAAATTACTGACCTGATTGTCACAACAGGTCTTTTGAGAGCTCCATTTTGCACAAGTGGAAAATGCTCTTCAAGAATTAGCAGGATTTAGACTGGGTGTGGATTTTTGGAGTCTATAGCAAGTTGCCAATTGAATACCAGTCAGATAAAAAGTGACTCACTAAGAACGACTCTTTCCCTCAGTGTAAGACTCACTTAAACTAGAACATTTAGATGTTGGAATTTCTGGATTCTAACGGCATAGTTGGAGTCCAATCTGAACTGCAAAAAGCTGAATTTTTACTTAGACCTGAAGTGTCCGGGGGTATGGTTCTCTATAGCATTCCCGCAGACCCTCTCTCTTGAGCATCAGTTGTATGAGCCTAATGTACCAAACTAATTAGGTGGAGGCAATGTGTGAAAATAAAGAAGGTGCAAGCTATATCTTGTACATGCAAAAAAACATTATCAAAAATACCTCCATATGTACGAGCTGATCCTGTTGGAATTAATCATCATCTCCTTTTTCCTCCTCCCAATTTACAAGCCACCTATATTGCAGCTGCACACTAAATTCCCGGCAGCTAGACTTGAATGATTCTCAAGCTTTTTCTCCACCCGACTTCTTTTAAGCCAAAACGTTGCACTAGGCTAACACCCACAAAGTTTGGGCAAAGTTTGTAGGGGTTAACATCTATGTATGCTAACAATTCTTGTATAACATCTTCTACTTTAACCGTTGGTGGTTTGAAGTCGCCATGGCCCATAGCAGGTAGTAGAGCCATATAAGGCGGCGCTTGTTAATAGGTAGATAATTCACACTCTCCTCTCCACTACCTTGTCACTTTTATTCAGTGACAACAACTTAACCTTTTAACGTTAACAATCAATTGGAGGAAGATTGCAATTGCCATGCATATATTCAAGCAAACACTCACCTTTGCCTTGGAACACCACAACTTGCAAAGACAAGTGGGGAGCTATGTAAAAAGATTCAAATAACTCTTCGATTATATGATAGGAATTGGCCGTGACATGGAATATTGCGACCTTACACCTCAAGTGAGAGGAATAGTGAATCTACCATGAGATTAAAACAAAGGCATGTATGAATTTATTGAATTTTTTATGGGTAGTAGACCCATGTTATGACCACCTCATGTTTGCAATTCAAGGTCTCCAAATGACAACATTTATGTGCTTGTGTTTCCAAGACTAATTACACGACATGAAAAAAGTACTAACCTTTTCAAAGGGCAAGAAGGGTCTCAAGAAGGCAACGCATAACATCCATTTCACCAAGAATTAATGCAAAACAAACTTTTTCCCTTTCATCATTTGTCCCACAAAGATAGAACATTGTAGTTGAAACAATACCTTCAAGAAGTCCACCAATTTGCACACCACCAACATATAATCAATTTTACACAACCAAAATTCTCAATGACAACATAACTCTAAAGAAGGATTCAAATTCATTTGTGAGATTTTTCAAGAA
>Ga0116228_10004316_pt1 | contig 12601 bp, 13 predicted proteins | sample S1TSphfallax_2_FD_89694 | JGI IMG/M metagenome (GOLD analysis project Ga0116228, IMG submission 89694) | Host-associated microbial communities from peat moss isolated from Minnesota, USA - S1T2_Fc - Sphagnum fallax MG | ecosystem: Host-associated > Plants > Peat moss > Unclassified | place...
AGAAATCGACTGTGATGAGCCCCATCCGGCGCCAAATGAAAAAACGCAACCCATCCGGTGGACAGAACGGCCAACTGGTGCATTGGTGGGTGCTAATTCACTCTGGCCCTCTCTCTGTTCCTCTTCTTTGTTTCTGCTCCGTTTGCGTTCCTTCTGCTGCCCAAAATTGCACTGCGCTCCCAAACCCTAAAACACGACACGAAGAAGAAGCGAGTGCTTATTCTATTCTTAGGCCACAAGCCCATGTGCAAGTCCGGGAGTGCCGGGCCGCCCGTTTGTCCGAATCCCGTTTTCCGAATCCCGGGAGTCCCGGTCCCGTTTTTTTTCCGAATCCCGTTTTCCCGTTTCTCGTTTTCCGAATCCCGTTTTTCCTAATCCCGTTTTCCGAATCCCGTTTTCCGAATTTATATAATAGATAGATGTGGCTATTGTCATGAGTAATCACATGTTCATTACAAGCACTGTTACAAAGTAACTTGTCTTTTATGGTATCACAGAGTTAGAGCGTTTTTGAGAGGACTGAAAGCAGTGGTGGTCAATATGTGAGTCACTGGAAGTGCAGCTAGAGATGCACCTGATTTTGATTCAACATTAGTCCCAGTTGTGATAGATGGAACAATGATGAGTAAGCACTGATGCAAGGCATTGGCCATTATCATCACCTTGAGAAGCAATGAGTTAATTCCACATATTGTCGAAGAAGAAAACCCACTTGCAGTGTGGAACATTCTTTAGGACTTGATTGAAAATCACAATGGAGCTCAAAGTCTCCTATTAATCAACAAGTTGTTGAACATTTGGGTGGAAAAAACAACACCAATGTTAGAGCTTCTGAGAAAAATCAAGGAGGCTACTACCCAGTTACAAGTGATTGGAGAGAAAATGGAGGACAATTGTTTGTGTTACAATTTTGGGAGCCTTACAATACCAATGTGGGGTGAAAACAAAAGTTGGATTCTGCTTAATTGGACACAAATACAAAGAAGCTTCTTACAACAAAAACATTGAAGGGATTCAAGAGCGACCTCTGTCGAGTATTATGTTTTTTGCCAAAAATATTTGGTGGGATGTTGCTTTGAAGTTTGCAAACAAACACTCAATGAAAATCCAAGTGGTTAGTCAAAGAAGTCTTCATTGATTTTGAGTTGAAATCACTATTCATTTTGATAGTTGATGTGTTAAGTTTTGACATGTGTTTTTTATTACATAAAAAAATCAAGCAGAGCAAAATTTTGAAATGAACAGGAGCCATGTGTAAAAATTCAACAAAATTAGAAACATTCATATCAACTGATGGGAACTGTGACGTTGGTCCAAGTATATATTAGACCTCCTACAAGGTCAGCCATCCCAATATTAGCCCTGTCAAAGTAGCCTTAATTCCAGACCTCTTATGGTTGATGCAACCTTATTTTTGAAATTTTAAATGAGTTTTCCAAAGGCAAATAAGTTGAATAACTTTTGTTCAGTTGGTCAAAAAGTTGCAGACAAATCTGCACACATCTCACCAGAAGCTTTTTGGCCACACCAAAAGCAGAGCCTGGAGTCTGTGTGGGTTAGGGTGTGATCAGATCCAAACAAACAAACACCTATCTTAATATATAGATGCCAAGAAATCAACAAAAGTGAACATGTTTAGGGCAGAAATGTTTTACTGCAAGAAATGGTTTTTACCATCTCAATGCCAATAGTGCTACATCAGACTCCAGAGACTTGCTCCATAATCTCTGGCAACACTTGAAGCTGCTAGAGCTGCCCCTGTATTCCAGAGCTTTTTTTCCAATGTTTGGTTCATTTTCTCTTTTATTTTATTTTTGTGTCTGTCTGCAAGTGTACAGGCACAGGTGGTGTTTTTAAACTGGCAATTTGCTTTTTTCTCTCTTCATTTTGTCTGTGAACAATATAGATATCAGAAATGCATGCAGAGCAATTTCTTGTTTATTTTTTATTTTCTTTGTGGGTATGATTTGTTTGCAGAATCATGGATGGATTGCCCTTTTGATTGCATGAGTTGATCTATTTCATTAAGAAAATCTTATTGCAAATTTCAAATCACTTGGCTGTTATATTAGAATGTGCTAGGAAATGGGTGACAGCTTTCTTGTCAAGGATACAAAAGTAACCCACACAAGACAAAACCACTGATGGCAATGTGACAGAAGAAAGAGTGAACCTTCCAAATCCTTTACTTGTGAGATGTAACACATATACCCTACAAGACTCCAAGGTCCAAAAGTGTGTATAGATATGTTTAGTGTAACCAGCCCAGATTTCAGGCAAACAATCATGGATTGATCTGCATCCCAAGTTTCCATCACATTTTCAGAAGCAATGGGACAAGACGCAGTCATGAGGTTGGCTAGCACTCAAGAGACAGACTGATTAGAATGGACAGTCATGATCAGAGAAGTCATTACCCAGAAAGGAGCACCAACCATTGAACACTCTCTTTCCTTGCACCAACTTGCATTTCATAGGAAGGCATCTCCAGCTGAAGTTAAGAAACTTGACACTGCATGGGTCCACCAACCACAAAGTAAAGGCTCATAGGTTCCAGATGACACCAACTAGGAAAACTGCTGGTTCTGAGTAGAACCTAAACGAGGCAAGGTTCATAAACCTACAGATCCAATGTACAAATTTTCCACATTTGACTGTCAATCACATAGTGCTTGTAAGACAGCAGAACCAACTTTTACTTTATATTTCTTCGGCAGGTTCTGACACAGCCAAGTTGCTCACCTCTCATCAGCAAGCACCACTTTGAGATCTGGAGTAGGTGCTTCCTCGACGCTGAGATCACCAACTGCCTTCAACCAAAAGACAATGGAACTAAGCTCTCTATATATATCAACACTTAATGATGAAGCATTATGTTAGGTCCAGCATTCCAGAATGTGTGACTTGTTGTCTTCTCACAAGCTAAAGCCAAAACAGGTGTTGGTGAAGGATTTCAGCAATCTCTAAAAAACACAGAATTATTTTGATGTGCTTGGGCACAAACCAACCCCCACACTGTCACCAATTCCTTCTCAAGTTCTGAAAGTGTTTTCTCTCTAAGCTTTACAAGTAAGGCACCCACTAGGATTCCCTCCCACCTCTGTTCTCTCCTATATTCCTGTAAGCAGCTCTGTCAACATCACCAAGTTGCAATCTCATAAGCAAATGCAAGTTTTTTGTTGTGACATTGCCGGCATTTCTTTCAACAATGTGAGAAACATATCTATGAGATTGCAGAGAAAAATCTACAAAAGTGGTCTGAAGGTAACTGTTGCATCAGATGTAGCAAAACCAACATAAACATGACAAGAATATGTGTGGTCATACTACCTTCTGAGTATCACTGCAACTATCATCTCTTGCACTACCAGGGTTAACAGAATCTCTTCCTAAAAGTGACTTGCCATCTACATGTCCCTGTAAACAAGTGGCATCAACCTCCTGAAGCTCATGAAAATTTGGTAGATTGGGGGGGCCTTGGCCTCTCTTCTGAAAATAACAGGTGTATATTCCTTCCTTTACCAGTAAATTGCAAACCATGGTCTTCACAAGTATCAACTTGAAAATTAACCTCAATATCTCCAGACAGCAATGAGACATGGGCGTGCTACCTCTGTTCCTACCCTTCTCTATATCAGTGATGGTGCCTGCCACATGCTGTTCCAATTCCGCTCTACATCTACCCATGACCTTAATCACTGGTTCAAGTTGCTGGTTTGTTGGCACTCCATTCTGATTGCCAGTGATAGCATGTGGACTGTCATGTGGCAGCACCTGAAAGCCCACGTCCACCATTGCTTCATCCTTTGTGGCAACAGGAGGGCTCTTTGGTTTCAGCCACAACTAATGGGCCGTTGACAACCACCAGCTTCTCCTGGTCCTTAACTGACAAGCGCCCATTCCCCAGATGTTGTCTCTGGTCACTATTCCTCTTTGCATATTCTGGACTTACGAATCCAACATGTCATATTGAGAGGCGTCGCCCTCTCTTTTGGTGGTAACATTAATGCGAGTCCAAGCTGAGTTTGAAATGCTAGGGCTTCGTCGAGAGGATCTGTCTTCGGAGGGAATCCCATTTTTTGTATCCCTGGCATTCGCGGGAAAGCTGCAATCTTCTAGTCCCACACCTCTTCCTCTAGAAACTGCCCGACTTGAAAAGCTTTCACGTGCATCGCCATTGGAGATATGGACTTCGCAACAGTGCCCATGACTGCTGAAAACAGCCATCAAGGCAACTTCAGGAATAGTGAATACTTGTGAGGCCACATAATGTTATCTTCACTTGCATAGACAGATAACCTAAACTTTTTGCCGATTCAAAATCTGAGAAGAAAGCCAATTCGTTTGGTGCTGAACCAAGAAAACGACATGTTATTTCCTTAAACCTACATTACAACTTGCAAGCAGTAGGCAGAAGGGCCAGGGGTGAACCAGCACCCAGAGTGCAGATTTATACAACCGTAAAAGCCCCAAAATGCATCTAAATTGCTTCTGAATCTTGTAAATATCCAATGCTTCCACTAAATCAGAGTCTCTCGGTCCAAATCTAACATTTCTTGGTTTTAATTTGGTCACTAAGAGGCCTCGCTCAAGAAGGTGACGGTACTAGTGTGGGTGCTGCTGGTTCATCCTGGCCCACCCAAGGCTAAATGAAAGTACTGACAGTTGGAATTTAGGAACACTAGCAGGCTAGGTTATTAAAAGATCATGTACGCGTTTGTCAACACACCCACGTCAACAACAAACCGGCAACCAGTAGTTCAGTTGGCGATGCAAAGGAAAATGTGAGCGAGGGAACTTCCCGAAACGTCAAAATTCCTCGTATGTGGGCCCAACCGGGGAGGAAGAAAGCGCAAAGCAAAGAGCATCGTCACCACAGCTTTGGGCAGATAATGGAACGACCTACCATGCCCCCAAAGAGCCGTCCCGACATTCGGGAACGTCCGAACGTCCGAACGTCCGAACGTCCGAACTTGTTGCAACGTACACTTACCGCCATTGCTCAGGATTGCGTTGAGTGGATGGCAGACCGCTGCAGAGATTTTCGATCTGCGACTTGACGTTAGTGCACAAGGAAGTCCGCGGAATCTGCAAGGGACTACGTTTGTGCGTTGTGGTTTGGGTTTGCCGGTGCACTCCAGGGCTTGCTTTTCACGGGTCCGCCATTGTCGAGATGCGCATGCCTACTACTATCGAGGTTTTGCTATCGGCGATGTATGCATTTGCCGGTGTTGGCTCACGCTATCGTTTGGCTGGAGAACGGGAATCATCAGCGCCGCGCTAAGAACCATCGTCTTGGAAAAGCCCGACACAAAAGGTATCTCTGTACTTAACGTTTTCTGTCGGGTTCAACACATAGTGAGTTACGTCTTGAAATCCCTAGTGCTAAGGGTGATCACAAATGTTACGGCCCCAACTTTACAATGCAGTTTGTGTCCCCAACCAAAGTTGCAAAGTTTGTAGATGCACTCGTATTGAATCTTGGTCGTGGTAGCCTTCAATAGGTTTGGTGGACTGTGCTTTTTTGGCTGCGGATGAGATGTTGTCACACTCTATTCGTATATGTCAAGTACTGCATATTGCCGACTTTCTGGTAATATGCTTCCTTACTTGTTCTATGCAAGTCCGGTTCCATGATGCTATCAGTGTATTTTGTTCTGATGGAAGTTCATGCATGTGCGGTTCATGTAGTGAACTCAACCTCCGAGCCACTTTGGGTGTAGGAGAGGATGTCATCATCAGTATACATTATCATTTGTCCCATGTGCTGTATATGAGGGATCAATAGGTTTGTTTATCTGAAGCCAACTTTAGTATTTGGGGATGTTGAATGGAAACCATGGTATGCGGTTATTCTGCAAGCCTGCAACCTTCTGGAGGGAACCTTGTTGGACCTAGGCAGGCCACAAGCAGCAGTGATGTATCACATTCCTTTGTATTATCCCTATGAAGCTGTTAAACACAACAACTACTGGGTTGTACGGTCTGAAACTGGTGGTTATGACCTGTGGTTGGTTGTTACAGTCTTTTCTTAGGGACAACCCTTACGCTGGTCAAGGACTGCAAGTTCATGCACAGACATTTATCTCTTATGGGACAAGAAAATTCCATGTTATTGAGCTTTTGAGCCATGTCAAATGGTCTTACTGTTGGACCATCCATAGGAGTCTACATAGAGAACCTTCAGACAATCTTTTGGGGGAGCTCCAGAATGTTATATAATTTTGTTGACAGTTGGTTTGCTATTTTGTAGTGAAGGTCAAGTCCCGGAAGAGATGAAGAACCTGAAAATCATCAATCGTTCAGGGGTGGAGATTCAATTGGCAGAGTTAATTGGTCCCATCCAGATTGGGAAAATTATCACCATTCGACGGGACAGTGAGCACAATTATCCATGTAACCGCTATTTAGAAAACAAAAGCATCCGCTTAGATCTACCCTCTCAACATTCTGTAGATCGCTCTTGCATATATCTAAATGGCGATTTCATGGACGCTAATAAGATAGCATATGTCAGGAAGGGTGCTGGTGACCGCTGGTTTGTAGACCCTATACCCAGAGGAGCAAAGTTGGTGAGAAAACGTGTTTGCAATAGTACCCATTCACAAATTGCTGTAGCGGAGTTTGCTTCAGAACGAATTGGGGAAACTAGGTGAGTACCTGGGAGGATTGATTCACCACCGTGGACTGCTTGGTGGGAGATTGAAATGCCTTCAAGGACAAAGAATTTGCTGATTGTGGATCCTGTAGCGGTGGTTGAGAAACATCGGAAATACTTTGGGTGAGGAGGGGGCCTGCCATTAGTTGGAAGCAATGCTGACATCCGAGTGTTGAGACGACAAAATAACAATGAGAATATTCATGAAATCAAAATGGCATCACACCATGAGCATGTGGAGGTCAGGGAAATCCCTGGTGGATTGCTGGATTTGATATCATCATGGAGGCCTCCATTTTTGGTCTAAACTCAGTTTGTAGGATGGTGCTTGTCACCGGCCTTTACCCACTGTAGGGAGCTGATGAAGTCAGTAGGGAAGTTGTGATAGTTAATTCACTATCATACATACTACTGTTGATGGTCCCTGAACAGGTGTGAGACTGGCACTTTTGTTCATACTGGTGTGTGTTTTTTGTTTTTCATTTGGTTTTTGTCTCCCTTTGTTTGGTTCTTTCTGTGGCTTCCTGAGGAACTGGTAACCTTGCTGTTTCTTCTTCATCGTGAGAATGGAGATTTCTCTATTCTTATGAAAGATATATATTTTGGTCTAAAATAAGAACTGGTTCGTGCTTCAAAGTGTTCAAATGTTGTCTTCAAAGCTTTACTTCAAGATTGACAGCTTGAAAATACAGGGGTGTTGATGAGGTTTGTGGGGCCCCATGTTCAATAAGCCACATTATAGAGTAAGATAGCAGAAATCCCTGCAACCAAAGAACTTGAGAGTTTTGTGCAGCATGAGGGTCAATAGGTTCACTAAGGCTTTTCGAACATGCTTGTCCATTGTGAATACAACACACAATGTCTGACCATCCAAAAAGTGAAGTTTCCCTTCAATGTGTTTTTGGATTCTATGGTTGGTCTCCTTGTGTATTAATCTGAATCCAACCATTGGGTCACCAGCAGATTGACACCCATCATATACGCTCTTATTCTTAATGGGTATTCATTTCAAAGTTTTGCACCTTGGCATCCTACAGTTGGACATTAAGTTCCTTGTATCAGCTTTACAAACATTTGGAAACATTTCTCTATTGTCAATTGCCAAAAGTGGAGATTTGACTTTTGAATTTAAAAATTTACTCTTTTTGCAATTACTTGCAATTTGATATTGTAACTGCAAGTCTAGCAGTTTTTTTAGTATAAGGAGTTCCCATACCCATGGTTTTCCTGGGCCTGGGATGGCCGTCTACACCCTTCAGCAGATGTAGGCAACACTGTCTGATACAACCAATTTCATCTATAAGTGTAGTGTTTTGCAGTTGGTAATCTCAACTCAACCTCAGAAAACTTCAGAACAAATTGTATGACACAGCTTAAGCAAATAATAGGATGATTTTGCAACAATTCTAAGCAATGGGGAGTTGAAACCTGCATTTGGATTGGTGTCTAAATGTGTTATACATGGCATGAGTAAACCTCAGATGTGAGGCAAGACTCCTGCTGGACCAGCCCCACCATTCCCCAACATGACCCAGTGATGGTGTTCCTTACCATCATTCCACAGGTTAAAACTAACACAAAGTTTACCATGAATTTGTAAAAGAACTTCAAAATTATTTGGTGGATGTATGATGGGTTGTATCCAAGTGACAAGGATACTGTCAACACTGATAAGTGCATGTAAAAGGTCTGGCCAGTGGTTATAGAAAGTAGGTATACAAATGGCCTCCATCCACAGGGTTATTCAAGTAACCTTTTCATTGCCATCCTCCAACCCTGACCTGCTATGCAAAGACTTATGTACTGAAGCACAATAGGTCTGACTTTTCAGGCCACCAAGGGCCATGAAGGAAAAACTTGCAGGGATTGAGCTAACTGTTCTTCAACATGTTCACTTAGAAAGAAATAGTTAACAGTGTACACAATCAAATTTCCTGATGGTTCCATGAATTAGAGAGATTTACCAAGTCTGCAACCTTGAATGTCTATGACCTTCTTGGTACCTTGGAAATTTTGTTCAATAGGGTTGCAGTAAGGAGGGTTCATCTCCGTTGGCAGTGACACATATCAATGCCATTTTGGAGTGATCTGCCAAACTCTATCATCAGTCATACCACAAGCAGATGCTTCCCCAGATTGAGCAAAATAGGTTTTAACTTCTTCCTAGGAACAAACAAAATAGGGCCTGGGAAATGATTGTGCTTTGCAGTTTCCTTTTTCAGACAGTTGATCAATAAAGTTGTAAAATACACAACTTGCAATTCCATTGATTGACCTCTACACTCTACACCACCCGTTGGCCAGAGTATGTAGGTTAGGAGTGTCAAAAATTCCAAATCAAGGATCAGCCCCATGGTAATAGAATTAAAAGTCTTGAGAATCATCAACTTCATCAATAAGTTGACATCCTCTTCTTCAGTCAACACTTGGCAAAATAATTCATAATCCACACTACTACTTAAAACCTTTAAATGAGGCATCACATAAAACTCGATAAATAAAAAGTGAACAAATTCCACCTAATAGGAGGACGCATACAACAACCCCATTGTTGTATGTAATCCACTTTGATGAACATGTTCCAGCTGGTCCTTCTGTGCCTCTGTTTGTAACTTGGGGAAGATCATTGAACATAAATTTGTTTCCTTGCTGCTCAAGATTTTGCACCCTTATCTTGTAAGCCTGATAACATGGATGAAACATTCTTAGTGTCAATGTACAGGGCTTGAGCAGGAACTTAATCAAACAAAGTGGCTCATCTCATCACATAGTGACTCTCTCCCACCCCTCCCCATCGTGGCCATAAGTTCAAACCAGCAATAGTTAAAATAGGAAATGTTCCATGAAGGTCACAAAATGGTCACTGTCTACGCCCCCCTTATGGCAAAAGTTCAAACCAACAACAGTTAAAACAGAAAATGTTCATGAAGTTCCCAAAAAATGAACTGGTGCTTAGGTCAGAGTCACAGTAACAACATTACCTGGTGAAAATACCTCAAAATATGGGAACAAATGAACTTGGCATCATCGTTACAAGGAGATCCAATCTAGAATAATTGGCTCAACTGTAAGCTTCTAAGTATGCTCAATGAGAAGAGCAAAAAGACATAGTTTGTTGAAAGAAAGAAGGTCCGAACCTGTCGCACGAGATCTTCTGTGGAGAGGGTCGTCTTCAATTCGGTAATGATTCCCTTCTTCTGGCAAACTCCGGCAAGCGTGACAACAGTTGCGAACAAAGAGAGCGCTAGTGGTATACCAACATTATGGCACTTCAACTGACTCGCCTGCGCCACGGCCGTGAGCAGCAAACCCTGAAATGCACTGACAAACCCCAGCAACTGATAAATCTCGTTTGTCAAGTTACTCACTTGGCTCTTGTGGTTGTCAATGCGCTTCTCCAATTGCGCCTCACTACTCTGCCATATATCGTATGCAAACCTCAAGGTTGCATCAGCCTGAATCTCCTGGAATTTGATAAACCGTAAACCCGTCTCCAGGTCGGCAGCCTCTAAACCGTTTACAAATCGAGGTGCAAATCTGGTCTGTGTGCTGAACGCAGGAGGGCTATATGTCGGTATGAGAGCATCTCCACCAATGCCCACTGCAAAAGGCTAGGCGCTAAACAACCCCTAACGGACTCTGTGGGGCGGTGGTTTCGCTTGTCAAAAAGTCAAATTTTATTTTAAAATAAAAAATTTATGGGTGACACAAAGTCAAAAAGGACGAAAATTTAAAAACCCTGCGCCAGAAAAACGCAGTTCTCCGCAGGACTGCACTGTCAGGCCGGAAACCAGCGCCGCTCAGACCTCGTTAGGCGGTATTTAGCGCCTCGCCTGCAAAAGTACGTTGTCATATGGCAGTCAGAAACGACAAACGACGCCATTTCAATCAAAGGTTCCCCTAAATTCTAACATGGTCACTCAGTGTTTTCTTCTAATCGAAAAGTCTTACTAGGCGCCCTCGAGAAGGTTTTGCGATTTGAATTGCAGTTGTCTTATGCCTCCCATGCCTTCCATAAGTGTGTTCACGTACGCGCAGGGTTTGTTGCAGCAAGATTGACGATACGCGCCTGGAGATCCTTCCTGTGGCCGAGTCTGTTGAAACTGCGGTGATAATTCAGGTGACAACGAAATTGGAGGAACCGATGGAGGAACCCATAAACGCGGCTCTGAAGAATATTGACATTTTGATACATATCCGGAAGTCTGAAAGATTAGGGGTTGCGTCGGCAGACTGGGAGAGCAGTGAACAGGCTTATAGAAAGCGAATTCACAGGAAAAAAAGGTACTCCGGAATAGAAGAAACGAGGTTATTACGTTGACTGGGTTTTTCTTCGCTCTCCAAGGATTGCTTCTCACGGCCGCAGCGGTATCGACTTCCTCACAGTGCACAAATCTTGGTTTTTTGTTAGCTGTGTCTGGTTTGGTCACGTTTTGCGCTTTGGCTTTCGTTTGCCATAAGGAGGTGACCACGAGACGCTTGCAGAGCGTCGTCGTGCTAGAGAAGGCTGTACAAAAGGTACTTTTTGACATACTCTGCGGTTCCAACGCTAAGGAGCCACTGCTTGAAATCCTTTGCACTGCTGATTTTTTAATAGCTCCCTTATTGTAATGTATCTCCAACCATCTTCGGTTAAAGCCCCGGTACTTTTTGTCTAGGAAGAACACTCTTCTGGCAAATATTGTCTTCGGATGCAATGTTATTCTTCAAGCCCCATGAAAAACTTTAGGGTTAGGAGCAAAGTTGCACAGTCACACAGTTTATGCCATCAATTTGTTTAATGACTTGCTCAAGTTTTTTAGCATATAATGTATATATAGCTCCTCACAAGATTGGAGGTTGATTTGAATTGTATTCCTGTGTCTCAGACTTTAACGAGTAGGCTGCAGCAACTCAGACGAGAAGGAGAATTCTTTGACTTCCAAAGAACCAATGATGATATCATCAAAAGCACCAAGTTTGCAGGGAGTTTATTTGGATTCTCTTTCACTGCTATGACTTCGGTTGCTTTAGCCATCGGTATATTTGGTGCACTCTGCTTGGTTGTTATTGATTGACTTTTGTGCCACTCCTCATAGGCTACGTGCACTACCACATACTGCCAACAATCTGGTAACATGCTTCCCTTCCTTTCTAATCCAAATTTTCCATTTCCATTAAGTTATGAGTATATTGTGTTGTAATGGAAAATTATATAATTTGTGGTTTATATCTAGCTATGTCTCTTGAGTGCTAGCCAATGCTGTGGCGAAGTCTTCCTGACAATTTGGGAACTGCAAAAGAAAATTAGGATGAAGATTTTGCATCATGGAGCTGATGAAATCAGTCGGTAGAAGTGATGGCAGATTGTCCCTGATATTTGTGATGGGGTGTTGGTCTGACATTTTGTGATTAGCTCTGGTAAGGTTATGAATGCAATCATTGTCAATGTTTCCTTCATATTGTGGTTGTGGAGATTTCTCTGATATGTTTGGTTAATATACAGAGTTCAACCTTTGAGTAGCGTATGGTCTAATTGAGGATTCATTATTACTATACATCATCAAAGGTGCCTTGTATTAGATATGAGGGATCAATAAGCCAACTTTGGGAATTGGGGATGTGAAATGAAATAAATGGTATTATGTCACTCTGCGAACCTAATTTTGTCTTTTACATATGGCATTGGTCTATTTGGTCAACAAACCACAAGTTTCAAGGAAAATAGCTAGATGTTGTTATTAATCCTAGAATATGACTTCACAATAATGTATAAGCCATGCAAAAGTCATGTAATTGCAACTTGTGGAGGGAATGTTGCTGGACCTACGTAGGTCACAACAGCAGTGATGTAATTCATTCCTTGGTATTCTCCATATGAAACTGTTTATTCAATACTTATTGACCTCTACTAGAAGCAGGAATCAATTCATTCTCATGATTGTTATATTCTTTTCTTTTTGC
>Ga0116228_10004318_pt1 | contig 12593 bp, 5 predicted proteins | sample S1TSphfallax_2_FD_89694 | JGI IMG/M metagenome (GOLD analysis project Ga0116228, IMG submission 89694) | Host-associated microbial communities from peat moss isolated from Minnesota, USA - S1T2_Fc - Sphagnum fallax MG | ecosystem: Host-associated > Plants > Peat moss > Unclassified | place: USA...
AAAAAAAAAAAAAAAAAAAAAAAAAAAAAAAAAAAAAAAAAAAAAAAAAAAAAAAAAACACAAAAAAAAAAAAAAAAAAAAAAAAAACTTACCTCAAGTAAGTGAATTCATGTTCCCCTTGTTTATAAACAAAAATGTTAAACCTACAAACTTGTCCTAAACCCTAATTTTCCACAAAAACCTCAACGGGCACCTCAATCTATACTTAGCCACCCTAAGCCCTAACCTTTAATTTAAACAACTATCCTAGTCCCTATTAAGAACTAAAAATCATACCCATGGTAATTAGTATAATCTCCCAAGTATATCATTAAACAAGTACCCAAATTATAAAATAATTGGTTCCCACCTAAATATTATCATGACAGGTGGGTATCAGCTTGGGTATACCCCTAATGGTACTTGGCTAGTTCTCAGAGAGAGAGAGAGAGTGAAAGAGAACCGGCTCATACCTAACTCAAGTTCTGGATGAAAACTCCATACCCACCCAAGATTAGTTCGAAAGTGTAAGCATCCACAAAATCCAATAATCCTTGAAAGGGCCAATAAAAAATAAAATAAAAAATTTAAGGCATTTAAACATTCTCTCACTTTAAGTTGTCCAATTTTTCATTTTTATGGGTGGGTACATTGATATTTTTCTCAACATTCTGATGTTGCGTCATTGGGCTACAATGAACCAACAACCATTAGTGCACCAGTTCAGGATGAGGCTGTTTAAGCTGTTTTGGGGATGAACCAAAAACACATCCTCTTCCCCTGCCTAGGGATTTTTCAGCCCCCTTTTCAGCCCCAAAATTTTCCCCTCCTACCTACTCCCCCCCTCCCCCCCCCTCCTACCTCCCTCACCTCATTTCCTGTTCACTCCCATCTCCAGAGCTTGAGTAGCATAGAGTTTCGAATAGACATGGGACATAAGGCTTGAGGAAGGTGGAGAGTTCAACATTGAAGGAATGTGGAGAGGAGAAAGGCAAGAGGAACGCTTCATCCCAAATGCAAAAACGAGAGAAGAAAGGTAAGCTCCCTCCCTTTCCTGCATTTTTTTTCTTCTCTATGGTTTTTTTTTTCTTTGTGTTTTTTTTTTCTTCTACTTGAAAAAAAAAAGATGCCAAGGAGAAAGTGCTTGAAACAAAAGGGCAGAAATAGGAGGCTAGAAGTAATAGCCAAAAGTGAGAGGGCAGAACGAGAGCTTGAAGGTAAACTTCTTCCCTTATCGGCATTTTTTTTCTTCTCTATGGTTTTTTTTTTTTTTTTTCTTTTTGAAAAAAAGAAAATTTTAGGGGTAAACTTTTGAAAAAAAAGGGCAAAAGCAAGAGGGGAGAAGTTGGAGCCAAAAATGGGAGGGCATAGCATGAGCTTGAAGGAAAATTCCCTCCCTATTTTGCATTTTTTTTTCTCTATGGTTTTTTTTTCTTTTTTTTACTTAAGAAGAAGAAGATGCCAAAAGAAAACGTTTGAAACAGAAGGGCAGAAGTGGGAGGGTAGAAGCAAAAGCCAAAAGTGAGAGGGTAGAGTGGGAGCTTGAAGGCAAGCTCCCTCCCTTCTCTGCATTTTTTTTTTCTATGTTTTTTTTTCTTTGTTTTTTTTTTCTTCTACTTGAAAAAAAGAAGATGTCAGGAGAAAGCGTTTGAAATAGAAGGGTAGAAGCAAAAACCAAAAGTGAAGGGCAGAGCGACAGCTTGAAGGTAAGCTCGCTCCCTTTTCTTGGTTTTTGTGTTGTGTGTTTTATCTTCTTTGTGTTTGAAAAGAAGAAGATGACGACAATGTGATGTCAGCTTCTTTTGTGGTGGTGTTGTAGAGAATAAGAAGATGATGGCAATGTGTTGTCATCTTCTTTTGTAGTTTTGTTGCAACGAAGAAGGCGATGGTAACTTGTTACCATCGCCTTTTTCCCTAGTGGTGTTCAAGCGAAGAAGGCAATGACAATTTGTTGTCATTGCTTTTTTTTGTGTTAAATAAGAAGAAGACAATGGCAATGTGCCATCGTCTTCTTTTGTGGTGTCGTTGGAACAAAGAACGTGCTACCATCGCCTTCTTCTTTGTGTCTAAGAAGAAGTAGAAGAAGAAGAGGACAACGTGGCAATGTGTTGTCATCTTCTTCTATGATGGTGTTATAGTGAAAAAGACGATGGTAGTTTGTTGCCATTGCCTTCTTTGGTGGTGTTAAGGTTTAATTTGGTGGTTTTTGGGTGTTTATAGGGTTCAAACACAACAAAAGAAAAGTTTGTACAAATGCAGTTCAGGGCAAAATGCAATGTTGCCATTTATACATTATTCATCATGCAACAAGGGCTACAAATGCAATAGCTTCTTATTGAGCTAAACACAACATTGTAGATAATGATATGGTTTAGGGTTTCCACTTTATATAGTTAATTAGGTTTTTTCAGCCTTTTCATTTTTTGGACTACCCAATTTTTGAATTTTGGTCCTTTGATATACTGTATATAACCTTTTTTATTATGTTTTTTAGCATTTTTTGATCCATCCATATTTGTACATCTTTTATCAATATAATATTTTCTTTTGATCAAACTTGTTTAATGGTATATGGTTAATTATATATGGTTTTTTTTCATAATCTTCTTAGTATTTTAGATGTAAGAATCAAAACTTAAATAGGCCCATATGAATAGGTAACATTAATTTTTTTAGGGTTTACAAAGATCAAAATGAACATTGTGCAATACTTACATTTTTTGCATAAGGCAATTTCAAATATGCAATACCCACAAATAGGTATCATAAATAGTTGGTTATTTTTTACATTGATTGCAATACTTGCATATAGGTTTCCATTGTAAATTTATAGGATTCATATGACATAATAATTTAGTTTAAGTATCAACAAATAATGTCATAATTAAGGAATTATTAGAAAAATATTTTATATAATATAAATGAGTGATTATCATATTTTAAAAATCATTTATTTCTTAATATTAATTAATTGGTTATTTGGTTGAACCTTAATTATTCAAATAACTAATAATTTGATTTTTAATTTATTATTTTAATTAAAAAATGTTGATAAGTTATTCAAATCATTATTTTAGATAATTATTCATGATAATTGATTGTTATAAAATTAATTTAGATATGTAAATAAACATTTTTTAGGTACCCAAACCATTTATTTTGAAATGACCTTACATGTGGATATTGCATTTAGGGTTGATTCTTCACCTAAGGTTGTCTAAATCACCTATGGATTATTTCAAATGAATTTGCATGCAAGTATTGTGTATATGTTTTGGTTTTCATTGAAAGGCCACCCAAATTGCATACTAGTTATTTCGTAATGACCCTACATGTGGGTATTGCATTTAGGGGTTGGGTTTGCACCTCAAGTTACTAAATCACCTAAGGGTTATATCAAAACGAACTTGAATATGGGTATTGCATCGAAGAAAACACAAAAAAAAGGTAAATCTATTACCAATTGGTAATATTTCCAAGTTAAATTCTTTCGCTTTCTTTAAAAATATATATAATGACATTACATTGTTTTACATATGTTTAAGTTTTAACAATTATGCCCAAAATGCACCCTAGATTTATTTTAATTATTAAAAAATTGTAAAAAAAATGTTAATTAATTTATATGTCTTAAACTCTAAACCTAAACCATAATTTTAACATTAAGCAATTAATTTTACATTAAACTTGACCCCTTGTATCATCAATGTGACTAATTTTGCATTATGTTCATTTTTCTATATGTTAAATCATATTATAAGGTGAATAAATAATATTAAAAACATGAATTTAATGATGTATTGGTAGGGAATCAAATATTTTAAAAATATTTTTATGTTTCATGGTTAATGAATTATCACAATATGATATGGGTATTGCATTTAAACAAAAGTGGGTAGGAAATATTGAACTTTAACAACTATGGAACATATGGAAACAAAGGAGATTCATAATTATGTTATAGATTTAAATAAGTGATAAAAATAAAAAAACCAATACAATGAGCAAAATCTAAAATATAAACCCTAAGCCTTGATATATATGAACCAAATTCCTAAACATTAAATCATAAAACATAACCTTAAAAATTCAAATGATATTTTTCCATAAGCTTTATTACAACCCTAACAAAGAAAATTCTTAGTGATATATGCCTTATAAACCTAAAAAACTATACAAAGTATACAAATTATATAATGCAAAACATTTTTTTTTCAAAAAAACATAGGAAAATTTTTAAAAACCAAAATTTAAAGCTTTTAAATTACAAAAATTTATTCATTGAAAAAAAACCTTAATCTTCATAATTAATCAAATAAATTTTGTAAAAAACCAAAACAATGGATGTCTCTTATTTTTGTGTGATCTCTCTAAACTATTTTTTTCCACTCTCTTTGAAAAAGATATAGAATGAAATTGTATTACTTCACATATGTTTAAACCCTAAAATTTCCCCCCCAAATTTAGCCAAATTTAGTTACTATATATTTGTGAAAAACTTGCAAATGAATTTATGTGTCCCAACCTTAAACCTAAACCATAATCCAATAGTGCATATTTATAATAATTACATGAAAAGATGTATTGTAATGTCCATTCTAAAAATAAATTAGGTAAACAAACTTTAATAAAATATGCCTTAATTAAACCAAAATGGCTATAAATATGACATTGTTTTCACCATAAATTGTTTATAATACCTACATATGGGCACCTATGTTCATCATCCATGAATTAAGGCGAACCTTAATAAATTGATAGGTAGGATTAGGGAGATAGGGGGTGGGAAAAGTGAGTAGGTAATTAGTTAGGTATTTGGTTATGTAAAAAACATAGGTAAGTAGGTGAACATAATGGTAGGTAAGAAGGTGGGTGCATAGGTAGGTAAGTAGGTATATAGGTTAGTAGTTGGGTTAATAGGCAAGTTAATAAGTAAAAAGGAAGTTCAAATAACAAGGTAAATAAGTTGTTAAAGTAGGTAAGCATATAAGTAGGAAGAAAGTTACATTAGCAAGGTGGTTAGGTAGATAGGCAAGTTAGTACGTAGGAAACATGTTACCTTATCAAGGTGACTAAATTTGTAAAATACTTATGTCAATAGGGTGTTTGTTTATATAAGGTTGGTAAATAGTAATGTAACTAAATCAATAGGGTAGGTAGTTAGTACAATGATTAAATCAATAAGGAAGTTAAGTTACTAAGGTATGTAGTTAACATGGTAGCTAGGTTAGTAGGGCAAGTAGTTAGTATAATAGTTAGGTCAATAGGATAACTAGTTATTAAGGTAACTATGTCACTAAGGGATAATTAGTAAGGTCCCAAGGTTGGTACAATACTTATGAGGGTAAGAAAGTGGGTAGGGTAGCTATGTTTGAGGTTAGGTCCAAAAAAAAACAGCCAAAAAAAACCCCCCAAAAAAGATATAGTGATCAACAGTGAAAAGAAATGGACTGTGATGTTGAATGGAAAAAAACAACCCATCTAGTGGACAGAATGACCAATTGGTGCATTGGTGGTTGCTAGTTCACTTTGGCCACATCATTGGCTATCATCCCAAGAGGGATTTAGCATTAAATGGCAACATGTTTTAAGACTTGTCTAGGTAGTTTTTTAAATAGTTTTAAAATTGCTATCAAACTAAAACCAAAGTCCAAATGTGGTGAATGTCTTTTAATTTTTTTTCAGAAAAACACTAATATTGTGACACCATATTCCCTTCTTACTTTTATTCCTTGCATTTTGGGGGAATTTTGCAGCCAAAAAAGCTCTTTGCGGGTATTGGGAAATAATTAACACTTTATGTTGGATGTCACATAAACACTTATAGAGGCCCCAATAGAGGCTGTGGGTGGAGATGCTCTACAGCATGCCCAGTGGCAACCCTCTATAAAGATTTACCACATTTGGTGTGTACTATTGAGTTTGTCCCTGCATGATCCTGAAAATATCAACGGTACAAAGTGAGAGAATATTTAACTCTCACCACCTGAGCCAATCACTGTAGTTGGCCAATAAGAAACAGTCATTTACTGCTGAGAAACAGTCCTTTCATGATACACGTGCTCGTGCATGGCATTGTCAACATGGTTGTTTTTATCAACCCAAAGATTCCCAGTGCTTTTCTGCAAATCTTCATCCAATTTACTGCTGCCGTCGGGCATGCTCTTAGTACTTATTGATACTACTGTTTGCTTCTGAGAGATTGAAGACAAAGGACTTTGGAAGGCAAGATAACTTTCAGTGCACGTTTCAAGTGGTAGAAGGTCAATTCACTGAGAGATTTTATTCAAAAGCTTTCCCTTTGCAGAGTAAGCGCCTCTTTATTGCCTGGAAGGACAGTTTCAATCCCCTGCGCAAATAACCAAGTGTGCGACTGTTTCTCAATTGGGAAGTAAGAAATAACCAAGTGTACCATTCGAGACTCTTTCTCGTTCGGGAATTCTCTAGTGATGACAGCCTCCACACTGTCAGGAAACGGCTAGTGTTTTTATCTGAAAGTTGAGAGATTCACTCATCCCTTCATGCAGGAAGCAATGGGAATATAGTGGCGTGGGTTCGTATGTCATGCCCCAGGAATGGATTTGGCTTTGGGACATGTTCATATCTATGACTCGGTTCCAGCACCATTTTTGTTTGAATGAAGAAAACCACCATAAAAAAAAGTGTAACAAGTAACAACTCTGCAATCAGAAGACAATTGCAGCTTTTGCTGCCTGCATACAGTACAGAGCTAGCTTGGGGTCTTTTGCATATTTCCAGAAGATAAACTGTCTATTGTATGATTGACCCTGTTGAATGTTCCAATGACAAAGTTTCCCAAAGTTTGGAGTTTGAAATGAAAGAATAGCTGGACTTTATTTTGAGCGTTTTTTGACGTCATAGCTAGTTGGTTTTTTTTTTCTTGGGGGTGAATTTTTTCATCATGGCAAGTTCTTTTTGGGAAAATTTCTGGTTTTTGGGAAAGTTTTGCAAAATTTTCAACCTCAAAAAATTCAGAAAATAATTCCCTGTTCGTAGCATATTGAGTAATGTAGTATATATTATGCAAACTGTTATTTGTCCTTTCTTGATAGTGGACTGGTTGTGATTGCACAGACGTTAATGGAGGTGCAGGTTTAAGCCTTGTGAACACTTTTTTCACACCTTTTTTTGCCTGGCATTGGGGTCGACAAAACACCCAGGGCCCAGATAGTTCAAAGTAAAATGTGAAGTGTGCATTTCTGAGTGACCCTAGAAGACGAAAGAAAAGGGTGATGAGGCCTTGAGGTCCCCACAATAATTATGCTGCATCAGGGAGTACAGATATGTGAATCAATGAAGATTTGCTTTGAAAACATAATTAGGAAGACTTGTTAGCAGACAAGAAAGCATGTATCAGATAGCTTCTTTTAAACCATTTCTTGGCTAAAGTAAACTACAATGTATGCTCTCAGAATTGACAGAGAAAGCTGTGAGTCAAATGATTTGAAAGAGATTGGAGATTGTTTACAACATAAGAATGGATCCCTGTGATTGTCCTGTTGGACCGACATTCTTGAATTATGGCTTGCAATATGTGGGATCTGGAAATTGTTGCCTAGTTGATTGCTGGGTCAATACGTGAATACCCATATCTTAGGTAAGTAAGACGGGTCGAATTGGCTAAATCAACGTGGACTTTCATTTCCAACAGGGCAAGTGGAAAGTTGAAGCAAGGTTGACACTACCTATGAAAAAAAAAAGCTAAACATATTCCCTGTTCCCTTGAAAAAAAGAAGCATGGACAACCACTAAATTATCAATGAAGCAGGACTGATTGGATTGGCTCTACACCCTATAGTGCTAGGTACATAGTGGATGCATCATTTATGACCAAGTGACTCTTCACCATACAAAGAAAGGCTAGGGAATCCTTCCAGATTTATTGTGCAGGAATTCTCCCAGCCCTAACGTGGTTCAGGGTCAGGGCAGGTATCATCCCAGCGAAGTGTGGGTTTTGTCATGTTAAAGAACCTACAATTCTCTCAACCTGACGGTTCTCACAAGAAGTGATAACCTATTGTTTTCATTGTGAGAACCTGACTGAAACCCTAATCAGGTATCATGAGGATTTTGATACCCATCCAACATTGATGATCACCTTTGTATTCCACAACAATTGGAAACCTTGGTGTACACGACTACATATATTATCAATCCTTAGTCCTCAAATGAAGAAAACAAAGTGAAATAGGACTCTATTTTTGTTTCGGTTTGAAATAGAGGAATGAAGCATTCTATTTTCTCAATTATGTTTTTTAAAATTTTCACGTATTTTGTGTATATGTTTGATTATGAACTGTACATAGGATTTTTAGTTTTTCATTTTGTATGTACTTGTTATTTTCAAAACTTGTTATTGAGTAAATAAGAGGTAAAAACTTTGATGGGATTAAAGAAAATTTGTTAAACATTTGGTGACCACGCTATGAATCAAAATTCAAAAGCATTCATGCTTAGATTTTTTTTGTTATATTCATTATTTAGATCATATTTCAAAAGCATTGGCATTTAGAAATTCTAGTTTGTATCATTTTTAAAATATTGTTTTGGCAATTTTTATGACAAAGGTTTATGTTTCTTGATTGATTTTGAAAGCATTAGCTAATAGGTTGAAGTTAGTGTAATTTTTTTGAAGAAAATCAAGTGTCCAATTTACAAAAAAAATAAAAAATTGCAAGTTTTTGACTACTAGGAAGAGTCAAATTGATTTTAGGTTCAAAAATAATGCAAGGGTTTCTCTAAAACTTGTTGATTTCAAGAAATGTCAATGGTAGTCACTAGAAGTTTTTAAAAATAGTTCGATAAAGTTACACATAAACCTACATCAAAACTTGCACAAATACAAGATGAACATCAAGTGCAACTTATGGGGGATGAATTAATGAATGCACCAAACATGGATGTAACATAAAAGGTAGAAGCCAATGAACAACATCAAAATGCAGTTGAACTAGTTATGTAGAAAGACCCAGCCATGCTCTCAACCACTCACATTAAATCTACTGCAAAAATGGGTTATTTTGGGCCTCATTTAAACAAGTGTCAAAAAGACCATCTTGTCAATTTGGACAAGTCAATTGGACATGTCTTGCTAACTAGGGTGGTCTTTTGGACTAATAGTTTATTGGACTATTTTAGTGGTCATTTTGATTATTAGATAGTGGACCATTTGATTAGTCAAATTTCTACCCAATTGTTTTTGGGATTATTACCACATAAAAAATAAAATTGTAGGTAGGTAGGTTTTATATAAATTTAAATAGGTTGTAAAAAAGGCAAGTAGGTAGGTGGTAGCCTAACCTAACCTATTTAACTTAACCTAGTCTATTTAACCTTCCTAACTTAACTTAACTTAACCTAACATAGCTTGCTTACCTTAACCCTTTAAGCATGTATATAGGTTACAAGTATTAGGAATTGAACCCCTTACCTCCCCAATGATAAACTAAGTCCTTATCAATGGATTACACCTTCTAAAATTCACAAAACTTGTCAAGTTTTTTACTTCGCTTGTTATATTTCATCTCATTAATTATGTAAGTAAGTAAAAAAATTAGGTATTTAATAGGTAGGTTGCATGATGTTTGGTAGGTAGAAGGGTAGGTAAGTAGGTAACTTGTAGTCCATAGGAGGTAAGTAGCTAAATAGGTCAGTGGGTAGGAAGTAAGTAATGATTTCGAATGGTAGGTGGGAGATAGATGGGTAAGTTTATATGATGTAGGATGGTAAAGAAAAACTAGAACGTACATATAGGTAGGTAGGTAAGGAGGTACATGTGAATCAATATGTAAGTAAAGGTGTGAAATGGTAGGTGGGAAGTAAGAGGTAGGTAGGTAGGGTTGTACAATGGTAGGTGGAAAGTAGGAAGTATGACGCACTCCCAACTCCTTGAAGGACTCAAAAGTGAGTCCAAGTACAAGACAACGGAAGGGGGAGGAATCGGGGCATGCTCCTTAGCTCACAACACTTTGAAGGGTAGAAGGGCGTGTTGGAGTTCCGAGATGGGACTAAGAAGAATTGACAAGCTTCACTCACTCACATAGGCCTGCACACAACCCACACAAAGTGGTTAATGCATAGTTGGAGCACCTTTGGTGCTAGGATGAGCCACAGGCAACACGAACACACAAGACTCACCACGGCCTAGACTTGGGGGAAGCCACCACCTTCCCCCTTATAGTACACTCTACACCTCTCCACGGGGCCCACATCCAAATGGTTTTTCTCTCCCAGGACTCCCAAGTGGGAGTCTTGAAATCGCGCTAACGGGGACTCCTATGACTTTGGAGCCCCATAACTTTGCGAACAGACTTCGGATCGAGGTGTAGTCTAAAGCAAAGTTGTATTTTTTGTCGAGAGCTTTCCAACAGTATGTCGCACGTGGTTTGCAGCTAAGTAAATCGGGTCGATTCCCGACTTTTTATGGTCGGGAGTCAAACTAGCAATTTGACTCCCGACCCTTCTTTTGGCCATAACTTATGTTTCGGATGTCCAAATGAGCAATACGAGCCCATTTTAAACATTTAAGTTCCTAAAGCTTTCCAATGATATAAAGAACGCCATAAGCCATTGAATTTTGACCCTTGAAATCGTTCTTTGAAGTTTTGGGAGTCCACCGGGACTCCATTTCCCAAAGTGGGAATTGCATTGGGAGTGTGAGGGTTCATTCCCTCACGCTTTCCTACACTCCCGGGACTATGTGATGTGACTCCCGGGCTTTCTCTTGGCCCGCACCCTTGTAACCCCTTGGCCTTGGTCACGAACCCAAAGCTAGGGTTGCGACAAGGTAGGTAGATAGGGTTTCATGGTGGGAAGTAAAGGCTAAGTAATTAAGGTTATACAGTGGTAGGTGGGAAATATGAGGTCAACAAACTTTTCCTTGGGTGGTACCACTAGGAACCACCTTACCAAATCACAAGAAAGTTGTACCTAATTTTAAAAATAAAATTCCATCTATTTATACATTTGTTTATTTCATTGGACTAGGTGGGCCATGTGTTCCCCACCTATGCACACATTCATGAAAAATAATGAACACCCAAAATATATAATATGCATTAACATTTTGATTCCTGACCCTTTTTTGACCCAATTTTTAACTTTTTTAAAAAAAATGTCCTTACACTTACGCATTAGATATTTTTTCTTATTTATTTAGTACATGCACAAGGGAATGATCCAAATTAGTCATTAAAACAATAAATGGCGAAAATAATTATCACTTGTGTTTTCGACATCAATGGCCTTTTGGGGCTTCATGATCTTGATTTCAAAAATTTGTAACTAAATCAAAATTGATTCAATCAATTATTTATAAAAGACATCAAGTAGGTTGGCATTTGAAGTATTCTAAAAAATTAACATCTATGAGAAATTCCCAAAAAATAGATTCTTTTTGTGTTCCTAATAAAAAAAATCCTTCATGTGAATTTTTTTTTCCTTATGCATTCGTTTTTCACATCAATTTTTTTTTTGGGTAAATTTAATCACATTTTTGAATTCATTAGTACAAAAGTGAGGTGTAATTCATTAGCCTAAATCATTATGGGATTTTAAAAGCGAAATAAGTTCATTACACTTTAATGATTTCACCTTGGATAAAGTTATTTCATTATAATATCATTATGTAAACATTATGTTTCACTATTAGTTGACATAATTTACTATTATAATTTAGTGTGATAAATAAGTTTATTTTGATGTTGTTTTAAATACCTTATGTTATTTTATGATATACATTATATTATTTTAGGTTATTTTAGTTATTATAACTTATACCCTAATTTATTATAAATTATTAGATCTTAAACTATTGTACATTATAATACCTTAAGGTATCTTAATTAGTTTATTACAGGTTTTTTACTTTGAGTTATTTTAAATTAAATTATTCAACTAACCTTAGGTTGTACATTGGATTATTTTATTTTGATTTAATATATGTTATTTCAAGTTATACTTTAAGTTATTCAAAGTCATTCTACTTTATGTTATTATAAGTTATTTTATTTTAAATATAAAAGTTTAAAATAATTTAAAATATAATATAATGACCTAAGGTAAAATAACCTATAATAGCCAATAATAGCCTATGAAAATGATTTAGAATAGCCTACAATAAAACAACTATTAATAGATTGTGATAATATAACCTAAAATATCCAAAAATAATTTATTATTAAATAGCCACAAATAGACTATGGTTATATAACCTAGACTAGCCAATAATAACATAAGGTGAAATAACTTTCAATAATAAAAAATAACTAATAATAGCTTCACATAACCAAAAATAGCTTAAGATGAAATATTTTAAAATAAAAAAAACTTATAATAGGTGCAAATAACTTAAAGTGAAATAACCTACAATAACCAAAAAAACATAAAATGGCCCAAAAAATTTATAATAACTAAAAATAGCATAAGGTGAAATAGCCAAAAATAACCAAAAATAACTTATAATAATTAAAAATATCTTAAGGTGAAATAACTAAAATTAATTTTTTTTTAATAACAACCATAAATAGTTATAAATAATGTAGGGTGAAATAAGTTAAAACAATAAAAGTAGCCTTAAAGTAGTTGAAAGTAGC
>Ga0116228_10004319_pt1 | contig 12589 bp, 13 predicted proteins | sample S1TSphfallax_2_FD_89694 | JGI IMG/M metagenome (GOLD analysis project Ga0116228, IMG submission 89694) | Host-associated microbial communities from peat moss isolated from Minnesota, USA - S1T2_Fc - Sphagnum fallax MG | ecosystem: Host-associated > Plants > Peat moss > Unclassified | place...
AGACTGACCATCTGGAAGACAAAAAACTTCTTACAACTACAAAGTCTCAAGAATCTGTAAAATTGACTATTGATAACCCCCAGCTTCGCAGTCATTGAGATATTGGAATGAACATGAGGCATTATAATCATATCAATACCTGCATACTCTGGTTGAGAGCATTTGTCAAAAATGTCACAGGATAAACCTTGAGGACTCTGGCTCACAGTTAGATCCAAGAAATTACAAGAGAAGCCTTTAGATGTGCAATTCAACTCGCAAGAGGTTTTTGGGTATATGCCGCCAAAAGAGTCTTGGTTAAGGTAGTATGTATGACAGTGACTGAACTATCACAACTTCCCCACTGACTTCATCAGCTCCCTACAGTGGGTAAAGGCCAGTGAAAAGCACCAACCTGTGAACTGAGTTTCTGCTGCAAATCTGGAAGCAACAGGAAGACTCGGCCATACTACTGGCTAGCAACAGACCACAACGCAAGGACATGATAATAAACAGACTGACAGAAAGGGAAGAGAAGAACCTAAAGGAAAGAACAGCAGGAACAAACAATGAACAAGTGGGCTTACACGAAGCTCCCCACTTACAAGACTCAAAACAAAATCATTCTGCAAACTCCAAAAGCTGAAATTCCAAAAGAATTTTTCTTTATTAAGCAACCCTCTAGTTCTCTTTAGAAGAATCATTAAAGGGTAGCCTTTTATCTTCAGAGGACAATAAGACTGACCATCTGAAAGACAAAAAACTTCTTACAACTACAAAACCTCAAGAACCTGTAAAATTGATTATTGATAACCCCCAGCTTCGCAGTAATTGAGATATTGGAATGAACATGAGGCATTCTAATCATTTCAATACCTGCATACTCTGGTTGAGAGCATTTTTCAAAAATGTCACAGGAACCACAAGAGACTATACAAACAGAAAAACACATATTTGGTGATACTCTCAGCATAAAAGTATAAGGCCAATCACTGAAATGCTGTAAATGAGACAGCAGGAAATAAAAAGACAGCTTACCTTTGAACTGCAACAAGAAATCCAGATGAGTCTGCTCGAGACTCAAACACAAACAGTCATCCACTATTGTAGCTGGCAAAAAACCTTACCTGGACCAATTGGTACCCAAGGAGCTTTGCTGGAAGAACTCCATGCAAATCGCTCATCACCCACAAAACCTCGGACTTCAAGCTCAGGATTTGTCTCAGTGAATTCTTCAGCTGCTGTATCGTCACTCTGCAAAGGAGCAACAGCTGGCTCCAGAAAAATATGAGCTGATTAGAAAAAAATCAAAACCTTCATCATTCTTCTGTCATCATAACTATATGGTTCCATGCTTAATTCTTCTGGAGAAACTCCATCTTGAGTTGACACAGAAGTGTAAACAAAAAGCCAATTAGTTCTTCTCTGTGTTCTTCCTTTGGAATAAAATCAAGCACTGTTGAGGCAAAACCTTCCACATTTAGAGGCTCCAGGATGGCTTGTAAATCAATACCAGTTTTCTGAACTCAACATCTTATTCTTCATCCACTCCTGCCAGAGAAGTAATAGGTTTCATGACAAGGGCCGTCTCAATTCTCAGTCTTGAATGTGACATAGTTAACACCTGAGTCATTTAAGTCCACAGTGTGACATCCTTTCATTTCCATTGTGCAGACAGTCAGAGTGATAGTGGGTGGCTAAATGCCAGACCTAAAGCAGGGTAATCCATGCTGGGACCTGACTGGTAATAGAATAGCCCAAATATTCAGCAAGCAAGTGAATCAGTCTACTTCTGCAGAAGTGTGTCATTTAGCTACTCTCAGATGCCATGATCTGAAAATGTCACTTACATTTCTCAATTTGAGACTCGGACACCTGCAACATCTACCTCTTAGCAATTCTTGGATTAAGTTCACAAATATATCAATACAATTGCAGAAAGAAATTCTACAAAAACATGTAAGATAACTTACTAAATGATGTTTCATTTTTGGGCAAACAAAAAATCACATGAAACAAAATGAGGCATGAAAGCATAGCCTTGTGAGTGTCACTCACAAAGCATAAGATCATAACCTTCAGCATTAATGCCAGCAACTAGCTGCCATCACTCCCTGCTGACTTAATCAGCTCCTGATAAAAGGTTGTAAAAAGTGCATAAGAATCTGCTCAAAACTGAGGGAAAATACATGTACAAAAATCTGCATCCTGAGCTTCTGTCGTGTTACCAGAAGCAATTGTAAGACTGCCTTGATGTTGACTAGCACTCAGGGCATAGCTAATTTTAAAAGTAATTTTTATCCTCATTCAACCCAGCAAAAGCTTGTTACCTTCATTTTATTCCAGATTGCCACTGTGCATGCAAGCATCAATACCAAAGCCATGGAGAGGCCTACATAAAGGGTAGAATTTCAGAGCCTCACACATCCTGAATGTTTTCTTTTAAGCACACCACTGGTGACTATTTGGATGCATTTCATTTAAGGTAAAAAATGTTGAATTCATTTATACATATTGATTCATGAACTTCATCATTGGTTTTCATTTATGTTTAGCCTCCCCAACCAGATCCAAACATGTTGACATCAATGTTTAAGGCAGCACAAACATGAACTGTATGGTAATTTGCACTGTTTCTACAGACTAACCTCGGGAAAGAACTGGCTAATTTTCAGTTTATCAACTGAAGCTCAGATGAAGGCAATGCAGTCCAGGAAGCAGAAGGAAAAGCAAACCTTCTTGCACAATTTGCAGTGTCCAAGTTGCATCGAATAGGATGAGCTCAACGTCGGGACCAAATTCGATAGGATCCTCCCCCTCTTTGACAGCAGCAATGCAGACAACTGGCAAGTTTGGATCTTTGAGTACACTATTGAACCTATCAACAGCAAAAGATGCCTTTGTCCCTGTTGCAAACCGCTTCTTCATTCCACCTGGCCCTGAGATCTCCACAAACTGCACACCCAATTCAAAGGATTTACTACTACAGTACTTGGTTGAAGAACACTGTGGGAAGATAGACGAAGGCCATCCAGATGTAGTCACCATTTTTGGATATATGGAAGTAGTCACATTATCAGGCAGTTTCCTAACTCTCAATGATGTTGATGCTCAACAGAGGGAAAAAACTTACAGAAGGTTGATGTTGTTTCTCCATACAGATTGAAGTCTGTTCCTCAGCCAGAGCCTGAAATACTAACCATACATATGTCAAACATTATTGAACAGCATCTTGATCTCAACAAAGTCAACTGTGTTCATATTAGTCTAGAGTCCCCAGGACATACAGTGATCATTCTCATGGCAAAACATTGTTGCTGCAGATCAAGAACAGAAACCAATGCAAAAAATCACCCCACAAAATGCCAGAATGGAAAAAGTTCAACTCAACACCAGAGATATACAATACTATCATCCCTGCAGACTGTCAGCACATTGCATGCTTGATAACTCAAGCTTCCTACTGGATAATGACACATACTGGAACATTGAAGCTCAACGCTTTCTTAGGAGCTTCTTCCTTGGCTAGATCCTGTTACACAAAAAAGGCCACAGATACATCAGTCATTAGAGATCCAACAAACCTAGGTGATATTCCAAAGAGATTCAGACATTTCCAATTACATTCAAGCACAGAGAAAGCTTGATTCTGCAATAGTGTTTGGAAGTACAGATCAGGGACATTTTGCAACAGATGGAAAGCTTCTGTAATGCAGAATTGTATGTAGGATTCTACAGAAGAGATTCAGATCACATGGAGATAGAAATTGTGATATAACTCAAGAAGCATCCTACTGCAATGGAAACAAATACCAGAAGACGTATCTCTTGAACTTCCTCTTCTGTCTCCTCCTCCTCCTCCTTCTCCTCCTCCTCCTCCTCCTCCTCCTCCTCAAATACAACCTGCAGGGTTCATCAAGGTGATGTCAGTCTAAATTCCAAGACAAACTGCCTATTTTATGTTAAGAATCTTGAACAACACAACCAGAACTTGATGCTGCAACTACTGAGCTTCAAAAATCACCCAACAAATGCTGCACATGCAGTAGAAAAACACTGGAGAAGAACCACCATGCTCGACTTACGCGCGGAAAAACTGAATAGAAAAAAGGGACGAAAAGTCTAATCTGGTACCACTACAGGGAAGGGAGATGGAGGTTGTTGCCTGAGGAATTTCGGATTCTTCGACCTCCTGTGTCGTGGAAGCCGGTGCTTCGGACGGCGCTTCAGGCGGCGCTTCTTCGGCAATCTCGCTCATGTCCATCGTCGTCCCCAAAAACAAACCCTCGTTCCTTGGCCAGGGGGAAAAGCTCGGCCGGGATTCTTGGAAAGAGCAGCGATATAGGAGCAAATCCACAGATCCCTTTCTATGATCTCATAACGTCGGATAGCAAATGCCTTGATCCGGAACTACGATGGCTGGCAAGCAAGAATGGGCTTTGTGTACAGAAAGCAAGTGTTGTTGGTGCTGCGAGGAGGAAAATGAAGCCTTGGGCGCGATCAGGAGGGGGAAAAACTGAGGAAAGAAGAAAACCCTAGCCCTAACCCTAACCCTAACCCTAATGTTTGTGCATGAAGTGATGAATCTCCTAGAAGCAGTAGTGTCAGAGCGTGGGAGTTGGCAGCAATTGGGAAGGTATGAAGAAAGCTGTGGGGAGACTATGGTACCAAGCAGGGTGCCAAGCACGGAGTTATGCGGGAACAACAACACCAACAGCATCAACATCGGTGGAGGAGGGCCAAAAGAGGGTAGTAGAAGCATCTCTCACACTTATTCGGGAACGAGCCCGCCTAAAGGTGTGATTGGTTTACTTCCTATCTTGTGCTGTAAAGATGATGGTGTTTGAAGATCAGAAAGAATCAAATACTCATTCTTTCAATCACAATTTGCAAAGATTGTGACATAGCATCAAGTGCATGATTGTGACATGAATCCTTTCTTTCTGTTCCTTCTTCAGTTTTGTTTTCCGACAGTAGGAAGAAGATTGTGCACTTCCAGCATATGTGGAATAGTACATAACAAGAGCAGAATTGGAATAATCTCCACAGTTTCTCTTGTGCAAAACCCACAAGGAACTCCTTGCATGGACACTGAGACAACCAGTATGCTAATTGGCGTTATTGGTTTAGCATACTGGTTGCACTCAGAGCCCGTGGCAAGGCAAAGATTTTTCCAAAGGAAATCTTCTATCTGCATCTCTCAAGCTGCCAGTTTTTTTTTCTGCTGCCCTGAACATAAAGAATCAAGATGCCCTCAGGATGTCACTACTGTCACAAGATTTCATGCTCAAGCATGTGAAATGGGTTGCAGGGTGAGCATGTTCGGTCCAAGGGTGGAGCAATAGCCACCTCATGTCTTCTGGGGGTGCCACTCGGTCACAACTCATCATTTCTGCAAGGACCTGCATTCTCCCCACCCCGTATCCGGGAGGCAATTTGGTGTGGGAGTACCAATTCTACCACGGAAACAGGTGTGATTAAGTGCCTTCTGCCATACAGGTTCCTTGTCCTTGTTCTCCGGGCATGTCACCTCTGCCTCAAGACAGGCAGGCTTATCTTCAGTCCAAAAGTTTGCAGTTTGATCAGTCAAAAACAGTACTCAAGGTGACTTGGGGGTGGGGGGGGTTTGCAGGCAAGGACCTCCAGGATGTGCGAATACTGACAGATGTAGGCGATGTGCCCATCCAAGAGATGCGTGACTGTGGCTTGGATGATGAGCATCTGATGCACACTATCACAAAATCTGTTAAGCTCATAATGGATGAGGTCTGGTGCTAACATGTAGTCCATGACCATAATCTTGTTCAGATGTCTGTAAATGGTGGTCTGTGAATTGCACACCTACATGAGCAGCTTTTTCTCCTGACTCTCATACACTAGAGAGATTTGAGCAGCAAACAAGGGCATTGCAAATGGATGGAATTGCTCAGATGAACTTGATGTCCAATGTTTAGATTGTGATTGCTGGGTGTATTAGTGGTGTTATCTGCTCCATTTCACTTCTGTTCTTTATTGTTGGCTTTGTCTCATCCAGATTTCTGACCATTCTGTCTTGTTGAATGTCCACCATTGGTGTTCCTGCACATGATCTGGTTACATCAGTCACCTCTGCGACCACTTGTTTTAGGAGGGGACCACTCAATTTCCTACCCAGTAGTTCAGGCTGTTTCAGAGTATCTGGGGGGGCCACTTGACATTCTTCACCTAGATGCACACCCAGATATCTATCATGCCTTTGAAGGGAACTACTATTCACATGCATCCCCTTTTGCACGCATCATGGAGGGTGGCTATGCGAGGCGCCTTGTTCAGGTGTGTGTTGCTGCTCCTGCACCATCTTGGCTTTGAAGGTTTGGTGTGTTTCAAAGACAAGGTGTAGGAGAAGGAATATTGGGATTCATTATTATGACTTGACATTTCAGCTTGCTTGCGGTTTATGAAGGTTGGGCTGAGGTCAATAAACAAGGAAGGCCGAGAGCAGGGCAAGAAGTTTGGTGTTGAGCAGTATGAGATGCGAACATTCAGCCGTGATCGTGAGCATCTCGAGAACCTGGTTCGTCCATCTCATGCTTTGTGCAGAACTTTTTAATTTTACTTTTGCATGTACATCAGTAAAGCTCCAGAACCCAACAAAATATCTGCATTCTGCTTCCAAAATCCACCTGACAACATTTTTCTATCTGTGAATTTCTTTTGTAAGGGGAATTCGCAAGGATTCTTTTTGATAGCAGGTTCCATAAGCTCATCACTGTCTGTCTCTTGCTTGTAGGAGCTTGGGCATGGAGTTAAAGGGGTCTATGTTTCAATAGATGTGGATTGCCTCGATCCAGCATTTGCTCCTGGAGTGTCCCACATAGAACCTGGTGGCCTTTCATTTCGAGATGTGATGAACATCCTTCAAAATCTTAGGGGTGACATTGTGGGCGGTGATGTTGTGGAGTTCAACCCCCAACGAGACACTGTAGATGGAATGACAGCCATGGTTGCTGCCAAGCTAGTTCGTGAGCTATCTGCAAAAATGTCTAAATAACCATGGTATGTCCTGGGCATTTGTCTCTTAGTTTTGTTGGTTCCTGGATGTTTTCTCATTCTTATATCACTTGGGCTTCAATCAGAGTTTGATTGTTGCCCTTTTAAAGAACTTAATCTTATATAGTTAGAGAATTTGGACCTGTCTAAAAAGGGACAGCACCCTGATTCAAGTTTGGATTTTAATTTCAGTTTTAGCAAGAGGTGAATTGCACAGTTTGGATCCAAAATCCAATTTCAGTAAAATTATTAACCTGAGAACCTGACCAAGAACCTATCAAAGAGCATCCTTGATACCTAGAACCTCAAAACCTGACCAAGAACCTGTCAGAGAACCTGCCTGATACTTTGAAGTGGCCAACACCGGGTTTCACCTTAATACATACTTCCAAGGTATAGAGTTCCTCTCTAAGGAAAAATCACACCAATGGTCATTTCCCCCTTCTGGCAATGATCATTTAGCATCCTGTTGACTAGAGCATTGGGGCAGAAATGCTGTAAACTTCAGTTGCAGACCTAACTTGAAAGCAAAGGCCATGCAAAATGTTTGCACCCAATTTTTTATCCAGGATCCATATTGCAAGTTGCAATTTTCCTTGGTAACAATTTCCTTTGTGGGTATGTTTCTGTTGTCTTTGAAAGCCCCATGATAATCTGCTCTTTTTAATTGTTTTGTTCCAGTTTGAAACTCTCATTATTCTATTGTTCTACTACTGGCTTTCATCTTTAAGGACTTCCTGATTCTACTTAATAGCTACACAAAAGAACCAATCTTCACACAATTTGCACTGCCATCATATTGTTGACCATATGTTTTGTATATGAAGTCATTCATCGACATCTGTTTATGCATTATAAGCTATCCAAGCCATGGACACTTAGTGAAATAGGAGAGGATTTTTTAAAGTAGACTTGCAAAACCCAACTAAATACTTCGCCTTCAACAAGCTCAATATCAGCATCAGGTACTTAACCTTGGTCAAGAAACATTCTTTTTTATGTCAAAAGCCAATGACTAAAGTGTTGGGTCAAGCTCTTTCACCTCAATGGTAATGTGCCCTTGATTTTGTAAAACATTAGACGTTATTTTTAGCATTAGAACAACCCTTTTAGACAAAAAGCCTACACAGATTTTGAGTTAGTCAAACCCTTTTGGACTTAACTTGTTAGATGGTCACAAATCCTTGTGATAGCCACCACATACTTTAAGATTTTTAGACAAAAATGCGGTTTTTTTTTCCTTACTTGTGAGGTTACTTATTCCCAAAATGGATGTTGATCAACAAAATTTGAACAAAATTATCATTGTTCTTCTACACAACTCGTGCACATAATAGCATAGATAATTTACATTTCGAAGTAGAGTCAAACATGCAAAGTAATAAGTGACAAAAATACAAATATACATGGTTCCCATTTTTTTAATTTCAAGCAATCCTCATTATTATTATTATTTTCAGTAATAATAGACTACAAATTAATATATTTTCAAGTCTCAAAATCCAAGGTATTGAATGTTGCTCAAATTATATAATTTTAAATCTTTACTTCAAAGACTTTGACACCTCTAGTAACTTACTAAAGTTATTTATTTTTGAAAAATTAATATTGTGGTAAATTTACAACATACTTAATATCTAGTGGCCACGAAATGCTAGTAGTCTACTTATTATAAATTTAAATCAAAGATATTGATACATCTAACTTTATTATTAATCTTAGTTATAAAAATAAATTGGTAATTGAAGGCATCACCATAGTACATTAGTATCCAGTGACCACTAGAACCTATTATTACTACAAAATGTTATTCAAAAATATTGAAAATTCTAACTTACTTATTAATCTTAGTTATTAAAAAAATTGGTAATTGAAGTCATGCACATAGTACACATTTTATATTGAATGGCCACCAAAATTTACTAATATTACAAAATTTTATTCAAAGATATTGAAACATTTAACTTATTTATTAATCTTAGTTATAAAAACAATTGGTAATTGAAGTGATGCCCATATTACACATCTAGTGTTTGGTGGCCACCAAAATCTAATAATATTACAAAATTTTATCCAAATATATTGAAACATCTAGTTCATTTGTTAATTTTGATTACAAAAAATTTTGATAATTAAAGTCATCACCATATAATACAAGTTTAGTATCTTGGGGCCACCAGAATCCATTAATATCACCCATAACATCCATTAGGAAGACTTGTAATTGGAAGTTTAGTCACTAGATTCCATAAGACTAGGAAATTAATCAAGCAATAAATTATTTTAATTGTCATGATGATCAAAACTTAATGTATTTTATATGGTTGATTTCATTCATCACATCAATGTTTGTTCTGGTCTAACTACCATGCACATCACCAATTGTTATGGTGTTGTTCATGGTTGTATTTTTGCTAGCAAAAAATGATAATGAAATTATAATGCTCGTCATTCCCATCCTTGACAACATCATTGTGCACCTTTCCCATCCATACAAAATACATTTCAAGATTAGATGGACAAGCATTTCTTCTATGTAAACCTTTACATGGAGTGTCATATGTCATATTCAAGGATGGCTTCATGTTTTTAGGCCCACAATACAAATGGATAATTGAATCTTCTTGATCTTCAAGGATAGGTGGAGTTGGAAAAGAGAATTGCACATAATTAGCCTTCCAATTGCTAGATGGCCAAATACCCTCCAACAAGATGGGATTTTGCTTTAAAAGTGGTTTCAAGAAGCACTCTAAAATATCTTCCCAATATTTGATATAAGGTCCCATGGTCTTTCTATCTAATGGGAATTGGTTTATGCTAACATCTCCTAGTTTTGATAAGTTGTTCCTTTGTGTCCATTTGCATCAACATGTCCACCAGAGCATTTTCATTCACTTCATTCTACCCCCACAAAATTGTTCTCAATGTGAATGGTGTTATGTGTTACTTTCCACAAAATGTTATTTTGCAAGGGCATAAATGTGTGAGGGGGAGAAATATTGACATCAACAAAGTGGAGGCAAAAGTTAAAATGCAACATTTTCTTTCTCAAGCATAAAAATAACTTTATTGCAAATTGGTCTTCTATGTTGCTAGAGGATGTTATGGAACTTCTTTCTACGTTAATGCCACAAATATTTGTTGATTTTTTGTTTTCACTTGAAGACATGAACAATTCTCCATGTCAACTCAACATAAAAACACATTATTACCTTACATATTTGAGATCTATGTATTTTGCTTGTCAAAAACTTCCTTGTGGGAAAAAAAAATCAAACATTGTTCATTGACAATGAATCAAACAAGGCCTCTAGAAATTCCCATTGTAATAGTCTTTCCATCGAATCCTTTAGAGGACAAAAGTTGTTAAAATTAATTAAGATCGAGTGGTTGGACCTTGCATTTGCTTTGTGGTTAACGTTGATTGGATTACTATTGGCAATTAGTCTAATTAGTATCCATTATGAAATCATTGTCAAATACTATAAGCTGCATTTGAGTTCCTATTCGCCAAATTATTCTTGGTTCATGTAATAGATGAAAAGTGATAATGGGGATGTTAGAATTATTCTATTCCCTTAGGTATGTGCTTTGAACCTTATCACCTTGAAATCAATTTGACATCATGTCCTTATGGTTTTTTTTTTTTTAAATATTTATTGTTATATGATTAAATCATGAGTTTTGTTTTTACCCAATTTGACTTATTATTTGCAAACCATGTGAAGATGTTTGTAACTATGAAAGGTAGAAAGTGATGTTGTCTAATATTAATGTAATTGCATATCTAACTACTTTACAATGATGAATGTTTTAAAAGTATGTTAGTAATATGTGAAATATTTAGAATTTGCAAACTTGCAAATTCAACTTTCTTAGTTTTTTATTCAAATGACACAAAAACATTATAGAAACTCGATGTATGTATATGTCTTTTGTTTATTTGGATCATTGACTTTTGGCCTATTAAGTTTTCAATGCTTTATATCTAATTTTTTAAAATAAAAAATTCATTCAACTCTTTTTCACTTCTTAAGAAGATTGTGATTCATCAAGAGGCCACCAAATTTTAATTCAACTTTTTCTCACTCTATAAAACCATTATGATCCATCACATGGCCATTAGGTTCTAATTCAACCCTTTCTCATTTCATAAAAGGCTTGTGATTGATTAAGTGGCCACTAGGTTTTAATTCAATTCTTTTTCATTTCGTAACAAACCTTTTCAAAAATTTCATGGTGAGTTTTGAACTTTTTCAAAGTCCAAAATTAATTAAATATGTGTTGAGGGTCATGTGAGCAACATGTGCAATAAAAGTGAAAGTGATGAAGAATGGAAACTTAGGGCTTCCCATTGTTATACCTCTATTTTGAAAGAACATTGTAGACAACAATAATGTGAGGAATTGCATAAACAATCACACAAAAAATTAATATGCAATAATTAGGTACTAATTATAAGAGCATAATATATTCATTAACTAAGTTGATATCATTCATAAATGAACATGATTGGGTTAACTTACAAAACCATCATCTATGTTTTTTGGGTGAAAGTTTTGCCAATTGGTAACAAAAAAAGAAATATAACTTGTGACTCATGCAAATGTTTTTTGGTGAAAAAGATCTGACAAGGTTGCTAAATTTCAAGGAGTTTTTTTGAAATCTCCATATTTTGACCTTAGGAGTTTGCAAAAATATATTAGTTTTGAATTTTTTTTTGACTTCCTCTTTTAACTTATAGCCAAATTTGGTTAGTTCTTCTTATGGATGATAGACAACATGGCTACATCACAAAAGTAGAAAAAAAAAATTGGCCATAATCCTTCCACAGAGTTCATGGAAGGTGGTTTTTATTTTTAAAAAACCTAGAATTTCTCTTGCTCAACTTTTCATACTTTATTAAATATATACAATATACATTGAAAAAAAAAATACCTTTTAGATTTTATAGAAACCAAATGTCACAAGAAATGTCAAAATTTCAATAACTAAAAAAAAAGCTTTTAATTATTAGTGATTTTTTTCTTTGGTAAAATTTGACAATTGTTTGACTTGAAATTTTTGACTTAACCTATCAAAAGGACTTTTATGAATACAATGACCCACATTTGCCATTCTTTGAGAATATAAAATAAAATCACTATATTTTTATAATATGATCCAATTAGTAACCAAAAATATAAATGGATTTTTTTTTTTACTTTCATACCCTTTTACAATCAAATTTGGTTAAATATTGTTCTGGATGATTGCCATTTCAACTACAATGAACAAAATTGGGGAAAAAAAAAAAAAACTTGGATACTTGCATATATATATATAGTCCCATGTAATGGTATGTTGAACATGTAAAATGAAAATGGCTAAATAGCATTTTTTTTCCAATACCTCAAAAGAAAACATGAATGAATGTTTTTTGCCTTATAACATTTATATATGAAGTATCCAAAAGAATTGTAGTGGTCTAGAATATGGTACTTAGAAAAATATTTGATATTATTTTGTTCATTAATATTGATGGGAATGAAAATGGGGGGGGGGGGGGGGGGTCTCCAAAAAAGCCATTCTTTTTTTTTTG
>Ga0116228_10004320_pt1 | contig 12587 bp, 16 predicted proteins | sample S1TSphfallax_2_FD_89694 | JGI IMG/M metagenome (GOLD analysis project Ga0116228, IMG submission 89694) | Host-associated microbial communities from peat moss isolated from Minnesota, USA - S1T2_Fc - Sphagnum fallax MG | ecosystem: Host-associated > Plants > Peat moss > Unclassified | place...
GCAAAAATGTGGATATGAGTCAATATTTCCACGCAGTTTATCACGCTTCTATATCCCACACTTTTGCCACACCTCTAACCCATAAATTTCCCATGTCTTGCTACAGATTTGTCACATACAGTCCATGATATGAATCATCAAAAGCGTGGCAACAGTGAGAAAAATCTATGGGAAAAATGTGGAAAACTACTCCAAATGTTGTTGTGAGCCCATCCACATAGGAGTTCCCAACGTACTGCAAAGCTTGCATCGTTTGCTGCTATAATGTCAAGCCATGATGATGATGATCCAACTTCCCTGCTGTCGTCGTTGCTCTTAAGCTTGCTGCCCTTGTCACTTGCTTCACAACCTGGCTTTTGGTCTCCTCCTTTTTCAGGGACGAAGAAGAAGATGTGACCAAATTCTCCAATGTTTTTTCATAACAAAGAAGGTCGGAATTGTGCTGTAGCGGAATTCCAGCACCTCCTGCCTCATAAGTGAAGGGAGGCGATGGGATTGGACGACCTAACGGCCAAAAAGAATTTGCAGGTGGCGAACATCCTGCCTGCAAATTGGCAAAGCTATCGTTGTTGCCGTTGTTAAAGAGGTGCCGGCGATGAGCTAGGAAGTTGAAGGCAAATTCAACAACAACAGCAGGGCTACTACAGTTGCCGAGCTGATGTTGTACTAGAATCTGTTCACTGCAGAAGGGAATTTCCATATCCATTGGCTCTGCGGAAACTATATCATCTACCTCGAACTTAGGATGGTAAAGATTTTTCTCTCTAGTACTGCTCAACCCAGATGTCGTCGCCATCATCATTTGCTGGTGCGGAGGCGGCAGATTCAAGGCTATCAACTACGTTGCAATCCATTTCTGTTGCTCCGGCTCTTCTTGTTGCCTCAAGTGATAGGTAGCAGCAACCTGATTCATAGACCTGTCCATTCTTCTCCCAGGCCACGGATCTCTAGGTGACATCCTTCTTCCTAATCTCCGAGACTCCGATTTTGGGCCTTTCTGTCTCTCCAGATAGAAGAAACTCCTGATTCCCTCATAACTTGCAACAGATTTTGTCGGGGATCATGATCTCCATGAATCTCCTCATAACCCAAAACGGATTTGCTTGGGATCATCATCAGATAGAAACTCCCGATTCCTTCACAACCCAAAACAAATTTTCTTGCAAATTATCAACTCCCACGGATCTCCTAACGACCCAAAACAGATTCTCTGGGGGAACATCAGCTCCCACAAATCTCCTAACAACCCAAAACAAATTCTTTTGGGGATCATCAACTCCCACAAATCTCCTCACAACCCAAAATAGATTCCCTCGGGGATCATCATTAGCCCAGGATCTGTGACCCACCCATGAAACATCCCTCCTCCTCCAACCCAAACCTCTACCACCAAAGCCAGCTCGGTCGTGGTTGTCACTCGTCAAGCTGCTACAGTCCCCAACAAACTCAACAACGCAGTTGAATGGGTCGAAGTCACTTGACCACCCAAGGTTCTTGAATCCTTATCGATGAACTTACTGTCTGAAGCTTACCCGTCTTCAAGCCCTGTAGCCATAATTTCAGCTTGCTCTTCACTCTACCCACAAGCACCAGTCGGAATTTGTCCATCTGTGGCATCTGTAGCCATAGTTGTTCCTTGCTCTTCTTTGCTTTTACAGTAACAACAGGAGCGGCCATGTCTCTGTTCCGCGTATTTATAGTTTTTCTTATGCAATTGGCAAAATAATGGAGCAATTAAAATTTGCGACATTGGGGGGAGCAACAGCAACAACAATTACCACAACACCAGCCAGAAAGCCCATTCCTAAGTTATCTTCAAATTAAAATTGCATTTTAGCATGTCAAGTTCCTCCCCATAAGACAAATTTGAAGCATCTAAACAAACCCACATGTCAATAAACGACGGAGGCACAAAAGAAATTGTAGGATCATAATGTTTTACAAAGAAATGGGTTTTCTCTTTAAAATGAGGCACAACTCGGATAGCACGGAGTACGGTATTGATCTCTATTATGCTATAACTTCCAAGTTGTCGCACCATTTCATACGAGGTATCAGGTCTTGTAGGTCATTTCCAAATGGGTTGAGAACATTCAATTATCATGAAAGCCTATAATTTAGTGCAAGGAATTAATTTTCTTCTACAACAACTTTAGGTTTCCTTCTCTTAAATTTTGCCAATAAAAACATTATATCAAACGGACATGGTCTAACATCAACAACATCTACAAAGTTGTAAAACATTGTACGTCTCCACCGACAAGGTTATCGTCCACTTTGTCAACCTTAAAAGCCTTCAAAATCTCTTCCATGGTGCCTCCATGGAATGATAGAATAGAATATACACTCTTGGGAAAGTGATATTTGTTGTTCGATTCAACATCGAACATGCCAACATCCTTTATTGAAACAATGCACAAATTCATGACTGCACCTAATAAGATGTTGAAACCACATTCCACGGCCTATAATACATGATACAACTTTGAATCATTAGACCATTGATCTAAATGTACATTTAGGTCTATGTATGAACACTTGGGATAACATATATAACATTTATTTGACATTTGGGAATTCACCTTGTCCAAAGTAATCACCTATTCAACATGTGCTTCAAACCCATCCATGTTTCCGGCAACTCTTCGTAGTGTTTGAAGTTGAAGGTTGTGTTTGGCAACACGGCCCATGTAATCCCAACAATTGTTCCCTCGATAGGCTTATTTAAAAAGGACTATGTGGAGGTAACACGATATTAACACGATATTCAAAAGGAGATCCAATTGGATGAATATAATCTACATAATGCATCATTGCATGGACTACAACCAAGTTAAATTCAAACCTTTGCCATGAAAACAATGTTCCTTGAACGAACTTAGTGCTCTGCACAAGGCACCGTACAAAATTGGAAAGATAAGTTTGCATTATTTCTATTCGGACATTTCAACTCACCACGATCATCATATGGCAAACATGATCTAATTCAAAAGAATTGAATCTCAACTTATTCCTACATTGGAACGGCCAATTTCCTAAATGTTTCTTCAATGTACTCCTTAGTGCAACATGTCGTTTCATACGATTGGAGAAAGTTCACAAGTGCTCATATATGTTTTGAAAATATAGGCCAACCAAACATGGGACAATCATCTACAACATCCAACATCCAAACTCGGTTGAATGCAACGGACTCCCCCCTTAAACAACATTTTGAAGATGGACATGTTCACAAAGACAACAAGGGCACATAGGTTTCATGGCAACCACAATCAACCTTTCAAGATTCAAAATGTCCCACAAGAATGTTGACCAAGTGTGGAATTGAAAGCTCCTGCATTACATATCAATGTTGAAAGGTAGCAAAATTTGCATTTGAGGAAAAATACCCGCCCTTGTCGGTTCCAGGAACTCAAAATGATGGGTACCTCAAATGTTTTTTAATATGAAAGAGGCGTTGATCTAGGCTTGAGAGAATTTTGGAGTTTATGGAAGCCAAAGCAATTCCCTGTAGTATGTCAACAATCGTTTTAAAAACGGTTAAATATGTTCGGTGAAACATATCCACATGGATTGTTTTATAAGGATTGCCCCACTTTGTTTCTCCACCATTAAATCCCCAAAGAGTGCACTATAGTAAATCACAACGGTTAATGCCAATTACACATATATATATGCCAATTTAATGTAGTCCATGCAAACGTATCGAATAACATGTGCACTTTTACCAAAAACAAATCTACCCATACAATTTTTCCTACAAATAAATTAATCGTCCTTACATATAGATGAATAGTTATTTGAGTCTAAAAGCTAAAAACAAATCAAAATTGTTGGGTAAACTTTAACCACCACAAATATTTGTATATAAGTTCTAGTGGAGGTTTGTTATTTTATAAACACACAAAAAGATTCCATCTTTAAGGGAATTTTTTTTAAAACTAACAACGAATGTTAGTAAAGGACATGATGTAATACAAGGTATTACAAAAATGAGCATGCACCTTGGAGGAACGGTTATAAAACAAAATACCCAAATTCATGGGTAGGAAGGCAAAATTATCTTGCTTTTACCAGATGCACTGAATTTTCATTCAACAAGAAATCAACATCCTTTTTTGTTGATGTAAGCATCTTCGAGACCAAAGCTTGCGTTCCCTTTTCAATTTGACAATCAAACTTTTTTTCCACCTCCATTAAGGATCGTTTGGGAGACATGCACAAATTGCATGAATGTTGACATCGATTTGTGTCATAGGTACACGTAACTTATTAATCCACAAACAATATACAAGTCATAAATCATTTAGGGGAGAGAACGAAAACCCTAAATTCATTTCAGGTTCTAGTTTTCACAAAAATGAAATCTAAACATGCTTACATGTGTAGCACGAAGTTAAACAACACACCTTACAACCCAAAGGGTGATCATAGACATAAACATATAGAAAGGGAAAACCCAACTTTCATCACCGTGGGGATCAATCAACACAAGGCCTTTTGAAACATGCCTTTTTTGAAGGCTTGAGAACAACATCCAAACATTCACAAAATACTTGCAAACTTCTTTTATGCGAAGCTTATGTAGAAGAAATAATAGGTAGAATGGCCAATAAAACACGACCTTCATCTAAATACCAACTTTCACACGCAATATTTGCTATGAACATCACTAATGGGTACTTGGTCACTCTCCCATCATGGGATAAAGATGTTTGCTTGCAATAGAAAATTAAAGGAGCTATGACAACCCCTAGACATTGCATGTTTATGAGGTTTTGCATTCCACAAATTGCCAAAAAACCTTAGAATCACCTTAAGAATGCCAACTCAAATCTCTAAATGTTTATAACTAAAAAATTAAAACCAAAATTGGCACTTGCATTTGTAGCCACCACAAGCTGATATTTGGGGTAGAATAAACACCTCAGGGTATGCCATTGTCGGGTGCAATTTGAAAGTCCTCTTTGAAACTAGGTGATGAAAACATAGAAGATAGTGTTTCCAACGAATCCTTGCAATACATGAGACAATTTCTAGAATCACCTTCTATAACATGGATGAGATATTGATCCCAACCATTTTCAATTATGAAAATCGTCTATTCATAGTAGTCAATTTGTGCAGTAGATTTCACACTCAAATCTTAGAACTGGAATGATGGGCGAAATAATAGTTTCTTAAACAAATAATGGATGTCCTTACTCGATAGCCCAACAATGGTTCTACAATGTTTAATCCAACTCACAAGGAAAAATGTGGAATCATAAGGTGGAGGATCAAGGTCATCTGGAATTGAAACTAAACTGTCAAAATCAAATGGATCTTCTTGTTGCAAGTTCTTTTGTTGTAGGCCTTGAGCCAGTTCAAGAGCTTGCGGACTCGTACTTTTTACCCAACAACATGTATGCTCCAAGTTCCTTGGGATGAAAAAAAAAATACTAAGTGGATGGTTTGAAAGAACACTTGTGCGACTAAACTTCAAAGCCCCGCAATGATTACAATTATATTCCATGGAACTACAACATTCTATCTCATATACTTTCACATTTTCTCTTGTAATTGGATGCCAAGAGTGGATGGTCAAACCATGTCCAAATTTCATATATGGGTTTATGAAATGTCATTTTATTTTAGCTCCTTTCATCAAACACAAACCACGAAGACCACAAATTTCCCAACAAACAGTTGTTACACATAAGGTGCATTCAGGAAAATAAAATTGAAAATTGGGTATGTCTGCATCTTTTTTCTACTACAAAGAAAGAACCTATCAATCAAGGATTTGCTATTATATAAGTAAAGAACACAACTTAGCAAGATTTAATACACATTCACATTACTTACCTCTCTTTATTGTGAGATAAAAGAGCATGCCTTTGTAGTCAAACCAACCACAACAATGTTAAACCATAAAGAATCGCAAGATAAGGACGAGATATGTTTACCAACCCTATCGAACAACTCTAGAACTCTCTAAGCATAGTGAGTTATAAGGGCACCACATAACACAAAACTTCAATCCATAGACAAACAAACAAACTTGCGGCTTCCTAGTTTTCATTATTTTGCTCTATTGTCATTGTTTCTTGTGAGTGCATGAATCATTTGCTAGAGAAATCTTCAACAACATGATTCTGCATATATGGGGTTTGTTTGTTCATTTATCTATGGATTCCTTAGGCTAGCCGCTTGTGAAGATATGCTAATTTGAAATCAATCTTACCTCATAAGCTCATTGTAGCTTTGTGGGGATACCTTTTTATTAAATATAATTCTAGAGTTATAGTTAACATCACAAGGGAGTCTGCTCAATGCTTCTAGAAATGTGATGGAAATTTAAAAAGTAAATTTTTAAAAAAAAACTGTTTGCCAAAAATCTAGGTAGATTTTGATATACCCATCACCACTTCTATCACTAATAGATCAAGTTAGCAAGGTGTTATGACAACTTGTAATTGCTTTGCATGATGTAGGTGATGAACAACACCCACAAAAGTCATGACTTCATTCATTTTTGTTATCCAAATTATAGGTTTGCAAAAATCGACACTTAATCAATTTAAAGCCACTACCACAAATTCAAAGAAGTTCAAACATGAGAGACTTCTCTTTAGACTCTTTAGAGAACTATGTGAAAAGTCAAGCCAAAGTCACACATGAGCAATTAGACGGTTTCCCATGAAACTTAGTTGAGCACGGTGCAAGGTGACGCACTCCTAAGTTCCTTGTTAGACCCACTTGAGGGTTTAGGTATGTTGAAATGTGGAAAGTTGGAACTTGGAGCCGCTCCCGACTTCCAACACTAAAGGGGGTAAGAGGGGCGTGCTAGAAGTCCCGGGGTTAGACTAGGAAGAGGGACAATTATCTTGTTACACGATCCTGCATCCAAATCCAACCACAAGTTGGTTAAAACTCATTCTGCACCTTTTTGGTGTTGGGATAAGCCACGGGCGACCTTGGATTCACTTGACTCACCACGGCTCGGACTCGGGGGAAGCCACCACCTTCCCCCATATAGTATTATTTGCGTTACTCTGCGGAGGCTACACCCAAATGACATTTTTTTCCCAGGAGTCCGAAGGAGGAGTCCCGAAACTGTCCCGGGTTGGACTCTCGGGACTTTGGGCATCCATAACTTCTTTCTCAGACCTCCAATTGGGATGAGGTCTAAAGTAATCTTGTAGCTCTCTTTGAGAGCTTTCCAACGCCATGTTGCACTCCTTCTATAGACGTTAGGACTCAGAATCGGGTCGATTCCCGACTTTTAGTGGTCGGGAGTCAAATTGCCAGTTTGACTCCCGGCCCTTCTTTTGCCCATAACTTGGGCTGCAAATGTCCAAATGGTTCATATGAGGCCATTTTGGACATCTAAACGTCAAGACCTTTCCAACAGTATAAAGAACACCTCAAGGCAAGGTGTTTTGCCCTCTATTGTCGAGCTCTGAAGTTGCGGGAGTCCCGGAGGACTCCAACTTCCCACTTTTGGGAGTGTGAGTCTCATCCTCACACTTTGCCCAAAGTGGGGTTGCGACACAAGGAGTCTAGCAAGTTGAGGGCAATTTTGGGACAAAGAGGGTGCTGAAGTAGATGCAACAAAAATAGTTGCTGACATCAGTTTGTTGAGCTATGATTTCTTATGTTGGTAGCTTGGCCAAGTTTTTGATCTCGTTTCTTTGCAATCAATGAACTTTGTCTTTTTTTAATCCAGTCTCTCCTTTTTAACACCTATCTTTCTTCTAAAACAAATATGATTTTTCTAAAATTAGGGCCTAAATCGGTTTGACATCGAGTTTTAGCGATCAATGTAACATTTTATATTTTGTAGTGAGAAACAATATTTCATTTGCATTATTGGCATGGAGTAATCCCTTTGGCGAGTCTTCCACAATACATTAGACTCACGTAAACACACAAAGATGTGTTTTTATTATAGAAACGTTTTAAAAAATTTGTTCCTTTGTTAGATAATGTGTTTATATTTTGAATTTGGAAATCTAGTTTGTGTAAGCGAACTATATTGAGGTTTTTGGAAAGACTCTATAGTTGACATCCTTTAAAAATTTGACAGATTTCATAACATGGAGACAACTTTAAGGAACTCGGGGTTGAAAGGTTATGCAAGTGTTGCAAACAACCTTCTTTAATACATTAATCGCAATTCTATCTTGAAAATACGACCGTAGGTAGTTGTAAGCTTGTTGCTGAGACTAATTATGTTGGCGATGTAATATTTGTAATTAAGCATTCTCTTTACTCATTTGCCTTCGCTAAATAGACCACTAGAAATTCATAATAAAAAAGATTTATTTGCAAGGTATAGGTGTGCTTGCATTATTTGGGACATGCGAATGGTTAAGTATCGAGTCAATTTAGTTTTAGGCGTAATGGAAATGATTCTCTCTCTTGCATGATCCTCATAAGTGTAGTTGAAAGCACCCAAGCAACAAATTACATCATGGTTTACATTCCCACATTTATTTTTTGTGCTTGTTTGTTTGTTTGCAAGAAATGTGAAATGCACGGGGTACAAAATGGGAGCTATGATTCATGAAGGAATATTGTGCAAAGGGACAAATGTAGTACAAAATCTTGTCTCTAGAATATCTAGGTTTGACAACAAGCTAGGCTTTCCTTCACACATAAAGGTCACAATAAGTTTTTCCATGTGTTTCGATAGGCACCTAGTACTAGCGACAACATTAGCAACACCTATAATAGCTTCACATGCGATAGGCACTATTTCTTTCTTTCTTTCAATGTTTCTTGGTGTGTTTCTTCTTGGGGTAGTACATATTCAGAGTTGAAGGATTTTTTATAGTCTTCTTCGACACTGGCTAGATTCGTAGCTTCACATTCCTACTTTCAAACATTAGGATTTCATGATAGATTGGGTTGTAGTACTTCATGGATTCTAGCATAATAGTTTTGAAGTAGAAGTAGGAGCTCTCATAGGGGTTTTTGGTGTCCTAGAAAGGATCAATTGTTAAATCAGGCTTTAGAGGCTCACAAAGGATCATTGCTATTATGGGCTTCAGTTTGGAGCTAATTCGTGAAGCACACAATTCAGTATACAATGTAGGAGAATAGCAAGCGATGAAGGTAGATTAAAACTTCTTAAGAGCACCACAATTGCTATGTTTTCTACCCAGTCCAAATGGAGCTACATTGTTATTATAGCTGGAAGCAAATTAACAATTCCAGGCCACTTACTTCAAACATAAAAATTCACAATGTAGAGTTCTTATTTTTGATGTAAGAGTGGGAAGATTCAAAGTTACCTTGCAAATATTGGGTTGCAACTTTGCAGTAGAATAAGGTTGTCGTAGTTGCAAGAAAACCGAACAAGTCTTAACGTGTTTTGTTTTTGTAATTATGAACGTAGTCTTTGTAACTAAAATTGTAAGATTTTGTGGTTTCCTATCAAGTACTACATGTAGCATGAAAGCAATTGGCTCAAATGCAGTGTAGGGGATAGAAATATGAGATGAATCAAGATTCCAATAGCACTTCCATGTTGGGGAAAGAGCCGGAGCCTTGAATGTGGACAATGCAAGATGTGTTTTTTAACAATGAGTGACCAAAAGTGGTGATGTCATCATTGAGGTAGATGAGGACAAGGGAAATAAACTATGAACATGGTCTATCGTTTTCCCTATGGATAAGCTTTTGTAAATCTTTTTGCAAAAAAAGGCTAAAACTTTAAACTTGTCATAGCGCGGTCAACTTGGAATAGAGGGAGAGGGAATAATGGGTTTAGGGTTGAAACAAGATTAGAACAAGAATGAAGGAAACATAGAGAAAAAAAAGGTGGAAATAGGAAATAAAAGAGGAAGAAGGAAGGGTGGATGAAACAATATGCAAGGAAGGACAAAGGAAATATAAAGGGGGAAAATGAAGGAATCTTCTTTTATACATTTTGAATCGCCCCTATGCAATCAAAGTTTAAAATTTCTCGTTTCCTTTGGTTGTGATGATTTGCAGGCTTTAGTTAATTTTGTGGAATGTTTTTGTCGAGTTGTGAAAAAATTTCAAGTTTTTCTTACCACTAATCAGTAACAATCAATTTCATATAGGAACATAAATCAGCTTAAAGGAGGTGCTTAAAAAGCTTTTGAGATCACATTCGATTACATCAATAAGTAATCTTTGTGCATTTGTTGCTACTTCTTTATTAATTTGTGTTCAAATCAATTATAAAAAATTTCAATATTTTTGTTAAACTGTTTATTTGTACATTCTTGCGGAACATCAGTCTTTTCCCTCATCAAGTAGTCAATGCCTTGTACGTAGTTTTGTTTACATCACATTTTGTGGCAAGAGTATTCGGTTTTTTTTCACTTGGTTATAAGATTGCAATCTTGCAGGAACAAGGTTTTTGATACTAGGGGTGAAGAATTCATGGTTACTTAGTTTTAGTCGTAATATGTATAGTTTTTTTGAATGTTGGGGGATTTTTTGGCAACATCGCCCAAACACAGTTACTACAAGTTGAAGTGTGACAAATAGGTTTGTGAATTTTTGAAGCAGTTCAGAAGATAGTTTATCAATAAGTACTATCGCTTGTATTCATGTAGGGTAGTGTTTCTCATGCAGTAGTTTGTATGAAGATGCATGACATTCAACCCAAAATGTAAAGTAAGAGTTTGAACAGATGTCACATCACCGAATCCTTTTACGAAACCAAATCACTTTGAAAAGGAGTTGGCAGAAAAGAAGGGACTACCCATGGATTTGGCAAAAGATGGGACAAAGATAGAAGCATTACTTAATGGCGGAGGAGGGTCGGTTTGAATATTTGTAGTGGACCACCTTCTCCTCAAAAAAAGAAGTGCAATTTGTAAGAAAAGACATTAAAGAGGCTTTATGAAAGTTTGTAGTCGACTATTCAAAAAAAGCAAGGCAATTCAAAAACATGTGGATGTGAATTTATGTGAAGGTTTTTTTTTTTTCCATTTTCAATAAAAAAATATGGAAGAATGTAAATGCAATGTGGTATGTATTTGATAGGAATCAAGGTGAAAACAAGGGTACTAGTTGTTGGAACATTTATGAAATGCAAGATTCAATGGATATTGAATCAATGTTAATTATTTGCCCATTTAATATTACAGCACTTTGTAGGATCGTATTAACATTATGAGAAGGAGTACCATCGTCGTAACATTTTGAACATGTGGATTTTATGTGATATGCAACAACATGGAAAATCTAGCAGTACAAAGGCTATAACAACATGAAATCAACAACTAACAAATTTACATTGTTTTAACATTGAGAAGATCTTATCCATGGAATGCGTGTGGAAAGAATGGAAATTATGTCAAAATAATTCCAAGGTTAACCCAATACATATGGTTATAATGCCATGAACACATCGTATGAACAACCATATCAATAGGGAATCTTGAACATATAATGATGAATTTGAGGACTTATTAATGTACATGGTGGCAACAAAGGTGATTTTTTTTCATGAATTTAATATTGATAAGATGTCAAAGGTTATAATCTATATATGAAGGCTTTTGGTGAAGCAACCCCTGACTCCGCCCCAGTGTATTTTTGGGGATGTAAATGAAGCAACTCCTGACTCCGCCCGCTCGAACCGTCATCCATCCAGCCGGATGAACGTTTCATCCATCCCGGCCACAAGCGAACCGTCGAACAAGGGAAGAAATGGAAATTGAGATGAACGAAAAAGTGACGAGGTATTGATTTAGGTTTAGGGTTAAAGACAATAAAAAAAAAGGAAGGGGTTGGAAGGAAGGAGGAAAAGAAAATGAAAAAAACATGAAATTTTGGAAAAGAAATATAGTAGTAAGCAATTAAAAGGTGAAGGGGGTGATAAAGAGGGAAATCATGAACGACAAGGAAAATGTGGAATGACATATAAATGATAAAGAAGAAGGAATTGAGGGAACACGGTAAAGCAAGTAAACTATTTACATATTTAGAAGACATTGAAAAGACATATAGAAAAAGCAAGTTGAATAAAGGAGAAGGGTACATAAGGAAGGTGGGGAGGAGGGGAGGAAGAGGGGAAAGGAGTGGAAAGGAGGTACTGACAAAGAAGGTAGGACGTAAAATAGGAAGAGCAAAAGGTAATAACGTGAGGCACGTCGTCAATCAAATATAGTGTAATTGTAGTGGCAGAATCATGGGAATTTGTAGGTTTTAGAAAGAAAAACTTGGGAGTGTAAGATTGAGGAAACCTTTTGTATAAGCATGCGGCACGAGGTGTAGGAATTGGTAAGGAAATGAGAGGGAAAAAGGCAGAAAGAAAAAAGGATATTAACAAGGAAAGAAAGGAGCATTCGAAGGGTGATGATGAGGGGGGAGGGCGGTTGGGGAGGAGGGAACCAGGAAAAAGGTAGTGCATGTAGCGTGTGATCGAAAAGAGCGGGAGGTTTTTCCCTACAAAGAGGCAAGTCGGTGAGAAGTAAGGGGTTGAAAGGCAGGGGGGAAATGATTGTGCAGTCATGGAGAAAGAGTGGAAGGAGGGAATGAGCATAGGGCATGTGGCGGGCAAAAAGGAGAATGGTAGAATGGGACATGCAATTAAAATGGTGGCAAGAAGAACAAAC
>Ga0116228_10004323_pt1 | contig 12584 bp, 12 predicted proteins | sample S1TSphfallax_2_FD_89694 | JGI IMG/M metagenome (GOLD analysis project Ga0116228, IMG submission 89694) | Host-associated microbial communities from peat moss isolated from Minnesota, USA - S1T2_Fc - Sphagnum fallax MG | ecosystem: Host-associated > Plants > Peat moss > Unclassified | place...
GCAAAAGAAAAATTAATAAAAAGAGTAGTTGGTTGTTGGGAGTTTTTAAAGGAAAAAAAAAAACATTTTGTTTTTTTTTTTTTTTTTTCCTTTTCTTTTCTTTTCAATTTTGTGATTTAGCCCCAGTTGTGATCAGGGGTTTTTTTTTAATTTTGAAATTTTTGAAATTTTTGAATTTTCTTTTAAAATTTAATTTAATTTGTGGTGTGGCCAAATTGACAATCATCCACAAGAAGATTTAGCCAAATTTGGTCATAGACCGGATATGAATCTTTTTATATTTTGGCTACTTGCTGAAACCCATTGTAAAAATCTTGCAATTTTAAATTTTTTTCTTTTTGAAATTCTGACTAATTTAGGGCCTCTTTTTCACAAGAATCCTTTGAATGTTTTGAAATCATATTTTACCAGGCTGAAAAATTACAAAACTTTGCTCGCCCGCCCTCAAAAATGGTTGTGCTCATCCATAAGATGATTTAAGCAAATTTGGCTACAAACAAAAATAAAATAAAAATAAAAACATTCGAGCATCCTTCTTTAGTAGTGTTGGCTACTACTGATTTTACTTGATATGAAATCTGGGGATTTATTTCTTTTACATTTTAAAAAAACCTTGGCCATAAAAAAAAACCCCAAAAAAACTCAATTTTGCCATTTTTTGAGGAAAAAACATTGACTTGAATTACCTAAGTAATTTACAATCCAAGGCCACTGGTTGGTCTTCATTCTTTTCACTTCCATTTCATTCATTTCATTCATTCATCCATCCATCCATCCATTCATTCATTCATTCATTCATTCATTCACTTGAATCATGGAACAATGATGCTAGTGCATGAGTGACTGAAGAAACAGAAATTGTGTTAACTTGGCCAATGATTTGACCAACACCTCCTCACAATGTGACAAGAGGATTGAAGAAAATGAAGATGGCCAATGACTTGAAAGAAACAATATTCCGTGCAATATGTGTTATATTCAAACACATTCAAACCATATTCCTTCCATATGTGTGTGTTCAAACACATTCAAACAACATTCCATGCATATGTGTGTAATCAAATGCATTCAAACCATATTCCGTGTATATATGTATGTGTTCAAACGCATTCAAACAACATTCCATGCATATGTGTGTATTCAAAACACATTCAAATACATTCAACATTCCATGCATATATGTGTATTCAAAACACATTCAAATACATTCAACATTCCATGCATATATGTGTATTTGAAACACATTCAAATACATTCAACATTCCATGCATGTGTGAGCCCAAAGGAAGGATGGGCCTACTCCTACTCCTAGGGGCTCAAATAGGTGAAGCATCTTTACCCTGATTTTTAACTCATAATAAAATTTTCAAATAATCTATCTATGAAGGAAGGTAGTTGGTTTGTTTGTACCAATGAGATCCACCAAACCGGGGATGCTTCAGATCACCTTCGTGGTGTCGTTGGAAAGCTCTCGAGGAGGAGGGGTGCATCAGCTCTTAGCTTCATGGTGTTTTGGACTTGTGGTGCAAAAGTTTCTTGAATATTGAATGATTTCTTCACTGGAAATTATATTAAATGGTAGCTGAGAATTTCAGAGGAATAGGAACGTGCCTTTGGTTGGTGTTGTTGGAAAGATCCTTGATGATGAGCAGGAATCTTTAATGGAATTTATTTGGTAAGATTTGGATTCAGAATTGTGTGGAGATATTGATTTTTTAAATGATTTCTGTCGCTGAAGATTCAAATAAATTCCCAAAAAACCAGATTTTGGGAAGAAAAATCAGTTGAGGATGTATGTGGCAACACTTGGGGCCAACGGCACAAGCCACACTAGTAATAATAATAATAATAATAATAATAAAATTGTTTGAAAAATTACTAATAATTTTATTTGAAGGATTACGATGTGGACTCATTTAAAGGGCAACAGAATGTATGATATAACTAGGGAGCTCTCATCCAAAGGCGCACTGCTACTTTTACTGAGACATTGCCCCCACCACAATGAGTTATGCTGGGCATGACTTGTGATGAAACTACCAAACATTTCATGAAGTTCCCAAAAAAAAATGGACTCACAGTAGTTCACAGCAACGCCTTCTTGCGAACATTCATTCTTCAAGATGTGAGACCAAATGAAAACTACATCAAAAAGAAGTGTTGCTGCAGAAGAAAAATGTCAAATCAATTGCAAGAAATTCAGGCTATAGCAGATACATGGAGGCAAGATGTTTGTGCAAGCAGAAGAATCTTCAAGAAGCAGGTTGAGCACGAACAAGTGAAGGAGGGTTGGAAGGCTGTCAAGAAACAGGAGAAACAACAGCAGGAACGTGAAGAACAGCAGACAGAAAGAAAGAAAGGAACTACCGATTGCAGAAATCCACCAAATCTATGCTAGAAAGGCTATGGCAACAGCAGCAGCTGATAATGGAGAGATTAATCAAGGAGAATGTTCAAGGTGGTAATCCATTTTGAGCTCAAGCGGACAGGAACAACATCCATGCTGCGGGAATATATACAATGGAAGGAAAACAACAAAATCGCCCCTTGAGTGTGCCATACGTCTGTTGTGTTAATGTTCTCCATGATCTCCGCTTGTTGAAGAGCTTCGTCGCAACAACGATTGTCACAACGTCTTTAGGTTTTGCTGTTTTCTCATCAGTCGTTGCTGTTTGATCTCTCTTCTTTCGCATACCACTTTGTGTTTTTGAACAGCAATGGATGTCGCAGCAGCGCAGCAACAGATAGACTAGAACTTTGTTGTAAGAAGCAGTAAAACAAAAGAAATGGCGACTAGGTATGCCGCAGTGAGCCAGGATGAGTTACAGACGAAGAAGAAGCAGACTAGGAGTGGAGATCAGCAGCAGCAGCAGCGGGTGGAGAAGGAAGAAGTCGTGCAAGGGGGAGGGAAGCTGTCTATGAGCGCGATTGCAGAAAGTGTGGATCGATTGCTAGACGAATCTCATCGCTACAAGTCCGCTGTGCAAGCAGCTTTTGTTAGGTTTCAGCTGCCGCCACCATCGCCTGCATCTCCTCCTCATCTTCCCATCGACAGCCTCCTCTCGGCCCTACAGTACTTCATCGAGGTAAGTATACCGTTGCAGCAGCATTTTCCACTGGCGTGTTTTGTTTTGCATCGCAGGAAAGCAGCAACCTTGATGATACCTTCAGTGTCAGTAATTCTTTTGCTGGCAACATTGGCTAGGTTTAGAAGAGAAGATCTCTCTCTGCAAGTGTTTTGGCTGGCTGTTGTGATGTTGTTGGTATTTGTCAAGGATTGGTTTGTGTTTTCCTTGCATGGGTTCTTTTGTTTTGTGTTCTCCTCGTGATCAGCAGCACCAGAGCTTTCACATAGTCTTTCTTGGTATAACTCTAGCTCTCAATCTCTTATTGTCCAGCAAAGGAGTGGCACCCACCCACCTGCCTTCTGTTTAGAATTTCCCATCTGCTGGAATTGTTTTTAGGATTTTAGGGTTTTAGGGAACACAGGTCTGTTCAGAATGAGCAAGTGATTGATTGCCTTGAATCTGCTTGCAAAACTCAAAAGATCACAAATAATATATATGTGCTTTGTGTCCTGGCAATATCTGTATGATTGATTGATTGATCAATTACAATTGGGTGTCAAAGTCTGAAAGAATTCCCCATGTTAAGATTGTTGCTGACCAACAATTGGGTTTTGTGTTTGTGCATGATTCTGATGAATTGTTGTTCGTATGTTTTTATGGATTGATGATGGGTTTGTGGACTGGAACTATCAAGTCCTTCACAGACATCATCCAGATGGCTTTTGGTCCAACAACAAACATCCTTGTGGGTGGTGTGTGGTGGGGGTGTTTTGTGGGTGTTTCAGAGGATCATGGAGAAGTTGGATGCCAAGGCTGGGAAGCTCGTCCTACGAACAGTCACACAAGATGATATCAATACTGTGGTGCAAGCTGATCCAGCACTTTCCCTTGATCATCAAACCCTCGATTACGAACAATTTGAAAGGTTTGCAAGAGAGACTCTGAAACACATTGCACTTGATCGTGGAAAACGACTCGGTCTTTTCATGATTGGTGGTATGTTGGTGGTCCACATGACCAAGAATGCAGTGAAAAGGATTCCTCTACTTGGAGCTCCTCTTGGTGCGTTCATCAATGTAATGGTGCCAACTACATTGGTTGGACCTGCTGTCGGTGTTGCAGGGGCAATGTATTTGTAGCTATGAGACTCTTTGAAGTGTCTTCTGTTTTCTGAAGGAAGTTTAGTTGCTTGTTAGTCAAAAGGCTCATATGCAGAAACACAAAGTAAAATTGTTCTACATGCTTGCTTGCAGAAGTGCATCACCTAGAACTCGTAGTAGTAGTGGAATAACTTTTGAAGCTTTCTTTCTGTTCTGAAATTGCTTTGAAGCTTTGTTTTGTATATTCCTCTGGCAGCTAGCTTCTTATGTGAGAGGAGGAAATCTAAGCTGCTGTGATTATAATGAAGCTTTGAAAGTTGAGGCTTGTACGTCAGAAGAACCAAGAGAGATATGTATGTATGTATGCTACAGTGATGCAATTGCACCACTGTGTTGCTGCAACAGGGTGCAACACAGACAGCACTTGTCAAGAGAATCTGCCATTGCTGCTGGACCTCTTCTATAGATACTTCAGCAAATTATTTTTTTGTGAACAACATGCTCAAGTTTGTAATATGTGGAAATGCATATTCTGCCATTGAATTTCTTTTTCCTGCTTTTGTGCCTTGCTTGCTTGCTTCCTTCCTTCCTTCCTTCCTGCACACATGGGCTTGGTTGTGTAGTTTCCTGCTTGCTTGTTTGCCTTGCTTCCTTCCTTCCTTCATTCCTGCACACATGGGCTTGGTTGTGTAGCAAAGTCTGGTTTGTGCCTTTATTACATGCTGTGCTGGATACCCATCGGACAGGGCATATGAACTTGCCCAATTGCTGCTAAGCTTGTGCGGGTTGTCACCATGGAAGGAGTCTGAGCTGCTGCCAATCCAAATGTGATGGCTTTGCATGCATACATGCAAAAATTGATGATGAAGATGTGATCTAAGCTCTGGTAAGATAGTATAGAGAGACAGAGACAAAGAGGGGAGAGAAACGTGAGAGAGATGTTGTCGCCATGAATGGGCATGACGAGATGGTGTCTCTTTGATCAGTGAAGGCAGAGCGACTAGAGAAAGGAGTGGGGAAAGGTTTAGGGTTTAGGGTTTTCTGCACCAGGGAAGGCAAGGGAGCAGAGTGGCGATGGTTTCCTTGTGTTTCACAGGTGTTCAATGCTCTGGAAGTTGTAGAAGCAGTGCGCTAGGGTTCTTGCAAGTTCGAGTTCTGCCTGTAGTAGCTCAAAGGAAGGTTATTCTGCGCTGTTGCGCTTCTTCTTCTAGCCGCGGAGGAGGAGACGATGAAGAAGAAGGAAGAAGGGATTTACAGAAGAGAGCTTCTTCTTATGATAGCAGAAGCAGCGGGAAGTGGAGGCCGATAGGAGAGGACAGGAGAGAAAGCAGCTCTTCCTTCTCCTCCTCGCCGGACTCGTCGTCGTCGTCTCTACACAGGTTCTATGCTACCTGTTCTCCGGGGCTGGAGGAAGTGGTTCTTGCAGAGCTTCAATCCCCGTTGATCCAAGCGCAGCGAGCAGAAGCAGGAGCTGCTGGAGTCTCGTTTGTAGGCACTCTTAGCACGGGCTTCCGTGCCAATCTGTGGCTCCGCTCTGCAGTCCGTGTTCTGGTAGAGCTTGCTGCCGCACCCTTGAGAGGAAGCAGAAGCAGCCGCGGCGGACGCTTTGATCCTGTATATGAATTTGTCAGAGATGCCGCAGATTGGCCCTCTCTTCTTGTCAAGGATTCTCCACTGGCGCTGCAAGGCAGTCAAGAAGCGTCATCAGGGAGAAGAAGAGCATGGAGATTCCGGAACTTCGCAGTGCAAAGCAGGGTTTGGAACTGCACAGATGTGTCTAACTCCAACTACGCATCGATCAGAGCCAAGGATGCAATCTGTGATGCCATGCGTGATAGATGTGGAGGTCTTCGACCAGAGCCTCCTGCAGAAGGAGGTGCTACTGCGGATGTTCCTTTGTTTCTCTCTCTCTATCGTGATTCCGCCGTTCTTTACAGAGATATGAGCGGTGTCAGTTTGCATAAGAGGGGTTACAGGGATGTCATGCACCGGGCAAGCTTGAATGAAGGGATTGCTGCTGCGGTTCTTACCATTGCCGGTTGGAATCCGGCTGTCCTAGGGTTTGGAGGGGCAAACCAAAACCCTGGTTTCACAGCAGAAGGAGGAGTACTTCTGGATCCCATGTGTGGGTCAGGTACATTTTTGATTGAAGCTGCTCTTATGGCAACCAAAACTGCCCCTGGTTCTATGCGATCGCAGTGGCCCTTTCAGGTAATATCCCATTCCCCTCTTTCTAGTGTCAAAGGAATCGTTCCAGATCACACACTTGAGTAGCTCTGTTTCTCTCAAAGAAGCTTTCCAGTACCCTTTTTTGTCATTTGCCCATGTGCTCCTCTAAAATGCATGATCTGGGTTGACCTCTAAAATGCACAATCTGGGTTTATCTCTGAAATGTGCAATCTGGGTTTATCTCTATAATGGCAATCTGAGTTTATCTCTAAAATGCACAATCCGGGTTGATTCCATGTGCATTTGGTTGGTTGATTGATCATAGTTTCTCTGGATTCTGGCAGACATGGCATGACTTTGATGAACGAGCTTGGAAGAAATGTAAAGAGGATGCTGGGGCAGCACGTGTTCCATTATCAAGCAGGGTACAATTACTAGGGAATGATATTCATGAGGGTGCATTGTCACTCTGTGCTCGGGATGCAGCATCTGCAGGTGTTCTGGATCTGCTTGAGCTGAGTTGCCAGGACTGCCGGGTGTACAGCCCTCCTGCAATCCCTTCTCTGGTGGTTACCAATCCTCCCTGGGGATCACGGCTGACTGACTCCAGGTTGTTCTTTCGTCTTGCCCCCTCTCTCCGACATGGATAATGTTGTAGTAACTTTGCCCTTGTCACTGCTACAGTTTTGGAAGATGAAATGCTCCTTTTGGTATGCAACTATGTATAGTCTGGAAGAATGTTTTTGTTTTGTTTTCTGAACCAGGAGTCTTGGTGCTTTGTGTATGTGCACATGCAGTGACTCTGAAGAACTTGAATGGTTGGGGACAACGTGGCAAGCCTTAGGAAAGTTTCTGAAATCTCACTGCAGCTGCTCAGATGTCTATGTGCTTAGTGGAAATTCTTCTGTTACCAAAGCTTTGCATATGAGAGCTGACAAAAAATGGCCAATTACTGTAGGTGGGCAAGAATGCCGACTACTCCACTACCATGTATTACCTCCTAAATCTCAACCCAACACTGATACTAGTTTTGTAGGCAGCAATCAGGTCAGTGGGTACAATGAAAGCTCAAAGCAGAGAGGAGAAAAGATTTTGCAGTAAATTTTTCATTCCACAGGTTTTTGTTTCAGGCTTGTACAGGTTTCTGAAGTAGGGTCCTTCGTATCTGAGTAACACTTGGTATTTGGTGACTCCTTTTGTTTTGGTCACTTGAGCAAGCATTTCTATTTCAGTCGTGTAACCCTAGCCAGCCATGTCTAGTAAACCATCCAAACAGCTGGCACACCCTGCAGCCCTTGTGGTGTGTTTGGTATGTACTGAGCTACCAAACACACACACATGGAATTGGGAACTCAAAAAGTTACAGCATTCAAGGATGTTATGATATGTTTTCATGGTGTGTTTGAATGATGTGGTTTGGACCCCAGTAAAGCCATCCTTCCTGGCCTGTAAAAATGCAGTTCCAGCAGGCTTCCAGGTACTACTAGTAACACCTGGAATTCCTTCAAGGGCAACAGGCCATGTTGGAGGCAACTGCATGCTAGTATAGTAACACTGTATACCATGCTATGGTACTAAATTTTTTTCTATTCTCAGATTACATGAATGCTACTTAACAAGGCTGTCCATGCAGTCTAGATGTGCCTGTGTAACTCACCTGTATACAATGGATATGATTTGATTGCAAAAACTCATATCCCCCTACAAAGATAGTGTGTTGATATTTCTAAATATTCTGAGAAACTTTGTATCAATATCTCAATGAATGTGATATGCAACAAGGATGTCCCATCCTATCACAAAACAGACATTTTATATTAAAAGAGTTCATTCCTCTCTGTGCATTAACTTGTTATTGAGGTGTAGTACATGTCCACATTTTTTATGAACTTCTCTGTCCTGCTACAAAACAGACATTCTTTAGATTTTGACTCCTCCCAGTACACCAACCTTCTATTGATGTTTGCTATGATGTTTCAATGAACACAAGTCCTACTACAAAAGGCAACTTTTGTTAAGAGAGTTGATTCCTTCTAGTTGCATTTGAGGTTTAGTGTGGACATGTTAACAGAGCTTGCTGATTCCACCAGAGATATTACATGCTATTCAAATTTGGAATGGACATGTTAAAAGATGATTCCTCCAGTGCTGTAACTTGTTATTGACATTTGGTATGGACATCTTCATGCTTTACTAAAGAAAATTTCAGTACCATTGACCAGATCAATACAACACTAAACCTTAAATACAACGCTCAACATTAAGAAGGCAGCTGGTTGTTGATGGGCAAAGCTCTGACAGGAAGAAAATTTGTGCGGCACAGGCAATCTTGAAAAAGTGAACCTGATGCTGGAATCCTCAGTGATGAACACTTGCATTCTTCTTCATACTTGCTACAAACATGCACATCATGATCATCTACAAAAGGAGGGAAGCGGAGAGAGCCCATGATGAGCTGTTATTACTTATGTGAACTTGTAGTCACGAAGCTGACTAACATTGAGCCGGATGGAAGGTCCCATTGTGCTGCACACATGCGCTGTCTTCCAGTACACCCCTTTTGCTCCTGTTGGCTTATTTGCATCCACAGAATTCTGCCCCACCCAAAAACAAAAAAGTTGATAACAAACTCAAGTCGGCACCAAAGAATAACACAAACTCAGTTGTGTTACACACAATTACCAATTTGATCACTTGATGTGGCAAACACAATAGCCGCCAGAATGGACACAAAACCCCCATTGTGATGCGCAACATTGCAGGTGAAAACTGAAGGCTTCCCACACTCTATAGGGCCACCAGAGTGAACCAACAGCCACTAGTGGAATGGATGGGGGATGGACAGGAAACACTTTTCCATTGGGCTTGAGTTCACTATCTAACCATGGTGGTTCGCTCAGTTTCTGGTTTCATTACCTACCTATGAAACACAACTGTGTCATCACAGCCTTCCATTGGTGTTTTTACTGCCTAACTACTAACAAACCACTACTCCCCACCCATGTACAAGCCATCTACAGGCATCTACTTACAAACTAGACACCTAATACCCTATCTACCGACACACCTACCTTCCTAGATGACCTTTTTTCACAAACAGGATAGGTTACCAAGGTGAAACCTGACTTCAACTCAGTTGGGATTCATCCACAACTGAGTCATCACAGACTTCCAATCGTGCTTTTACTACCTGCCTACTAACACCCACTAGCCTTCACCTATGTACTGACCATCTACATGCATTTACTTACCAAGTAGCCACCTGTTATCCCTACATACCTATCTAGAGGACCTATCTTTCATAGATAGGTTACAAAGGTGAAACCTGATGTGAACTCAGTTGGGGTTCATCCATAACTGAGTCACAAACAGCCTTCCAAGGGATGGTGCACCAGTCTGTTGGTTTACTCTGGCCCACACATATTAGGAAGGGGTTCAAAAGCACAAGTGGGAATAGGATAGAAAACATTGTGCAGCTCACAAACCTAAAGTCACATTGATGAGATTTTGTCACAATATCTCTAACTAAAACATCTGGGTCAGATATCTTGGTGATGGGAGTAGTTAGAATAACCAGAGAAAAGGGAAGAAGGATTTACCGCAACCGCAACCAAGTTTACCAAAAGATCATCAGGAGGAAAATCAGACTTTCCAAAAAGTACATGGACAATGCCTGTTTTGTCTGCCCGGTACTCAACTTTTCCTGCCTTGAATTCTCCAATAGCCTGCATGGTCAATCAAGACAGATTGTGAGGGGTAGACTAGCAACAGGAATTGTGAAAAAATCTCATCAAATCCAACCTCCTTCAACATCTTTGGACTGCAACCTGACACAGTCCCCTTCTGTCATTTATTGAAAGCTCATCTCCTGATGGCTATAGAACTCACCCCTGAACTAGCCTAATTTTGAATGCATACTAGCGGCTTGGAAAATTTGAAGAGAAATCTCCACAACAACAATTCAAAAGGTAACACAACAATGAGTGCAGTCTTAATTTTTATGAAAGTTGCTCACAAAGTGTAAGACCATCACTTTCCAAAATTGCTACAATCTGCTGTTCAATGATGCTTCCAAACTGTCCTGCTTTTCTCATTCAAAAGAATCGACTGCCATACTGATTGCAAATAGGAGCTGCTATTGGCATACCATGATGCTATGTGATCCAAAAGGTCCATACCTTGCTGAGATCCACAGTGACAGTGCCAGCTTTAGGATTTGGCATAAGCCCCCTGGGACCCAATAGTCTTCCAAGTTTTGCCACCTGTAGAGCACCTCTTTGCATGTCAGATGATACTTATGAATGCACTATTTCTAGAGTACTCCTATTTCTGCTACACACTATGAAATTGTGTATTGAAAAGGCAGCAGAGTTCAGTGCCCTAACGACCAAAAATCACAAAGTTTGGAGAGAAAATCAAAAGACACACACCTTAGGCATCATGTCTGGTGTGGCAATAAGTTTATCAAAGTCCATGAAACCACCTGCAATCTCCTCTATTAAATCTTCACCACCAACAAAATCTGCACCAGCTGTCTTAGCCTCTTGTTGCTTCTCACCTGTTTCCACAGAAATCCCACCTTAATCAGGGAAGGCACTGAAACTATAGGCAGCCCATTCAACAGAAACTCAATGATGGGCATTGAGACATTCCTTCCATGAGTTGGGTAGTAGTTTGGCTGGACCAAAGCAGTTTGATCTGCTGCAGAGTTGACATATAAAAATTGAGTACTGAATACCAATGCAAGAAACATGTGAATTTGTATCATTTTGAAAAAACGGGTAGCTTACCTTGAGTGAGCACAGCCACTCTTATTGTCTGCCCAGTTCCCTTTGGCAGTGATACCTGCACCACACTCCACAGAAAGGGCAACTTCATGTAGGGATCTGCTACAAAAGACTGTACTCTTACATACAGAATTCTGAATAAGGAATTCAATCCACATTGCAAGCTCAAAACTTTGAATTCTCAAACCTAGAGTAGAGTGCCAACTGATACAGTAACAAGCATTTTGATCCCAAAACAAGAATTCAGTTATTGACAAATGCACGATAGCCCTTAGTTACAATGCCACCTATTAGCAAACCTGGTAGCTGGCAAAATTTAGGGGCTGAAACCTATCTGTATACCTCTACAGAAGAGTGCAAATTTGTATGCCTACCGTGGCCCGGAGTTGTTGGTCTGTGTATTTGGGGTCAATGTTGAGACGGAAATGGGCCTCCACTGTTTCAACAAATTTGAGATTAGCTGTGTCTTTCAAAAGCCGGACAGCAGCATCTGGATCATACTCCTGCTTCCTCGCACGAAGCTTCTGGATCTCCAAAAACCTTTTGGAACGGGTCTATCCACAACCAAACACCCCACAATTCAATCAAGGTTAAGGGACTGCATCACCCACCAGCAACCAACCAACTGTGACCAACCCTAAAACCCCACATATTGTAGCCATGACAAACAAAAAAAATTGAGTTCACAGGGCTCCAAGAGATAAACCCTATTATCTCTCTAAATTGCAGAGAAATCTTAACAACAAAACAATTTGAAGAGAACATGACAATGAGTGCAGTCATAACCATATGAGAATCATTCACAAAGTGTCAGACCCATCACCTTCTACATCACAAATAGCGGTGACAAGCTGCAATGAGTGACAAGCCACCATGAGTGCCAGCTCCCGATGATGATGGGTTGTAGATAAGTGCATAATAATCTACTCAACCACTCAAACTGATAAACCCTAATAGAAATGAGCTGAATTCCATCACTTGAATCAGTGATATGAGTTTTCTTGAGTTTTCTCTAATGCATCATCATGCCTGTTATTGTTTCCCACTTCTAACAGCAGCATTGAAAATTGCAGGAGAATTACAATGCTTATATTCAAGCATTCTACAAGAAAAGTGCAGAATCACAACTGAAACTTTGAATTTTTTTCTTGAACTGATCAAACACAACTGCATCAGGTCTCAATTGCAAGCACCAGAGTTTCGAGTAGGGTTTAGAAACCTATTCGGTGCCACAGAATAGATACAGTTTGCGACAGAATGAGAGACACGGGAGAGAGACAGACGGACACACAGAGAGAGAGAGAGAGAGAGAGAGAGAGGGCGTACAGACAGGATGCAAACACTTACTCTGTCACGCTTCAAAGGCAAAGCCGCTTTCCCTGTCTTGGGCTTCACAGCGGGAGCTTGAGGAGCAATTTCCTGCTCCCCGTCCTCCAAAACGTCAGATTCCAAAGAAGGAA
>Ga0116228_10004324_pt1 | contig 12583 bp, 7 predicted proteins | sample S1TSphfallax_2_FD_89694 | JGI IMG/M metagenome (GOLD analysis project Ga0116228, IMG submission 89694) | Host-associated microbial communities from peat moss isolated from Minnesota, USA - S1T2_Fc - Sphagnum fallax MG | ecosystem: Host-associated > Plants > Peat moss > Unclassified | place: USA...
CCCCCCCCCCTCTCTCTCTCTCTCTCTCTCTCTCTCTCTCTCTCTCTCTCTCTCTCTCTCTCTCTCTCTCTCAATTCACTTGGGAACTTCACAATGTTTTTGGAAAGACAGCCTCCAGAGCAAGCTAGTCCTCCTAGTTTGACATTCCCACCCACATTCTGGAAGCCTCTATACACACATACAAAAGTGAGTAAAGTGAGTAAAGTTCAGTTCTCCTCCCATTGGCAAATTTTTTGTCCCAACCATTCAAACCCTTCATAATAACATTTGGAAAAATCCTTTTGGTTCCAAGCCTAAGCCCACTGTGTAAGGGTTTAGGGTTTAAGGTTTGTCATGCTCGCAATGAGATGGGTCTTCTTCGATGATCTAAAGATCACTTGATTTGGAATCCGTTGTCCACTTGTAACAATTGGTCGTCTTTAATGATCTAAAGATCACTTGATTTGGAAATATGTCCCAGTGAAAAAGAATGCCATTTAGAACTTGCCCTAATTTTCACATGAATGTAGGAATTCATTGCAAAACACTCAACTGCAAAAATGTTTATAATCTGAATAATTTCAAACTAGGACAACCCAACAGAAGCAATTTTAGCGAATTGGGCAAAAAAAAATTCTGCTGATACAGACAATCAATCGATGCTGAATTGATTGAACTAATCCCTATAAAAAATTACATCGTTTTAAAAACAACAACTGTGAAGGCAAATAAATGGAGAGTCGCAGAGAGTTCCAATCCCACAAAAATTCATGCAACTTTTGAAGCTTTTTTTTCCCCTTCTTCTTTTTCAAAAGATTTCAAGAAGGAAAATCTCAGAACCCTAAACCCTAAACCTTACCCACAAATAGGAATGTCCAGAGCTTCTGAGCATACCCATCTTCAGCGCATCATCAATCTCATCCTGCTGCTGGCTGGCAATGTCTGAACGCCAGCAAACCAAAAAACAAATCTGTAATTAAGAATACCCAAATGACAAAAAAGAAGAAGATTCATTTCTAGGCAACACCCAATCACCCAAAACACAAAAAAATTCTGAAAAACAACAGGTTTTATATGACAACAAGAAGATTGGCAAAGAGATTTGTTAGCAATATCCATATGCTCCGCACTGGAAACCCAAAGGCCATCAAACAGGAAGCAGCAACAGAAAAAGCCCGGTAAATTTTTCATCCCTTTTGTTGGCTCTTCCTGTCAACAAAAGGATGGACAGAGACTACCAGGTACCTATCCTCTTAGGAAGGGGGTATTCATCAGAGTGAGTCGGGTATCAGAAATTGCACCCAAACGACCTCCACCGGCTATCAATCCCAGTATCCCAGTTGATAACTGTGATCATCAAAAAATAAAATACCCGGTCTTGAAATTTATATTTATATATATATATGACCAAAATTATCAAAAAATTCAAATACCTGGTTACTATATATAACCAAAGTTCTCGATTTTTAAAAATAAATCAAACATCCACTTAAAACTGCTGGGTCTTTTCCGGTTCTTTAATGAAACCCAGCAGTTCTTTGAAGTTTTTGAAATACCCAGAACTAGTGCTTCTGTGATTTTGGATTTTTTCTTAGCAAATGCCCTAACCCAGTGATTCTTTTGATTCCGAAAATTTTCAAATACCCAGAACCAATGGTTCTTTCATTCTGTTTTTTCCCTTTTCCAAATATTCAGACCATATGGGTACTACAAAAAATCAAATACCCACCCCCACACTGGTATTCATTTTGTCCACAACAACAGTTTGTGAAACCAACCAATGGTGCGCTAAATATGTTCCCATAGGTTCCCCAAACTGTTGTTCCCAATAGCACCACACGTGACACCCTTATGTTAGTCCAAAGGTATGTACTTGTAGCCTCTGAATACCTAGACCAAAGGAAAAATGCTCTATCTTATAATCTTCTTATTTTTGGCGTGTCCAAATTATGTGGGGCCTTTCTTTTTTGGGTTATGGACCAATCAAAGAGGCCCATCACAAAAACAAAACAAAGAAACAATCAATTCGGACACACAAATTCCCCTCCCTATTTCTCCCCCCATTTTCTTCACAACTAATCAATACAACTAACAACACATACTTTGTAGCTTTGATTAAGCTTTGATATGCTTCAAATGGCTTCTCATGTAATTTTGACGAGAAACATGTGGCTCTTTGGTCACTTGTGAACTCCGTTTTGAGCACCGTAATTAAGATTGCATTCACACTTAATGTTAAGTCAGTGTTAAGTGAAAATCTCGGTGGCAGCCAATGTTAAATGGGTGATTGATTGTTTAATATTAAGTGAATGTCAAATCTTCATGGTAAAGAGGCTTAGATCCTAAATGACTAGCTAGCTTGGTGTTGGGAGACTTAATACTAGAGTCCTTAACACCAAGTGTGAATGCACCTTTAGGGTGTACAAACCCTAATCTCAACCTGAAATAAACGTATTGATTGTATAAATTATTCTCAAATTCCAATGCGAACCCCTTGTGTTTGGAGACTCTTGGATCTGGCTCCTCCATCCCCAGCCATCCATGGTTGAGGTGGGTTTGGCCGTTTTGGGATGAGCCCAAATCAATGAGCCTAAACCAAACCAAATGTTGAGGTGGGGTTTTTTCTTTTTCTCTTCTGTTCTTCTTCTCTTCCACCATGGTTTTCTTCTTTTCCATTGTTGTTGTAATTTTTTCTTCATCAAATTTTTTTCTTATATATATATATATATATATGATTTTTTATTATTATTATTCCTTTTCTTTTGTTGTTGTTCTAAAAATTTTTGTCTTATCATTTTTTTCTTTCATTTTTTTTTCCTAATGTTGCAACAATTTTTTCTTCTTTATCACATTGTTCTTTTTAGATTTTCCTTTTCCTTCTTCAAGCATTTTCTTCTTATTCATCACATCTTTCTATTTGTTACAATTGCTTCTTGCATCATCACTTAATTATGCACATTAGACCAAGTATGCATTTTTCCTTGTCTTTTTTTTTTTGCGTTTTGGGTTTGTGAAACAAGAGCAAAATAAATAAATAAATAAATAAGAAAAAAAGAAGATAGAAGAATAAAAGAGAAGGAAATGAAAATGGACCCAAAAAAAAAAGGCAAACAACTTTCTTTTTCTTTTTCTTTTTAGTTTTTTCTATTGTTAAATTCCAAAAGAAGAAGTTTTTTTCCCTTTTTTTTCTTGAAGATTTTTTTCCTTTCTTTCTTTTTTTGGAATTCAAGAAGAAATCCCCTAATTTTTGTTTCCTTTTTATTGTTTTTTTTTTTTCCTTTTTTTGGTTTTTTGAGGAATTTTTTTAAATTGGGTATTTTTTTCTTTTTTTTCAATTTCTTCTGCTTTTAAAATATTGTAAGAATTATTTTTTTCTTCTTTTATTATGTTTATGTGTATCATGTGTTTGATACAAATTTTGAATAACTATGAAATACCAATTTGTAAACAATGTCATTCAACTCCAATTATATCATTGTCCACTTTAGATTCATCAACATGCTACTACAGTGATTACAACAAAAAGATTTTATTGGTGAACGCATGGCATGGTGGCTAATCAAAATAGTTTGATAAAATAGTCTCTTGAAGTTAGACAATAGCATGTACATATATTATGTGGGTTTCTTCGGCATAAACAATGCCATGAAATTCAGATTTTTTCATTTTTTGGACATTTTAAAAAGTTTTGATAGATTTGATATTTGCATCAATACATACAAGTTTGGTCTTATTGTAATTGTAACCTCACAATTGTTTATGTTTGCATGCTTTAAAATTGGACATTGCATTAATATTTTGTTAAATTTTTCCCTAAAAATATAAGTTTTAAACATATTGTAATGTTGGATTATTGCATTACAAGCACTTCAAAAACATAAAGTTCAATGTGAATTACTTGCACAAGGATCACAAAATAAACATTACTTTAGTTAAATTGATTTTGTAATACCCACATTTGAAATATAAAATGTCAATTAGTTTTTTTGGATGGTTTGTTAATACCTGATGTTGAGCATAAAGTATGCATGTTTAATGAAGAAAAAGATGACAATAAAAAAATTTAAAAAATAGAAGAAAAAAACTAATTATGATAAATAATAATAATAAATTAGAAGGAAAAAAAGTAAAATAAATTTTTATAAAAGAATATGAATTCAAAAGGGGAAAAAAATGCTTGCATTTTGGTCACAAAATATGTAATAATTATTGAAATGTGTTATATTTGAAATGACATTGTTTTCATATGTGGGTATTGCATTTTGTGATTGGATCTTCAACTATTTTAACTTCTAACAATTATTGTTAAGTATGCAATATTTATGTGTGGGTCACAAAAGTTGATTAAATGTGCAATGCCTACATTTGTGGTTATTGTTTATTGACATCAAAGGGTCAAATATGATTAAAATGATTATTCGTTCATTAAATGGTATACTTTCATATACTATATATCATACATCCGCAAACATTAGCATCGTGTTATTAATAAGTAGGTAGGTTGGTTGCTAGGCAGGTAGGTATGTACACAAATAAAAATCAAGTTAAGTTAATAATGTAATTAGGTCAATAAAATAGCTAAGTCAATAGGGTAGCCAAAAAGTTTTGTTAAAAGATTATGTTGAAAGAGCAATCTTTAAATTAATTCAAAATATATATCAAAATTTTGTCAAAAGTTAAAAGTTTTTCAATAGGTATAAATTTAACCATGTAGAAATAAAGGTTTTCCAAAAGATAAAAATTTAGCTAATAAAATAAATGTTTTGCCAATAGGTAAAAGCTTAGCCATGAAAAGATGGAAGTTTTGCCAACAAATATAGGTTTAACCAAAAAGAATTTTTTAAAATTACAAGGGATAAAGACTTGACCAAAAGCGTATAAAGGTTTTATCAAAAGGTAAAATTTTACCCAATGTGCCATGGTTTAACCTTGAAACACTAGTACAAAATGTGGGTGCAGTTCATTAATCCTTGTTCATTAAACCAATGAATTCATTCACAATCTAATGAAACCACTTGGCATATTGGGACACCTTTTGTTGTAGTGAAGAAATGGAAGTTTTGTCAAGAGATAAAGGTTTGGTTAAGAAAAGTTGAATTTTTTAACAAGAGGTAGAAGTTTAACAATAAAATAAAATAAATTGTTGAAAGGTAAAGGTTTCACCATGAATTTAAGTAGAAATTTCGCAAAGAGATAGAATTTTAACCAAAAAAATATAGAAATTTTGTCAACTTGTAGAAGTTTAAACATTAAAAGATCAAGATTTTTCCAATAAACATAGGTTTAACCAAAAAGAATTATAAGTTGTGCCAAAAGGAAAATGTTTAGCCATGAAAAAATAAAATGTACATAGGTAAATAAACAGTTGGTAAGTAGGCCAGAATGTAAGTCAATAATGTAACTATGGAATTAAAGTAACTAGGTTGAGAAAAAAACACTTGAAAAATAAAAAGGGTCAATGGTCCAAAAAGGTTGATTATGGCACAATGTTGGGTTAACATAAGGTCAAAAATTGAATGAAGAAATGCAGCCCATCTTATGGACAAAGTGGCCAACTAGTGCACTAATGGTTGCTACTTCACTATGGCCTACTAATTGTGATATTATTTGTCGCAAGTAAAAACCCAAGTTTAGGGGATTACCAAAATAAAATACTTATGACAAAAATCAAGTGTGATTTTGAATTTTGGTAATGCCTTGATCCATTAAATTTTTTATCAAGTGTGTTGAATTAACTTGAATTTCAATAATATTTTTAAAGTGTATAATTCTTACATTATTGATATTCTTTTAAAACTTGCAGTCAATCATTCTAATCATTAGGGTGTCATTAATTTCAATCATCCTTTCAAATTTTATTTTACTTTTTTAAAGAGTTGAATGTTTTAAATGTTAAAATTGGGAGTAAATGGCAATATCCAATTTTATACCCAAGTTCTTCAACATGTTGGAGAACAAAGGGCAATTATCGGGACCCATTAAATTTTCATACAAATTAGTATTTAGATTTGCTGAAAAGGTGGTAGGTGATTAGGATTAGGAATGTGAAAACATTAAAAACAAATATCCTTGTAAACAACTTAAATGCAAGATAAAACATTCATAGAAAGTATAATCTTTACCAATGATATTGATTATAATAAGTAAATGAATTGTTCGAATAATAGATGCATAGACAAAAATCATGTGTTATTATAGAATGTCATAAGAGAAACTAAACAAAACAATTTTGTTTCCTAAACCATGATGTAAAAGGTGTTCATATTAACAAGAATTCAAGGATGTAACAAAAAGTGTGGGCACAATATTTGGCCTTATGATCAAATGGTAGTTGATTAATAAGACCACACAATCAATAATAATGACTAATTTTATTGTCTACCTTCTTCACAATTTTCCAAATGTAACAACCAACAACAACCACACATGAAGATTACTTACTACTAGTGTTTGGGGGTGTTTTTGAGGTGAAATCAGCAAATCCCTAAAGTGTTGGCCTCCTCTTTCACCAAACTCACATAATATTATCCTTCACCCGATTTGCCTCCTTATTACCTCGAAACATAATCCACCCTCCTCCACCCTGCTTGTGAGGTCCTTAGGAAAGGACGTTTCATGTCTTATTTTCATGGAAACACCCCTTACTCCCACCCATCCCTCCCCCCAAGTTACAATGAGCTTCCTGGCTTAGCATTTCACTTGAAACATAATACCACACTCCACATGGAACAAAAGAAAAAATTGGAAAAAATAAAACAAGAAATCCTACTTGCTCCACTGATGTAAAATTCCAAAATAAACCATTTTCGCTTACAAGGCATTTAGGGTTAATACACCCTTCTTACAAAATCTCCGAGGTGCAAAATAGGATATCTCTTAAAGTGCCTAATCTTTTACTTTAGAGTGGCGGTAATTTGAGCTAGCTACTGCCTGGTGTATTTCCACACGGCAATAGCTCCACTATGATGGACACCAAGGGACCTTATTACACACATTTAGCTGTGGGATCTCTATGCAGGCATCAAACACCTAGATGTGGTTGATGAGAATGTCTTCTTTCTCCAATCCGAGAACCAAGACCTGCAAATCCATGGCAGTTACCATTGGACATTACATTTTCATCCAAGTCTAATTCTATCAACACCTTCGACACTAATGAATCATTAAGCCGAATTTGAGGACTTGTGTTGGGAAGCTAACAAAATCGGGAATGGACGCCTGCTGATTATCATTATAATGTCCTTCAAGTTCATAACCATGGTTTTAAAAAAAACCCACACACCCAATTCCTCATATATGACCAGGGATCTTAGACACTTGAGAAAAATCAAGAGCGTCTATACAACCACCAGTTCTTAACTTGTTCTTTCATGAAAATTGCATGTTCTTATAAATATTATAATCTAGGCCAAAGTGAACCAACAACCACCAATGCACCAATTGGTCGTTCTGTGTCCTGGACGACCTGCGTTTTTTCATTTGGCGCCCCACACATGGGGTTCATCACAATCCATTTCTTTTTACTATTAACCACTATACTTTTCTTTTTTGTGGTTCTTGGCCATTTTTCCCCTCGACATGACATGACAAGACCTAGGCCTTAGCAAGGTAAGGTAATTTACCTTTTCTACCCGGTAAAAAGATAAAGTTCTAGGGTAAACACTAAGGTAGACAATGGGGTAAGGTAGAGGGTAGGGTAAAGGTAGCTGGTTAATGTTACTCGTCAATTACCCATTGATTACCCGTACTTACTCATCACCAGTGGCTAGTGCAGCGAGTTGTAGCACTTTGGTGACTCGGTCTTTGCATCCAAGCTCTAGAGACCAAAAGTCCGTATGGACTACGGAGTTCAAACTAAGGCCTAACTGAATTCCGGACGGCTTGCTTAAAGATCGGCAGTGAAGATGGGAGCTCCAATAGCAAAGCCGAAGATGAAGACCGCATCAGCGACGATGTCAGATCCAATGCCGATGTTGTGGTGGTCGATTTAGCGGATGTCGGTCGCGCAACCCTGGCCCATAAACACAAGTGTGCTCGTGGGGAATTTCCCTAGGTACACACCCATGGGTGGACGAAGGGTGATACCTTGGCATAAAAGGGGAAACGCTAGTGCAGCCACTACAAAAAGTAGTTCTCAAGCAAGACCAACTGCTCTGGTTGGAAGGCCCATTTCTCTAGCAAGCATGGTCTTTCCCAGGTTGGTAGTGACAACGGGTCGTTCGCCCCAGGGTCCAGCATTTTGGTACAAACGAGGCTGAAGCCGGTGTCCTTTGCAAATCTTGTCGCTCGCAAATACGAAAATGTTGTTGTCAATTTTTTCATTGGTGGAAACATCTCATTGTGAACGGCACGAGGCACGCAATTCAAGGAACACTACAATCTATGATGAGTGGGTACTTGCCACTATCGACACACACGATCCTTAGACACATCATGGAGCTGTGCTTGATCGCGGGGCCTATTCGCTGCATTTTTCTATTCATTCAATGTCACTATCTCGTTGACATTGATGGGTGGTCAGACCACAACTTGAAAGGGTTTTATGTCGTGAATTCATTAAATCGACACTGTCATGACCAAGTCGAAGAGCTTATTGCTGACCATCATCGATGTTACGAATGGACGTGGCATTAGCGTGTGCGTCATTAAAGCCCTTTTCGAACATTTAAAGGGGATGGGATTGAACGTGCTGCCTCAATTGTTGAATGTTGTGGGCGACAACAACTTTGATGCGACTACTACCGTGAAGCACATGTTCCAGCTGATCAATGTTGCAGTCAGATACAAACAAATGAGCCCATGCAATCATGTTCGTTGTGCCGACCATTATGTTTAGCTAACTGTTCTGAAGGTGTTAGTATGAATCAAGGACATCAATGCATAGCTCCGGCAGGTGCTTGTCTGTATTCATTGTAACAAGACCATGTGCCAAGCATATCGTCGCAAAGTCGATTTAGTTGGTTTTGCAAGCAAAGAACCACATCAAGATTGTCCAACAAGGTGGAACTCGACCCACGAAATGGCCAATGACGCCTTCAACAAAAGGGTTCCATTAGATCACATCATGAATCTTTACAACGACAAAATTGGCGTCAATGTGTTGTTTGATGACCAATGGGAACGCATCGCTACCATGACTGCATTCCTCCATCCACCCCACTAGGTAATGGAATCGTTGGCGGCCAATCGCAAAACGTCTTTAAATTTAGTTTCCGTGTCCATCACACACCTCATCAAACATTGCGAAAATGGAGAGACGACGTTCAAGGACATTGATTAGGACTTAACGATAACTAGCATGAAGGCAAAGTTACAACAGTACGAGAAGTTTTTCGTTCAAGAACTGGCTATCGTGGTCGCGTACCTACACTTGCAACTACCAAGGTCGATCGATCCTATGGCGATGGGCCAGATCACAGCTCTAATTCGCTCTCAGATTTAGCACAGATACTCGAACATCGTTGCCACATCGACTTTTCAACCTAATCATGTTGATACGCTCTTCGCTACCATGTTTAAGGAAGTGCAAAACGTCAAGGATGAAATCGGTGACGAGGTCGAAAAGTACCTCAACCTTGGCGTCATCACATCGTCATCATTTATCAATGTGATGGAGTGGTGGATGGCGGGGAAGGATGTGTTTCTTGCACATTACCAAATGGCAACGGACTACCTTGGCACGTTTGCAACGTCGACACCATCAGAGCGCGTGAACAGCATGGTGGAACACAAGTTCATGGTTGCGAAATAGTCGTTGTCATTGTCCGTGTTTATCCAACAATGTGCTTGCATTCCTAGATTGACGCGAGCCTGATCAAAGTACCATCGAATCGGGCCAAAGTGGGGGTAAAGGTAAATGGTAAACGTTAATAGGTGGCAAATAGGGCAAGGTAATGGGTAAGGTAAAGGTAGGCTGAACTAGATTACCCATTTACCTTTTACCTTACCTTGCCAAGGCTTAAATAGTTGCAAAAAGATTACCCTTTTACTGGGTAGAAAAGGTAAATTACCTTGCCGAAGCCTATAAGTATTTGGTTTTTTTTTCTAGCACCTCAATATTGATGTGGTGAACATTTTAATATATGTTTTTGGGTTAATCGAATTTGTTTTCATTATAACTAAAATTTATCCCAACCCTAAGAAATGGGGATACTTTTGGGGTATTTTTTCAAGTCCAAATGATATGACACAAATTTTCTTTAAAAACTAGAGGGAGATTAAAGATGCCCATGAAAAAAAAAATCATTTGTTTTGAAATGTTAAAGGAAGGTTAGAAGTTTGGAAAAAAAATCATGTTTTCAAGTAGAAAACAAGGTAACAAGTATGTACAAAATATCTTCCTTTCACCCTTCTTTATTGACAAAAGTTCATAAAAAGCTTGAAAAGTAAGAAAATATCCTCAACATTAATAACTCGAACAAAAGCAAACCAAAAAACTTAAAATCATTATTATAATTCATGGTTTTTAAAAAGGTTTAACTAACTTGTCATTTTCATTAATGGACACATACATTTTGACTAAAGGCCAAGGGCTTGAATGACACATGTCTTTATTGATTGATCAGCTTGATTATAGTGGTTCATTTGATTAAATACATATAGTCAAGTTGTACAACCTTAATTAAAATGACCAATGGTCTTTAATCAAATTGAACATTTAGTCAAAATGGCCAATGATTTTTAATAGAATTGACCAATGGTCTTTAGTCAAGTTGAACATTTAATCAAAATGACTAATGATATTTAGTCAAATACAACATGATCTACTACCCTATGAATCTAACTCCTACCTATTCATCCACTTATTTACTTAATTAACTACTTATTTTACCTATTACCCACCCACTTACCCAACTTTTAATTACTTGCCTACCTAACTACATACCTATCTATATTTTTCACTTTCATATAATCTACTTACTTACTTACCCACCTATAAACAAATTATTTGCTTCCCTATCCACCCATTTATCTACCTAATTTTAACCACTAGATTTAGCCATTAGGTTTAGTCAAATTTTAACCATTAAGTGTAGCCTTTATGCTTAGCCACTAAATTTGGCATTAGGGTTTAGTTGAAGTCGAACCATTAAATTTTTCCAATAAGTATAACTTAAATTTACATATTGAGTATAACTATTAAATATAACCTAGGTTTATCCAATATTTCTAACCATTAGAGTTACCCATTAGGTTTAACTTAGGTTTAGCCACTAGGTTTAACCTAAGTTTAGACATTATGTTTAACAAAGGTTTAACCATTAGATTTTACCACAAAGTTTAGCCTAAGTTTAACCATGAAATATGTTTAGCCATTAGGTTTGTTGATTTCGTTTAACCATCATGTTTAGCCATGAAATTTACCCATTAGGTTTAACCACCATGTTTAACCATTAAATTTAATCGAAGTCTAGCCATTATGTTTAACCATTAATTGAAGTTGTTGAGTTTAGCCACTAGGTTTAGCCATTACTTTAAGTCACTAAGTTTAGCCACTTGGTCTAACCATTAGTTTAAATTGTTGTTAAGTTGTTGGGTTTAGCCATTAGGTTTAACCAATAGTTTAAATTGTTGTTAAGTTGTTGGGTTTAGCTAGAAGGTTTAATCATTAGTTTAAATCATTGAATTTACTCGTTAATTTTAAGTTGTTGAATTTAGCCATTGGGTTAAGCCATTAATTTCAATCACTGAATTTAGCCACTAGTTGTCACTTAGGTTTAACTATTATGTTTAATGATGTGAAATAAAAACTTGTTAAAAATTAAACAACTTTGATGGTGTAGTTCATTGGTAAGCACTTGGTTTATCATTGTGAAATTTGAGGTTCAATTCTTTGTACTTACAACCAATGTGCATGTTTAAAAGGCTAAAGTTGGTAGGTTAAACTAAGGTAGTTTGATGAAGTTAAATTAGGTTAGGTAGGCCATGCTAAGCTAACACCTATTTATTGAAGTGTTTTTTTTCAACCTACTTAAACCTATTTACTACCTACCTATTTAGTTATTTACCTACTTACCTACCTATTAATTTTTTAATTAATTTAGGTATAAAATTGATTTAATCAAATGGTCCACCATCTACCAATCGAATAGTCAGTCATTTCATTTGTCACTTTATTAATCAAAATGACAAGGTCCAATTTGATTGCCAAGTCATATAGGACATGTCCAAAACAACTTGTTCAAACTGACAAGGTGGTTTTTTTATGCTTGTCACTTTTGGGTATTTTTTTACTATAAAACCCTATTGAAAAAAACATGAATTGTAGTAATGAATACAAAAAACAAAAAAAGGTGAAAATTGTTACCTCGTAGAAACTTCGGTTGATCCATGGTTACATTCATTGAAGATGGATCAAATAGATGAGCCCTAGGTATAGAGGTATTCTCCTTCGGTGTTTTGTTACACAAAGTTTTCAAACCCTACTATCACATGAAATCAAACACAACTATGTGAAAGAAAATAATGCTCCTAACATACAAAGAAGATTTGAACACCAACAAGTTCCAAGTGCATGTTAGTTGTGCAAATTGGGATTGAAAGATTATTTACAAAGAAAATCAAACAAGTTGAAGAAGTTGCAACTTTTAATCAAGATTGTAGA
>Ga0116228_10004325_pt1 | contig 12581 bp, 11 predicted proteins | sample S1TSphfallax_2_FD_89694 | JGI IMG/M metagenome (GOLD analysis project Ga0116228, IMG submission 89694) | Host-associated microbial communities from peat moss isolated from Minnesota, USA - S1T2_Fc - Sphagnum fallax MG | ecosystem: Host-associated > Plants > Peat moss > Unclassified | place...
TCAATCACGAACGCCGCGAAATACCCAGCCTCATATTCCGGCCGCAGCCCCGGCGCGCCGTTGTCCCTGCCCCCATGCGCCAGCGCCGCCGCATGAAACGCCCGCACCGCATCCTCGCTCGGTGCTACAAACGCAACATGCACCGCCGCCGAAAGCGGCGCATCCGCATCCGCCCGCCGCACCTCGAACATGTCATGCACCCTGGTCCCAAACCCCGTCACCACACCCGCAATCTCAAACACCACCCCATAGCCCAGCGCGCCCAGCACCGCCGCATAAAACCGCCGGCTGGCATCGAAGTCCGCTACCTTGATCTGCACATGGTCAAACATGCCACCCCCGCCCTTGCCCACCCCGGCCCGCATCCGCTATCCTCACCGGTTACCCACGCCGCCGCTTAAGGAGCCCGAATATGCCGCACCCGCCATGCCAGCCGCCGCCAAATGGCGAAAAACAAAAAAACCCCGCCATAAACCCGACTGACCGCACGGATAATGAAATATTATTACCGTTGATTCTAAACGGTTTTTCGGCCTAAATTCTATTTAATGACCGGCCGGACGGATAATTTTGCGTCCAAAAAACCAGGCTCCGAACGCTATTTCCGCATGGCAGCCAGGCAAAACGCAAAAATCAGCTATCCGCCCGGGGCAGCCAGGGTATCCGCGCCACCCCAATTCCATCCTCCGCCAGCGCCTCCGCCTCGGCCTCGGTACTCTCGCCGTAAATCCCCCGCGGCGCCGCTTCGCCATTATGAATGCGCCGCGCCTCGGTGGCGAAATCTGGCCCCACATAGTCGCAATTCTTCTCAACCTCCGCCCGCAGCTTGTGCAGCACCGCCCGCACCTGGTCCGGCATCACGCCCCCCGCCTGCATCGGCGCCGGCTCAGGTGCCGCGACAGGTGCGGCGGTCTCATGCTCAAGCACCACGCCCCTTTTGCCCAGCCTTGGCGCCATCAACGCCCGCGTCACCTTGGTATCCGCGCAAATCGGGCACGAAATCAGCCCGCGCTTGGCCTGGCGCTCAAAATTCGTGCTGTCCTTGAACCACCCATCGAATTCATGGGCAGCCCCGCACAGAAGCTGGTAATGAATCACGCCGCCAGCAACGCGTCGAGCTTACCGGCACGGTCCAGCGCCACCAAATCATCGCAGCCGCCAATGCTCTCACCATTAATGAAAATCTGCGGCGCCGACGTCTTCCCGCCGGAGCGCTCGATGGCGGTCTTGCGCGCCTCGGAGCCGCCAGGCGCGTCGATTTCCGTGAATTCCACGCCCTTTCCCTTCAACAATTTCAGGGCGCGGGCGCAATAGGCGCAAAATGGCTGGGTGTAAATTTCGATCTTCGGCATGGTGTTCTCCGATACGTCATCTAGCCGAACGATGCGCCGTTGCAAGGGGAATTACGAAAGCCGGGGGTCAGGCACGCGCGCCGCGGTAAGCACATCCACCTGCGCCGCCCCCGCCGCCAGCAGCGCCGCCGCGCAGGCATCCGCCGTAGCGCCGGAGGTCATGACATCGTCAATCAACAACACGCAGCGCCCAGGCAAGCCACCCCGCCGCACCGCGATGGTGCCCGCCAGCGCCTCCCGCCGCGCCGCTACCCCCAGCGGGCCCAACGCGGGCGTCGGCTTCAGCCGTACTAGCCCATCCTGCATCACCGGCTTGCGCGCAATCCGCCCCAAAGCGGCCGCCAGCAAGGCGGATTGGTTGTAGCGCCGCGCCCGCAGCCGGGTTTTATACAACGGCACCGGGACCAGAACATCGGCTCTCGCCAACAGCCGCTCACCTGCACGCGCCATCAGGAGAGAAAGCCCCCGCGCCGCATCGGTCCGATCCGCGTATTTGAACGGCAAAATCAGGTGCCGCGCCATGGCGTCATAACGCAGCGCCGCCCTGGCCTCAGAAAACACCGGCGGAAACGCCTCGCACACCCCGCAAAACCCGGCTGCACCTGCCGCCTCCCCAAACGGCAGCGGCACCCCGCAACGCGCGCAAAACGGCGCAGAAATAAAACTCACTTTACGAAACCCCGGCAGGCAAAACTGCCCATCCGCATCCACCGGCGCATCACAGCCAAGACAAGACGGCGGCAGCAGCGTATCGAGGAGCAGCAAACCAGCCGGCTTCAGCAAGGCAGCGAGGTTCATGTGGAGACCAAAATTTTCGATGCCCGGGCCGTCCGCGCCCACCGGGACCGCGCGGCAAAAACGCTGCCGCGCATCGCCCCGGTGCTGGAGGATCTCGCCGCGCGCCTGCTGGACCGTCTGGAGGACACCAAAGCGAAATTCACCACGGCGCTGGATTTCGGCGGCCGCGGCGCCATCGCCCCGGCCCTTCTCGCGCGCGGCATGACAGTCGTCTCCGCCGATTTCTCCGCTCCCATGGCCGCCCGCGCCGGCGGCATACCGGTGGCGGTCGACGGCGAAGCCCTCCCTTGGGGAGAGCAAAAATTCGACCTCATCATCGCCCATTGCAGCCTGCACTGGATCAACGACCTCCCCGGGGCCCTCATCCAGCTCCGCCGCGCGCTAAAGCCCGAAGGCCTCTTTCTGGCCAGTATCCCCGTTCTCGGCACCCTCACGGAACTCCGCGCGGCGCTGCTGGAAGCCGAGGAAGCCTGCACCGGCGCGGTAAACCCCCGCATCTCGCCCTTCCCGGAGCTGCGCGACTGCGCCGGCCTGCTGCAACGCGCCGGTTTTTTGCTCCCCGTAGCAGACGTCGAGGACATCGAACTTTTGTACGCCAACCCCCTCGCCCTGCTCCACGACCTGCGCGCCGCCGGCGAAACCAACGCCGTCACCACCCGCAGCAAAACCACCCCCAACCGCACCATGTTCCCCATGGCCCTCGGCAACCTCCCCATCCGCGACAGCCGCGCCGTGGCAACCCTCCGCCTGGCCATCATGACAGGCTGGGCTTCATGACAGCCTTGGGGTAGGCCAGAGAAAGCAAGGCAAGGGGGGCTTTGCCCCCCTTGACCCCCCACTAAGGGCACAGCCCTTAGAACCCTTAAGGCTTCTGAAAGGCGCTCGCGCCGGGCGTAAAAACGCCCGTGCCTGCGAGCGCCTTTCAGAAGCCTCATTAATGGTTTCCAAAGGCTCAGCCTCTGGTGGGGGTCCAGGGGGCAAAGCCCCCTGGCCTTACTTGCATCGGGCCAACCCCCAGGGCATTCATAACAGCCCGTGCTTGCGGAAGCTTAGCCACTGGCCGTTGCCGACGATGACGTGGTCGTGCAGCACCACGCCGAGGGCTGAGGATGCGCGTTTGATTTCCTTGGTCATCTCAATGTCGTCATGGCTTGGCGAGGGGTCGCCGCTGGGGTGGTTGTGGACCAGGATGATGGCGGTTGCGTGCAGTTCCAGGGCGCGTTTCACCACCTCGCGCGGGTAGACGGGCGTGTGGTTCACCGTGCCTTTGGCTTGTGCTTCATCGGCCAGCAGGCGGTTCTTGTTGTCGAGGAACAGGATGCGGAATTGTTCCACCCGCTCGCGCGCCAGCACGGCTTGCAGGTATTCCATCAGCCGGTCCCAGTTGCTCAGCACGGGCCGGTAGAGAATTTCCGCCTTCGCCAGCCTTTGCGCCGCCGCGTGCACGGTCTTCAGCGCGGCGACGCCGGCTTCGCCCAGCCCATCAACGCCGAGCAAATCCGGCACCGGCGCCGCGATGGCCGCGGCGTAGCTGCCGAATCTGGCGATCAGCACCCGGGCGATAGCTTTGGTGTCCCGCCGCGGCAGAGCCAGGAATAAGGCGATCTCGATCAGCTCATGGTCGGCCAGCGCATCCGGCCCGGCGGTAAGCAGCCGGGCGCGCAGCCGGTCGCGGTGCCCGGCGAGGCTGGCAGCCGGGGCCAGCGGCCGGATTTCCGGGGACAATGTGCCCGGCAAGGCGGCATCGGCAAAACCTGGCGTTGAAAAACGTTTTCGCATGACACGCCCAACGTGCCATTTAGTTAACGTTTTGGAAAGGATTTTATTGTGTGATCGCGGGCTCCGGCGCGGGCGCTGCAATCGCCGGTTCGGCCGCCGGCGGCGCCACCCGCTTGTCGCTGGCCAGCAACACATAGGCGGCCGGCACGACGAACAGCGTGAAACACGTGCCGATGGCCAGCCCGCTGGCGATCACCACCCCCATATTCACCCGTGCCGCGGCACCCGCGCCGGTGGAGAGGATCAGCGGAAACACCCCCAGCACCATGGCGGAGGTCGTCATTAAAATCGGCCGCAGCCGGATATTCGCCGCGTATTCGATAGCCGCGCGCTTGCGCATGCCGCGCAGCTGGGCCTCATTCGCCACCTCGGTCATCAGGATGCCATGCTTGCTGATCAGCCCCATCAGCGTGACCAGCCCGACCTCGGTATAGATGTTCAGCGTCACCCCGCCAAAGCCCAGATAGATGAAGATCATCGCCCCGGCGATGGACATCGGCACCGAGACCAGGATGATCAGCGGGTCGCGGAACGAGTTGAACAGCGCCGAGAGGGCGAGGAAGATGATGATGACCGCGAAGCCGAAGGTTGTGATGAAGGAGCTGCTTTCCTGCACGAATTGCCGCATTTCGCCGCCATAATCCGTTGCATAGCCCGCCGGCAGGATGTTCGCCGCCACCCCCTGCAACGCCGCCATCGCCTGCTGTTGCGACACCCCGGGTGCGGCAACCCCCTGAATTGTCGCCGAATTCTGTTGCTGAAAATGGTTGATCGATTCCGGAATCACGGAGGTGTCGATCTTCGCGACCGTTGAAAGCGGCACATTGACGCCGCTGATCGAAGTGATGGGATAATTGTTCAGATCCGACACGTTGAGCCGCGCGCTGCGCTTGACCTGCGGGATCACCTTGTAGGAGCGCCCATCCAGGGAGAAGTAGTTGACATAGTTACCGCCCAGCGCATCCCCCAAAGCCGCCCCTACGTCGCTCATATTCAGGCCAAGCTGGGCGGCCTTGGCGCGGTCGATCTCCACATTGGATTGTGGCTGGTCTATTTTGAGATCATTTTGCAGAAATATGAACTTGCCCGTCTTCAGCGCCGCCGCCAGCACCTGCTGGGCAATCGGATAGATCGCCGAAAAATCATCGGTTGACTTGATGACGAAGGCGACCGGCAAGCCCTGGCTGCCCGGCAGGGATGGCGGCTGGAACGCCACCACCTGCTGGCCGGCATCCTCGGCCGCCGCCTGGTTCTGCAATATGTTCTGGATGGCGGTGGCGCCCAGGTCACGCTGGTCCCAGGGCAGCAGAACGGAGCCCAGAATATCCTGGCCAGGAACGTCGACCGCAAACGTATGCGCGACCTGTTTATGCTTCAGAAACAGCTCGTTGAGGTGCTCATCCCAGATCGCCGATTGCGGAATCGTCGCATCCGGCGACGAGGTCATGAAACTGATGACGACACCCTGGTCTTCCTGCGGCGCCAGCTCGCTATTCGCGCCCGATGCGAGGAAATAGATGCTGACAAGAATGATCGCCGCGAAGACGATCGTCACCGGCATTGTGTCCAGGCTGCCGCGCAACATTCTGGTATAGCGGCGATGTATCTGCTCAAAACGGCGGTCAATGAAATTGACGATCTTGCCTTCCCAGTTCGGATTTTCGCGGTTGATGGGCTTGAGCAGGCGCGAACTCAGCATCGGCGTTAGCGTCAGGGCGATTATGGCGGAAATCGCCACGGCGCCGGCCAGGGTGAAGGCAAATTCAGTGAACAGCGCCCCGGTGAGACCGGTCTGGAAGCCGATGGGCACGTAGACCGCGATCAGCACGATGGTCATGGCGATGACCGGCCCGCCCAGCTCGCGCGCCGCCATCGTCGCCGCCTGCAAGGGCGATTCACCGTCATCAAGATGCCGGTTAACGTTTTCCACCACGATGATCGCGTCATCCACCACCAGCCCGATGGCCAGCACAAGGGCAAGCAGCGTGAGCAGGTTGATGGAGAATCCGAAGAGCAGCATCATTGCAAACGCCCCGATGAGCGAAAGCGGAATCGCGATGACGGGGATCAGCACTGAGCGCGGAGAGCCCAGGAAGGCGAACACCACCAGCATGACGATGATCAGCGATTCAATCAGGGCCGCGAGCACGTCATGGATCGCCGCGTTGACGAATTCGGTGGAGTCATAGGCGATGGTGCCTGTCAGGCCGCCGGGCAGCTGCGCCTGGATGCCCGGGAAAATCTTCCGGATCCCTTTGATGACCGAGAGCAGATTGGCATCAGGCGCCACCTGGATGCCGATGAACACGCCGCCCTTATTGTCGAATGCGACATGCTGATCATAGTCATCCGCACCCAGTTCAACGGTTGCGACATCTTTGATCCGGATGATGGCGCCATTCTGCTGTTTCAGGATCAGATTGCCGAATTCGGCGGCGCTGTGCAGACCGGTGGAGGCGGTCAGCGTGATCTGCGTCATCGTCCCCTTGGTGCTGCCGAGAGCGGCCACGAAATCATTATTGCCGAGCGCGGTATAGACATCCTGCGCCGTCAGCCCGTAGGAGGCGAGTTTTTGCGGATCGAGCCAGATGCGCATCGCGAAATTCTGCCCGCCCAAAATCTCCGCCGTCTGCACGCCGCTGACCGCCTGTAATTGCGGCTGCACCACGCGGGTCACATAGTCGGTGATCTGGTTCCCGTTCAGAACCGTGCTGCGGAAGGCGATGTACATCGCATCCAGGGTCTGCCCCACCTTCAGCACCAGCACCGGCTGCTGCGAACCGCTCGGCAGCTGGTTGAGCACCGAATTCACCTTGGCGCTGATTTCCGTCAGCGCCTCGTCCGGGTCGTGGTTCAGCACCAGGTTGATGGTGATCGTGCTGGTGCTGGTCTGGCTGGTCGAGGTCATATAGTCGATGCCGTTGACCTGGGCGACGGCGTTTTCAATCGGCGTGGTGATGAAGCCGGCAATCGTGTCCGGGTCGGCGCCGGGGTAAGACGTGGTAATGGTGATCGTCGCGTTTTCGGTCTTCGGGTATTGCAGCACGGGCAATGAGCCCACCGCCTTCAACCCCAGCACCAGGATCAGCGCGCTGATGACCAGCGCCAGGACCGGCCGCCTGATGAACAGATCAGTGAAATTGCGCATTTCCGCTCCGCCTATTCGTTGGGCGGGTTCGGGTTGGCGTCGTTGCTCACCTGGACATCGTTGTTAACGACCACGCTGGCCCCGTTGCGCAATTTCAACTGGCCGGCGGTGACCACCTCGTCACCTTCGCTCACACCTTTCAGCACCGCCACCTGGTCGCCGCGCGTATCCCCGATCTGCACGAATTTCTGGGCCGCGATCAGCTCCTGCTTGCCATCCGCCCCTTTGCCCGGCGCCACGGTGTAAACCGTGTCGCCATAAGGGTTATAGGTGATCGCCGTCTGCGGCAGGGTGATGACCGTCTGCGGCTGGCCGACCGCGATGTTGACGGTCGCGAACATGCCCGGCCGAAGCGCCAAATTGTCATTGGGCAGGATAGCGCGCACCTGCACGGTGCGGGTGGCGGTATCTATGGCGGAATTAAGGGCAACGATGGTCCCGGAAAAATCCTGTCCGGGAAACGCATCGATATCCACGGTCAGCTTCTGGCCGACCGAAATTTGCGAGATGGCCTGTTGCGGCAGATAAAAATCCACGAAAAGCGGGTTCAGCTGCTGCAGCGTCACAATCTCGGTTCCGGCGGCGAGATACTGGCCGACATCAACCTGGCGGATGCCCAGCGTGCCGGCAAACGGCGCCTTGATCTCTTTTTCCGCCATCAGCGCCTGCTGCGCCTGCACCTGGGCGACCGCGCTCTGCAGCGCCGCCTGGTCGGAATCCACCGTCGCCTGGCTTACCGCATCGGCTTTCAACTGCTTCTCATCACGTCCATAATTCACCCGGTCCAGCTGCGCGGTTGCCTGCAGCTGTGCGAGCACGGCGTTGTCGTTGTTCGGCCGCAATGTCACCAGCAGCGCCCCAGCCGGCACATTATCCCCGGATTTGAAATTGATGCTGTCAACAATGCCTGACACTTCGGCGGAGATATCCGCGCCATTGATGGCGACCAGGCTGCCGACGGAGCTGATTGAATCCCGCCATTCTGTGGCGGGGGCCTTGATGGTCGCGACCGTTTGCGGCTGGAACGGCAGCGTGGCCAGAAATTTGCCGATCATGATGCTCCGAAACGTCCCGAACCCAAAAATCAGGAAAAATACGATGCCCACCGCCACCAGCATCCAGATCATACGTTTGGAATTTCGCCTTGCCGGCCGCGCAGGCGCATCCGGGAAGTCTCGCTGATTGCCATTATTCATGCTATCCACCTGATCTTCGGCTTCATGGAATTATCCCGCAGCATTGCGCGGCCTTGCTCACATCCTGGCGGTTCCACCAGCCGCCGCCGAGAGCCTGGAACAAAGCCGCAGTGTCCGCAAGCCTTGTGGCCTGCGCCTTGACCCGGTTGATGACCGCATTCTGGTAGGTGGTCTGCGCTGTCAGCTCCGCGGTAAAAGGCTGGCCGCCGAGCTGTACCTGGTCCTCGGTCACCGCCAGGCTCTTCGCGGAAGCCGCCTCGGCCGCCTGCGCCGCCTGCAACGCCTCGGCGTCGAACTGCAGAACCTGCAGCGCATCGGCGACATTCTGGAACGCGGCCAGTACGGTGGACTGGTATTGCGCGCCAGAAGCCCGGAACGCGGCGATCGCCGCCTTGCGCCGCGCATCCAGCGTGCCGCCCTCGAAAATCGGCTGGGTGATGCCGGCAACCAGGCTCCAGAGCAAATTTTGCGGGGTAAACAGCGTTCCCACGGTCAGCGCGTCCTGCCCGACATCGGCGGAAAGCGTGATCTGCGGCAGCATATTGGCGGTGGCAACACCGACATTTGCGGAGGCCTCATGCAGCTGGGCCGCCGCCGCCGCGATATCCGGCCGCTGCGCCAGCAGGGCGGAAGGCAGGCTCACCGGCACGTCCGGCGGCACGTCCAGGGAGTCCAGCGTAAAATCCGCCTCGTGGAACTCCGCCGGGAAGGTGCCGACATAATCGGCCAGCTGGTTGCGTTCTTCCGCAAGCTGCGCTTCCAGCGGCGGCAATGTCGCCTCGGTACTGGCGAGGCTTGCCTGTTCGCTCAACACATTCGCCATCGGCGCCCCGCCCAGCGAGACCTGGTTTGTCAGGATATCCAGCTGCTTGTGGTCAACCGCGATGATCTTGTTGGTGGCGTCCACCTGGGCGTTGAGCGAGGCTTCGTTCACCGCCGCGGTAACGATATTGGCGGTCAGCGTGAGATAGGCGGCCTCCAGCTCGTAACGCTCATAATCGGCCTGGGCCTGCAGGCTTTCCACCTGCCGGCGCACGCCGCCGAACACATCCAGCGTATAGGAAACGCTGAGGCTGGCATTGTACAGGCTGTAGGGCGGGATGACGGCCGACGAGGACAATGAGCCTGCCCCCTGCCCTGCCAGTTCGGCCGAGGAAATCCGCTCCCGCTCGGCCTGGAAACTTCCCGATAGGCTAGGTACGAACGAGCCCTCCTCGGCGCGGACATTCTCCTCGGCTTCGATCAGCGTTTGCTGCGAGGCGTCAAGTGTCGGGTTATGGGCCAGTGCGGTGTTGATAAGGCTGTTGAGTTCCGGGGCATGGAAGAGCGTCCACCACTCACCGGAAATATCTGCTCCAGGATCGAAATGTTGCGCGACACCCGCTGCCTGCACTGTGGCAGGCGGCAGCGGAGCGGGCGTATAGGATGCAACATCGGGCGCTGTCGGCGCCTGGAAATTCATGCCAACCGCGCAGCCGCCCAGGGCCAGCAGGGCGGCTGGACCAAATAACCGGAAAAGGAAACCCGTTGGTTTCATACTGCCAGCTAAATATTTTTTTGCAGCGCGTCAAGCGGAGCAGTGGCGAAATATTTTTGTCATGGGAAACTTGTAAGTTTCCTAAGCTTGTCTATAAGGGAAAACATGGACCAGCTTCCGAAAGCTCCCAGAAGGCGTGCCGCAGCGGCCAGGCCAGACCCGGCGGAAGCGGCCAAACTTCTGCAACTCATCGGCGCTGCGGAGGATATTTTTCTACAAAAAGGCTACCATACCGCAACCATGAGCGATGTTGCGAAAGCCGCGGGAATGTCAAAAAAAACCGTCTATCAGTTAATCGATTCAAAGGCCGAACTCTTCGCCGTGCTGCTGACGCATCATCAATCCTTGCTGAATTTTCCGGAACCTTCGCCGGATTGGACGGTGAGCAAAATCCTTACGGAAAACCTGCTTTGCCTTGCCCGCTTCCTGCTCTCACCGGAACAAATCGCCATCATCCGGCTTATCATGGCTGAGTATACGCACAGCCCGGACCTTGGCCGGGTTTTTCACGAAAAACGTTTCAACAAGGCAAAGTCCAAGCTGGAATCCTGCCTGGCCAGCGTCACCTCAGACCAGGGCATGAAGCTGAAAGACGTGCGGGAAATGTCCGCGATGCTGTTCGGCATGGCCATCGGGGAATTCCACCTGGCGGTACTCATCGGTTTCCGGAGCACGCCGTCCAAGGCGGCTTTGGAATCCAGAATCCGTCGCGCTGTCGATATTTTTCTAAGCGGGTGCGGCTGTAGCGGCTGACCGCCGGTGGCTGACCGCCGGCGACTAACCGCCGGTGGCTAACCGCCGGTGGCGAACCGCCGGTGGCTAACCGCCCGTTACCGACATATGACGCTTGACCGCGGGCGACGAGCGCCGGCCGATCACGAAATCATGGCCCTTGGGTTTGCGGGCGATCGCCTCGAAAATGGCCGCATCCAGCGCAGCATCGCCTTCGGTTGCGCGCAACGGGGTGCGCAAATCCGCGGCATCGTCCTGGCCGAGGCACATATAGAGCGTGCCGGTACAGGTGACGCGCACGCGGTTGCAACCCTCGCAGAAATTATGGGTCATGGGGGTAATGAACCCGATGCGCTGGCCGGTTTCGGCGATGTTCATGTACCGGGCCGGCCCGCCGGTTGCGAAATCTGTGTCGGTGAGCGTCCAGCGCCGGGCGAGGCGGCCGCGCACCAGGGAAAGTGACAGGTATTGCGCGGTCCGGTCGGCGACATCGCCCATCGGCATGGTTTCAATCAGGCACAAAGCAAACCCCTGCGCCCCGCACCATTCAATCATGGCGTCGAATTCGTCCTCATTCACGCCCCGCAGGGCGACGGCGTTGATCTTCACTTTCAGCCCGGCGGCCTTAGCGGCCTGAACGCCTTCGAGCACCGCCGGCAGTTTGCCCCAGCGGGTGATGGCGGTGAATTTTTCAGGGTCCAGCGTGTCGACGCTGACATTGATTCGGCGAACACCGGCGGCATACAGGTCTTCGGCGTGTTTGGCGAGCTGGCTGCCATTGGTGGTGATGGTGAGTTCTTCCAGCCCGTTGCCGATACGTGCGCCCAGGCTGCGGATCAGCCACATCACGTCGCGGCGCACCAGCGGCTCACCGCCGGTGAGCCGTAGTTTTTTGACACCGTGGCGAATGAACGCGCCGCACAGCCGGTCAAGCTCCTCCAGTGTCAGCAGATCTTTTTTGGGAAGGAACACCATGTCTTCGGCCATGCAGTACACGCAGCGAAAATCGCAGCGGTCCGTGACGGAGACGCGCAGATAAGTGATTTCGCGGCCAAAGGGGTCGATCATGGGCGCAATGTCGGGCTTTGCGCGCCGCCGCGCAAGCTTACGCGCCGTCAACCCTGTCCAGCGTGACAATGGCGGTGTTCACGACCACTTTGCCGGCATGTTCGAACATGACGGTGACTTTCTCGCCGATGGCCGATTGCACCATGCCAAAACCCCAATCCGGCTGGCGCGGGTTGCGGACGGTGATGCCGGGTTCGAACTCACTTCTCAACATGGGCGCAGCTTTCAAGTGCCTTTCGCATATGGTCCGGGACCGGGGCTTCCGCCATGACCGGCGGGTCCAGGGGAAGCAAAATATGGCGGGCCAGCAGGTGCAGCGTGCCGGTGCCGCCGCCGTAGACAGAATCGCCCAGGATAGGGTGGCCGATTGCGGCGGCGTGGGCACGGATTTGGTGGGTGCGGCCGGTTCTGGGGGAGAATTCCAGCCAGGCCGTGTTGGCCCCCTGCCCTAGCAGCCGCCATTTCGTAATGGCCGGCGGCGCTGCTTTGTCCGGCTGCATTTTCCAGCTGCGGCCGGTGGTGATTTTGGCCAGGGGAAGGGTAATGATGCCGCATTGGGCTTTTGGCGTGCCATGCACGACTGCCCAGTAGGTTTTTTCGACGCCGCCACCGGAAAAAAAAAGCGTCTGGGCGGCCAAAAGCGCGGATTTTTTCAGGGCGATGACCAGGCAGCCGGCGGTGTCCTGGTCCAGCCGGTGCGCGAGCCAGGGGCCGATGCGGCCTTGCCGCCAAGTGGGGAAATAGTCCTCCACGCTTGAGCCTCCGGCGCGGCCGGGGTGAACGGGGAGGCCGGCGGGTTTGTTGATGACGAGGAAGCGTGCGTCGCTGAAGAGGATGGCGGGGCTTGCGGCCATGGCTAGGTGCGCGGCGTCGCGCCGGCGTGGTGGGTTACGCGAAGCGGGGCTTCGCGTAACCCACCCTACGGGTTCGGCGGGGTTGATAGGGGTCAACCGCGCAGATGCTCGGGCACA
>Ga0116228_10004327_pt1 | contig 12579 bp, 7 predicted proteins | sample S1TSphfallax_2_FD_89694 | JGI IMG/M metagenome (GOLD analysis project Ga0116228, IMG submission 89694) | Host-associated microbial communities from peat moss isolated from Minnesota, USA - S1T2_Fc - Sphagnum fallax MG | ecosystem: Host-associated > Plants > Peat moss > Unclassified | place: USA...
AAAAAAATTATCATTGAAAATACATGCATTATAATTTTTATATTTTTATTTGCTCAAGATCATCTAATTATTCTGACTTGGCATTTGTTTTGTCTTGTAAAATGGTATTTAGTTTTGCTCTCCATGGTGGGGCAATTGGGGATAAATAGACCAATGCTACATGTTGCATTAGGTATGGTAGGGATTGTGAAAAAATGTAGCATGAACATTTCCTTTAGGTATTAGCATTTTGTGCCAATTATTCATGTTAAAATTATAAATCTTCCCAACTAATGTGCATTATCTTTGTTAAGTTCAAGCCTAGGATGGGTAGGGGGATATTCATGTGCAAGGCAAGCTATTTGTGTTTTTTACATTAATTTCAAATTAGAAAGCTTTATATCACTTTGTTATGTGTTTGATTACATTGATTGTTGGCATTCATTTTGTTTGTAATACTTTTGTTATTAATTTTGTGTAGACGCCAATATTGGATGTTAAATTGTCATCCACTTGGGTAATAATACTATTTGTTGCTACAAGTTTTTTCAATTCAATATTTCAATGTTTTACATTTATGGAATTATATGCAACATGTGATAAACTAATTTAATATATTATGTTCATTCTTCATTATTTGTATGTTTAATATCCCATTAAATTGTAATAGTTGCAGCGATGATGGATATTTAAAAGTGTCCCTATCCATTACAAATATTCAACAAGATAAACCCTAGCCATCATTTTTTGTTTTATCCAACTTCTGATTCCAAAAACATTTGGTAATGATATTTTTTTTATATGTGTTTACAAGTATCTTCCAATATTCACCTAAATTTTAAGGTTTTTACTCTTTGTATGAACCTTAATACCATGCAACCATATTAACCACAAAAAGTTGCTAGTTTATTTGTTCATGACACAAACCTCAATAAGAAGAAGATTGCATCACACACTTCCACACACAAAAAATTACATGTAATTAATCCATTATAGTTCAAATATAATATATATTTTCATTACATAGATATAAGATCAATACAAGATTCGAATTTTGTTTCTCTGTTCATGTCATTGTTTTTCCTAAAATTGTCTTCCCCTTGTAAAGGATTTTAAGGATTTCATATTTATATATTTGTTTCAACATTTATTTTGAATAAACTCATAAATTTTTTTGAGTTAATTTATAGCCATTTTGCCAACTTGTTGAATTTACCTTGTTAAAAATTTGACTTGTGTTGAATATAAATTTGCCATGTTAATGTGGCAAATTGAACTGATAATTCCTATTTGACAAATTGGCTTGATAATGCTAGCACTAGAAAAAAATGCATATTTACAACTAGATTATCGATCAACTTTTAATCAAAACTAACACATGTGATTGAAAATCCTTCAAATCGCCTTCGACAAGTGGCAAGAGACATCAATTGTAAAATATATGATGTGGCATTAAAGTTGAAACAACAAGCATATCCAATTATCATTGTCAAATATTTTTTCATCCAATGTGGTGCCATCCAACCTACATGGATTGGGATAGCATCTTGATTTATGACTAATTATTCAAATGTTCTTGTAATTAATGATTAATCATGTGATTAAAATATGCATAGACATATGATGCCAAATGTCTAATTACAAGTGCTTATGATGTAAACAACACATTTACCCAATTAAAAATAGATAGAGTAATAATATCCTACCTCCTTACCTACATATTACCTTCCTACCTACCCACCTACCTAATATTATCCACCTACTTCCATATGTATTTAAAATACCAACCCCAAACCTACTCATCAATTACCCCCTTTTCACCAACCTACTTATGGCCTACCAATTTATTTCTTACATATGTACATACTTATTTATTACGTACCTATTGGCAACCCCTACCTACTATAAGTACCTATTACCAATTTTTACAACCCACTCACTATTTAGATTGATGGTCAAAGACTCTTAATCATAAGAATCAAAGGTTGTAACTTGTTTGTAACTTGCATTTATGGTTGCAACACAAGTTGAACAAGACACCATACAAAGTTGAGTCAATTATGTGTAGTTATTGAAACATACTAAAAATTGCAAAAAAAACTAAAGTTGTTCATCTAATTCCATTTAAATTAGTTCACAATAGCTAAATTTTCATCATGTTCTCATCTAATATGTACCACATACATTACATATAATAGCCACACCTAGATTTGCAAAGTTGATTGGTACCATAATGTAATAAAAATGCAACTAAAAGTGCTCGTAACTAGGGTGCCACAAAGGACTACACCAATTTTGATCACAAAAATTATTGATTCAAGCAACATTCACAAATACATCACAAAACAATGGTGGGTATGAATAAGATTCTTTCTAGTGTAGTTTGCTAATTTGATGTGTCCCCTCTCATTCACCTAGATTCCTAACATGTACGACCCATTTCCCATATTGATTTTCCTTTCTTTCTTGATGATACCCATATAATAAATCCATTTTATAGGCATTTTTGTCAATTATGAACATACTTCCATTCAAGAATGTAATGTGGATACATGTTATTCCCATTGATGCAACTTCTCTCCCTTTTCAACACCATTGAAAAGAAACCATGACCTTTCCTATCATTGTCAAACAATTTTTATTTATTTGAACAACACATTGGTTGAGGCATGGAACAACTTGATAATCTGATTTCAAAAAGTCTTGAGCAACATGCCATATCCTTGAACTAAAACATTGTCAAACATTCACTAACCTTACATATATTCCTACATTGATACAATTGCTAAATCATGGGCTAAAACAACATTTGGCAAGTCCTTTCCAAGTTTTATATGATTGACCATTATTACAATTGCATTCTACACCTAAATTGTCATTTCCCATCTATTGCTAGCAAATGTGACACAATTTAGTTACAACCATTTTATTGGTCCCATGTATTCACATTATTAGGCATGCTTAAGGTAAGGAATACATTAGTACCCATCATGTTGTTCTTTATTTTACTTCCATTATGCAAGTTGTTTTTCATGTTTTGATTTATAATAAATTGATTTACATCTAATTTGTTATTTGTTATTGATGACATCACTATGTTTGAACTCTTTTTATTTGACTCTCTTTAAATTTGAAGGTGGCTTTTATTTGGTGAACTGTGAATTATTGTGCAATCTTGGTTTATATTTTCAATAAAATTGTACATGGATTTCGTCATGACTTGAAGGCATTTGAGCTCACATGGAATAATCTCTTGTCATGATCTAGTTTTGAATTAGTTGGAAGAATATCAACATAATGAATTAAAGTGAATAGGTCATTACGTATCACGTGGTATTAAAATTGTATTATAGGAACACTACAATGGGAAGTTAGACCAAAAGTAAACAATCTATTAAAAGGCCTATCACCATTAAATTTCATGCCACAAAACCAATAGTTTTGTCTATATATATTGCAAATAATAATTGCATTTGTTAAGCACAAAAAGTTGGTTATCAATAATGCCCATGGAAGGCCACTAATTGCTAAAATGTTGGTCTTCTTCACTTCCACTTGCCAATATGTATAATTAAAATATTAATGAACCTATCTATGTCATCCAAACTTACCTCTTCCAATCCTAACTATTTCATTCCTTTCCCTACCCACCTACATGGACATGAAAACGAAGATTAACATGTACCTTTTTGTTTTAGCTTAAAAACCCCATGTCTTTGTGTTGTTGCCTTGATCCAAGAAGAAAGACATGAAATTGACATATTGAAATGTTAACCCGAATCAAAGAATTTCACAATAATTTTTTCATGCAAACCCAAAACACAATAAAATGCAAGATATAGGATGTTAAAAAGTGAATCCAATAATCTAAACAAGAAATCAAAAGACATCATCATCCTCCAAGATTAATCTTGCTTTGGTGGGTGAAGCTAATGGGCAAGACACATGAATATGAATGACAAAGCTTTCAAAGAAACCAATCATTTCAAACACCATCATCATCCTCCAAGATGAATGTTGATGTGGTGGGTGAAAATAATGGGTAAGACACATGAACATGAATGACAAAGATTTCAAAGAAGTCAATCTTGAAAAGAAATCAAAATCCATCATCCTCCCCAAAAAGAATGTGAACATGAGATGAAGAATGTGCAAGATATGAACATGATCCACAAAGATTTCAAAGCCAATTGCAAAGAAAATTATGGGGAAATTAGAATGCACTTTCATCTTCCCAAAAAAAATGTGAATGTGGTTAGGATTGGGAAAGAATATACATGAATTTGCATAAAGGTTTCAAACTTGATTATAAAGAGAATTATGGGGAAATCAAAATGCATTGTCATCCTCTAAAAACATGGACAATGTGATGAAAAATGGGCAAGATATGAACATGATTAAAAAAGAAGTCAAAGTCAATTGCAAAGAGGATTATGGAAAAATCAAAATCCATTTATTTGCATCCTCCCAAAAAAATGCCAATGTGGTGAAGAATGGGTATTTTTTTTCCATGGTCATAAAAACTTACTTTGATTTTTACAATTTGTTGAACATTTGCAATAAGTATCTACTTATGGGTGAAAATCCTTTAAGGTGTACCACATAGGACAAAAAATGCCTAGTCTTTATTGTAGTCATTTTTTTACCTTATATTTTGATCCCCATAAAAAAGAATGAATCAGAAGTTGTCAAAATTTTCAAACTATTATAATTCTAGATTCCATCATGATCATCCATAAATGTGTCTTTACATGGTAAAAAAAGACTAGGTAAAAAAGACATAAAAAGGTGATGGTGTGACAAGATTTTGGTACATCTTAAAGAATTTGCACCCTTATAAGCAACAACACATTTCAGTCTAAAACCATTTATAGAAAAATCCACTTTGAAAATAATTTAATAAACTACTTATATCAAACCTATCTAACATAAATAATTGTGAACTATTGAAAATTATATGGGAACAAAAAAAGAACACTACAAAAAAATGTGGTTTTTCTTACACAAAGGTCATGGTTTAATCTATGAGGTAAACTTTGCAATTTCATACATTATAGTGTACAATATGTAATTAATATTACAATTTGACATTAAATTATGGCACAATGGAGGTGTCATGAAATAAATGTTTGACAAGTTACAAAAAATAAATTTCATTACTTGCATTTTAAGAGTAATGAAATAACTCTAATGAAACAATGCAAAATTTGAAAATAAATACACATTAGTGAAAAATTAATTACCATTGTATGTACAACAATTTTATGAAAGGTTGTGTTGCTACTTTGTGTTTACTTTTATCCAACCTTGACATCCTATCACAAATGACATCTCACGTCATTATTACAAATCATGGTTTTTTAAGAACTTTGAGTTAACTAATTTGTCATTTTGAACTATGGACATGTACATGTTTACTAAAGGACATGGGTTTGAATGTCACATGTATTTTTTGATTAATCAACTTGACTATATACATATATTTAAATTATACAACCTTAGTCAAAATGACAAATGGCTTTTAATCAAATGGAACATTTAATCAAGGTGGCCAATGATTTTTAGTCCAATGTGACATGGTCTACTACCTTTTGTACCTACTCACCCACCTATTTACCTAGTTAACTACTTGCCTACCTATTACCCACCCACCCATGCACCTACTACTTATTTATCCACGTACCTACCTATCTACCTATACCTTATCACCTACCTACTTATGTATCTACCTATATTTTTTCATTTTCATATAATTTACCTACTTACCTACCCACCTACCTACCTAAGTTTAACCACTAAGTGTAGCCATTAGGTGTAGCCATTAAGTTTATCATTATGTTTACCCAAAGTTTAGCCAAGGTTATTAAATTAAACTTAAATTAAACTATGTTTACTTAAGGTTTACCCAAGGTTTACCCATAGTTTAACATTGAGTTTAATCATTATGTGTAGCTAAGGTTTAATTATTATGTTTAGCCATTATGTTTAACATAATTTTAACCACTAGTTGGTGCCTAGGTTTAACCATTTGATTATGTTTAGGCTAATTTCAATCAATGTTTGTCACCTAGGTTTAGTGACTATGTTTAATGATGTGAACTAAACATGTGAAATAAAAAACTTGACAAAAGTTGAACACCTTTGATGGTGTAGTCCATTGAAAAAAACTTCATTTATCGTTGTGAAGGTTTGGGGTTCAATTCCTTATACTTGCAACCTATGTGCATGCTTAAAAGGTTAAGGTCGATAAGTTTAATCAAGGTAGTTCGATGAGGTTAGGTCAAGTAAGCTAAGTTAACACCTACCTACCTAAGTGTCTTCTTTCAACCTACCTAGACCTATTTACTACCTACCTACCAGCTACTTATTAATTTTTAAAAACAATAATCCACAAAATGATTTTAATTTATATATAAATTTGATATAGTCAAATAGTTAGTCATTTTTTAAGTCAAAATGACAAAGTCTAAATTGATTACCCAATCATGTTGGTAGGTCAAAATTGATTTGTCCAAATTCATATGGTGGTTTTTTTACATTTGTCATTTTGAGTAGTTTTTACTATAAAGCTTAATAAAAAACCATGAATTATAGTGTTGCATGATTATTTGAGAATATTATTGTTGATGTTATTGTCAACATCATCATGGATGAAATTTATCCATTTTTCATTCATGATGTAATTAAAAAGGTGTTTGAAATATTTTGAGATATTTTCATATGGAAGTTTTTATGTATGTTTCCTTGAAGTAGGTTCTAAATTGTGTATAATAAATATAGTTTCCTTCATTACCTTCAATGTTCAACATCATCTTGAGTACAATCCTGCATTATAGCCTTGCTTCATTCATTTCATATTTATGTTTTTGTACATTGTCATAATAAAGTTTTATTGTGACATTTTTCTTGCTCATTTTATGTTCTCCTTTTTTATTATCATGTCTTCATGGTTCAACATGGATTTAACCTTACTTCATGTACTTAGAAAATGTAGTTATTATGGTAGCTTTCATGACCGTGACACCCCTTTTGTGTTCTCTAGCCCTTAAGTGCCCATTACTAATTTTTAAATTTGTTGAAATGACTAGTTTAGGAGAGGGTACATTCAAGATAATAGGAACCAAGGGTGCACCCTTAGGGAATGTTTAATAAGGATTGAGTTTTACAAAATATGATGAGGTGGCAATTGTCAAGTGGTTATACCCGAAATTAAGGTGGTGGATGAAATATTTGAATTTGAATTTAGACACATGCAACTTTCCTTCTCTCGGTAGAATTACCACGTCTTTCATCAGATCCTAATCTCGTCTTTGCCATTGCAACATTTTTTCACTTTCTCACACAATTACCTTAATATCTTTTTTACCATCACAACATTTTTTCACTTTCACTACTACAATCCATGATTTTTTCAATTAGGTTTTCTAATCAAAGAAATACCCAACAATGACAGGTGTCAAAAAAACCACCATGTTGATCTAAACAAGTCGTATTGTACATGTCTAATATGATTGGGCAGTCAAATTGGACCTTGTCATTTTGACTAGCAGAATGATTGACAAAATGATTAACTATTTGATTGGTGGATAATGGACCATTTGACTAGGTCAAATTTATACCTAAATTAAAATCATTTTTTAGATTTTAAAAAACAATTAATAGGTAGGTAAAACATTTAGGTAGGTAGGTGTTAACCTACTTTACCCTACCTAACCTAGCTACCTAACCTAACCTAACTTAATTAATTTAATCTAACCTACCTAGCCTAGCCTTCTCAATATGCACATAAGTTATAAGCATAGGGAATTGAACCCCAAACCTTCATAATGATAAACCAAGTCCTTATTTATGGATTACACTATCAAAGGTGTTCAACTTTTATCAAGTTTTTTAATGCACATGTTCATTTCACATCGTTAAACATAATGGTTAAACCTAAGTAACAGCTAATGACTAAACATAGTGCTTTAAAATAATGGCTAAACCTAATGACTAAACTCAATGACTTAAAGTAATAGCTAAACCTAATGGATAAACTCAGTGATTTAAAATAATGGCTGAACCTACTGGCTAAACTCAGTGACTTAAACTATTAGCTAAATTTCATGATTAAACTCAATGACTTAAAATAATGGCTAAATTTAGTGACTTAAACTATTAACTAAACTAGGTGATTTAAAGTAATGGTTAAACTTGATGGTTAAATTCAATGATTTAAACTATTAATTAAACCTACTCGCTAAACTCAATGACTTAAAATAATGGATAAATGTAATGGTTAAATTCAAGAACTTAAAATAATGGTTAAACTTATTGACTTAAAGTAATGGTTAAACCTAGTGGTTAAATTCAGTGGTTCAAATTATTGATTAAACCTAATGGTTAAACTTAATGGCTTAAAATAATGGATAAACTTAGTGGTTAAACTCGATGATTTCAACTATTGGTTAAACCCAATGGTTAAACTCAATGACTTAAAACAATGGCTAAATTTAATGGTTAAACTCAATGACTTAAAATAATGGTTAAATCCAGTGGCTTAAAATAATAATTAAATTTAATGTTTAAACTCAACAACTTAAACTATTGGCTAAACCTAGTGGTTAAATTTAGTGATTTAAAATATTAGACAAACCTAATGGTTAAATTTAATGATTTAGGTTAATGGATAAACTTAATGGTGAAACTTAGGGACTTAAACTAGTGGCTAAACCCAATGGTTAAATTTAATGACTTAAAGTAATGGCTAAACCTAATGGTTAAATTTATTGATTTAAAGTAATGACTAAATTTAATAATTAAATTCAATGACTTAAAATAATGGTTAAATTCAATGGCTCAACCTAATGACTTGAAGTAATGGCTAAACATAGTGGTTAAACTTAATGATTTACAGTAATGGATAAACCTATTGGTTAAACTTAGTGACTAAATCTAATGGTTTAAAATAATGGTTAAACTTAGTGACTTAATGTAATGGCTAAACATAATGATTAAATGTAGTGGCTAAACTTAATGGCTAAATGTAATGGTTAAATCCAGTGGCTAAACTCAATGATTTAAAGTAATGGCTAAACCTAGTGACTAAATTTAGTGACTTCAATAATGGTTAAACCTTGATTAAACATAATGACAAAATGTAATGATTAAACATAGTGGTTAAACTTAGTTGATAAACCTAATGGCTAAATTTCATGGCTAAACATAATGGTTAAACCTAAATTAAATATAATGGGTCACACTAATGGTTAAACCTAGGTTATATTTAGTGGTTATACCTATTGACCAAACTTAATGGTTCAATTTAGGCTAAACCTAATGCCAAATATAATGGTTAGATTTAAATTAAACCTAATGGTTAAATTTTGGCTAAACCTAATGGTTAAATTTAGTGAATAAAATTAAGTAGGTAAGTGGGTGGATAGGTAGGTAGATAATATGTAAATATGTGGGTAGGTAATATGTATGTTGTATGAAGGTGAAAAACATAGGTAGGTATGTAAGTAGGTAGGTGAAAAGGTATAAGTAAATAGGTTAGTAAGTAAATAATAGGTAGGTGGGTGGGTGGGTAAAAGGTAAGCAAACAGTTAACTAAATAAATAGGTGGATGAATAGGTAGGAGGTAGATAAATAGGGTAGTAGATCATGTCATATTTGACTAAGGATCTTGGCCATATTGACTAAATGTTCAATTTGACTAAAGAACATTGGTCATTTTTATTAAGGATCATTGGCCACTTTGATTAAGTGTTCAACTTGATTAAAGATCATTGGTCATTTTGACTAAAGATCTTTGGCCATATTGATTAATTGTCCAACTTGATTAAAGACCATTGGCCATTTTGATTAAGGTTGTACAACTTGATTATGGGCATCTAGTCAAATAAATCATTATAATGAAATTGATTAATCAACACATACATGTGTCATTCAAGGCCCTATCTTTTAGTCAAAATGATAAGTTAGTCAATTTAAACCTCTTAAAAAACCATGATTTGTAATATTTCTATCATGTTAGATACTTTGCCATTTTCACTCAACTGCAATACGATTTTTGTTTTCATGCCATTTGTGTACATGCTTCAACTCATTGTTGGAACATTGATGTGAAAAGCAATGGTTGTCAATTACAATTTGAACGTTTTAGATTTGAACATTCCTATGCATCATGGAGTTTCAACAGTGTAGCCTCTTTGAGCTTTCAACATACCACACATAATGGACAACAAAATAAATACCACACACATCAATTCAATTGGGCCAAATTTAGAAGTTGTAGACTTCAAGAACTAAACAAAAGATTTTTTTGTGAATGTTAAAAAGTTGCATGGGAAAGGATTGAATTCGAGATTTGATCTTACCTTAAAACAAGTTACAAAAGCATATGTGGAAGAGGTTTTTTGGGAAGGTGTCCAAGTTCAAAACCGCTAATAGTAACTTGCATCTAGAAACTCAAAAAAAGGTATGGCACAACAAAGCCATCAAACAATGAGCTCATGTTTTGGGTGGTGAAAGGTTACATAGCCGAGGTGAAAGGATTTGAAATAAACTTGGCAAAAGCTATTGTGTGCATTACAAGAGAAAAAACATGTAGGGAAACAACGGAGAAGATGATGAAGTTGCAAGTTTTAAAAGTGAGTGGCAATGAGCTTTCTTGTAAGTCAAAAGGTGATGCATTGTGGAAGCAGCCAAAATCTACAAAACTTTGTATTGGAGGTGCATGATGTCCATATGGTGTCTCACCAATGGATCTGAACAAAGTTGAAATTTTACAAGTTTTATTTTCTGAATTGACCTCACAAATGCAAATCCAAATCAAATGTTTTGAAGATGAGAAATCTTGGTTATCCAAAAAGCTAATAAGGTTGTGTTTCAACATGGAGGATAGAAAGGCAAATGTTTTGGAAGTGTAATGCAACTTTAATGCAATGGAAGCTAAGTGTCAACATTTATGTGGACAAAAGACACAAAAAAAAAACTTATCGGTGCAACTTAATCTTTGATCAATTTGTTTACACTTAAGTAGCATGTTAAATAAAGTAATGCCAATTTTTGTTCATTGAATATGCAATTAGATTTGAATCTGCAAGAGGGGGCCAAAAGCCATTGATTCATTACACAATTAGGCATTATAGTTTATAAATTATAGAACTATTGTCAATTTCATTTTATTTCAACATACTATGAGAATTCATGTATTTTGCAACTTGTCCTATGTAATTAAAGAATGTCCTTTAGAACTAGTTTTAGTTGCAAATTAGTTGCAACTTTGACATTTTTTAATTGCATAGGACAAGTTGCAAGGGACATGATTTTTCCTGATGACAATCCATTAACGTTGAATTGATTGAACTTGTGATGGCCTTTATGCTTGGAGGTAATGTATCAAGTTAGTTTAAGCCACTCAATTTACAAAATGAGGCCATGATGTTATCAGCTCAATGTTGAATACATTAAGTAATGTTGTAACAAATCTATTTTAGGTCTTTTGTGCCCTAATTTTTCTAGGTATTATGTTATTATCTCAATGTTGAATTCATTAAACAATGTTGTAACAGTTTTGTTCTAGGTCTTTTGTTGCCAATTTTTTTCATGTAATGCATTGAATTGGTAAATTGTTTTCTTCTAGGTTGATTGTAAGTGTGAAGACTCTAGAATTGGAAATACTGCAAAATTGTAACTTCAATGTGTTAGCCACGAGTTAGAAAAATCTTGTAAAGCTTTTGACATCCTTGCACAAAAGTTGCAACTTGTGGGAAAAACAATTGGAAATTTCAAAGGAACTTCTTGAGGACAAGACCAATTACAAGAAAGCTATCAAGGGTGAAGATGTCTTCCAAGATGCTAAAGTTGAATCTTGGAAGTTAAATTCTAATATTATTGAACTTCATAAATAAACATTTGGTTTGGAATAGACACAAAACGCAATGGCCAGCCAAGTGGCTAAAATGCGTAAAGGTGGTGGTTTGTCATTTTGGCCCAAACCAATTTTGCACCCAACTTGCCCACCAACCTCTAAAAATTCAATAGTTATACATGTGAAATTATATGGATTTTGCAACTAAGGGTACCATTATTGGGACATAGATGTGACATCATGTAAACATACCTACCACCCCTTTTGTTTGGGTGAACTTTTTAAGTTATAAAAAAAATGTCTTGTTTGTGACCAACTATTACATCTTGATTGGTGGTGTAGTTGGGGTTTTGGGGAGGAAGATGATGAAGTCAAAGGCTTGTCTGATAAGTTGGGCTTACAGGAATAACATGAAGAGATTAAGTGGTCCCTGAAAGCAAAGTTAGCACTGCATTTTCCTACTTGTAAATAAGTGTTAAATTTCTTTTAATTTCCTTTGTTCTCTTCCATATTTGTTTAGTTTTGTCCTTGACGCGCTAAAATTCTATTCATCCCCTCTGTTGTTCTTTATTTGTTTAATTTAATCCTTGATGTGCTAATTTATGTTCATATCATTTGCTTTGTTCCTTATATGTTTACTAAAGTCCTTGATGTGTTAAATTCTATTAATGTCTTTTGTTTTGTTCCTTGTTTGTTTAGCTCAATCCTTGATGTGCTAAATTTATGTGTAGTTGTTTTGTTTT
>Ga0116228_10004330_pt1 | contig 12574 bp, 14 predicted proteins | sample S1TSphfallax_2_FD_89694 | JGI IMG/M metagenome (GOLD analysis project Ga0116228, IMG submission 89694) | Host-associated microbial communities from peat moss isolated from Minnesota, USA - S1T2_Fc - Sphagnum fallax MG | ecosystem: Host-associated > Plants > Peat moss > Unclassified | place...
AGAGTTTCCTTCATCAATTTCTCATCGATCACAATATTTGTACGCATGATGTGTATCCAAATGCCGATTTGTACACATTATAGATGTCACAGCGGACTCAGTAACGGACATTATTGTCGAATGCAAGCAGAAAAGTACGTTTAAACGCACATTTATTCCCTTACTGCGATACCACAAGCGACTGCCGCTGATGCTGGGGACAAGTGGCCTTCGTCCGGTTCGTATTCCGGACGAAATCTATACGGCCCGGGGCAGTTGGACGCAGAGTGCCTGCCCGGGCCTCAATCATTACAATCGCCTGGCCTAGGGAGGACACTTCGCGGCGTGGGAGCAGCCGCAGGTGGTTACGGCAGAACTGCGCGCGAGCTTCAGTTCCTTGCGATGAGGCCATGATTCAAGCGAATCGACCCGCCTCCTCGAAGCTCAGCCGTGGGTTACGAGGATATATGGACTCCGGTTTCCCATGTCCGAGGCAGCAGATAAAATTCGAACGAATGCGGGTGCCCGCGAAGAACGCCAGATCCACCCCGGCATTGTCGAACCCGGACATCGGACCGCAGTCCAGACCCAGCGCACGTGCAGCCAGGATCAGGTATGCGCCCTGCAGGCTCCCGTTACGCATTGCAGTGGCCTCGGCAACGCCGGGTTGCGAGAAATACTGCTGCATCATTTCTCCCCGCGCGGGGAATAATTTCGGCATCAGGGTGGGGAAATCCAGGTCGTAGCCGATGATCACCGTGAGCGGTGCCGCCATGATCTTGGGCCGATTCGCTTCCATGGCGAGCGACGCGAGCCGCGATTTCCCCTCGGCGCTGCGCACCCAAACAAAACGCGCCGGGCTGGAATTGGCCGACGTAGGGCCCCACTTCAACAGGTCGAACAGCGCATGCACCGTCTCCTCGGCGACCGGCGTGGCGGCCCAGTCGTTGGGGGTTCTTGCGTTGCGGAACAACTGGTCTAGCGCCGCTGCGGGAATCGGATTGGGCACGGGAGTCTCCTGGGTCTATCGGGGATACGAAGAATAGCTCAACTTCGAGCAGCGTCGCGCCCGCGGCGGGACCCGGTCCATGGTCTTTCCGGCCGCTCATCTGCTTTTTCGTTTCCGACGTGGAGCTGGATTGACAAGGTCGAGGTGGCGCTCGAGAGCATCGACCTGTTGCGCCCAGTAGCGACGAAACGGCGTGAGCCAGGCATCTACTTCCATGAGTGGCTCGGGCCGGAGCCGATAAAGACGCCGCTGCGCATCGGTTCGCGATACCACGAACCCAGCCTCGCGCAAGATTCGCAGATGTTTGGAAGCCGACGGTTGCGACATTCTCAGTCGCTCTTCGATGTCGCCCACGGACAATTCCGATGAGGCGAGCAGGCTCAGGATGGCGCGGCGATTGGGTTCGGCAATGATAGCGAACGTAGATTCCATGTCACGTATATACGGAACTAGATATATACATGTCAAGCCTCTCCGCCTGCGGCACGTTTTGCGCCGCCGATGCACGAGTCTGATAGTGGCGACGCCGTGCAACGTCAGGTATCAGCCCCGACGACCGATATTTGCCAAACGCGGGTTCGCGCTACGAAAATTCAATTTCTGTGCCGAGGTCGCTTGACGTAGATTCGCGCGCATCGGATAAGGGCGCATTCGATAAGGGTGAGTTGTCATTCACACAGCGAGGTTTGGTGTATGCAGAGCAAAGAAACGAGAACCACGATCTCACGCCGTACGGCCTTGTCCAAGGGTGCGCGGGCCCTCGCGGGTATCGCCGTCGTCGTCTGCGCGGCTCGTCCCGCCTGGTCCAAGGGTAAGGCGTCGAAAGAGGATTTCTACTTTCAAGACACGCCCGGCGATAACGGCCGCAACTGCACAGGCTGCATCAATTTCACGCCCAAGAGCACGGGTGATTACGGCAAGGACTCGGGCGATTGCGCTTTGCTGGCAGGGGACGTTTGTACGCACTGCTATTGCCAAGGCTGGACCGACAAGAACGATCCCAACGCCAAGAAAGCGGGTTGAACCGCTACGCGAGGAGTTGAGCGCCGCTCGCGGGCGCTCAGTACTTTGCGCTACGGCGGCGGGGCACCCGGCTGGCGAGTGCGGTCAGTCGCCAGTCCCGGGGCAACTGTTTTGCGACTTCCGATTGCCCCTTGTGACATAAGAAGCGCTCGAACGCAAGGGCAAGAGGCGGTATCTGGTTCGCGAACAGACGCACGACGTACCAATCGCGTTGAAAAGGATTGTTGGGCATGGGCAGGATCGCGAGTATGCCCGCCTTGATCTCGAGTATGCAGGTATGCAGCGACAAATAGGCCGGACCGAAACCGGCCGCGCACATTTGCTTGATCGCCTCGTTACCGGACAATTCCGAGCCGATCTTCAAGCGTAGACCGGCCTCCTTGAATAGGCGTTCGACCGTCGCGCGGGTGCCGGACCCCGGCTCGCGCACCAACAATCGCGATTCGGCCAGTTCGGTCATCGTCAGCTTCGGATGCGACATCAACGGGTGATTGGCGGCCGCGACGAAGGCGACCGGATTCTTCGCGAACGCAGCTGCTGCGACGTTCAACTCCTGCGGCGGCTGGCCCATCACGGCGATGTCGATTTCCTGATTCGCGAGGCTGCGGACGATCTCGTCGCGCTTGTCGATGCACAGCTTGACCTTGACCTTGGGATTTTCGCTCGCAAACGTGACGAGCAGACGCGGCAGGAAGAACTCCGCGGTTGTGACCGCGCCGATGCGCAAGGTGCCCGAGAACTCGCCGACGAAGGTCGACATCTCGTCTCCGGCTTCCGCCCACAGGTTCAGCATCTTGTCGGCATAGCGGTTCAACATCTCGCCGGCCTCGGTCAAGCGCACGCCCCGCCCCGTACGCGTGAACAACTTCGTCGCGAACGATGACTCGAGTTCTCCAATCTGAATCGACACGGCGGATTGGCTGAGATGGAGTTCGTCGGCGGCCAGGGTGACGTTGCCGAGACGCGCAACCGTATGGAAGGTCTGGAGTTGCCGAAACGAAGCGATACGTTGAACTCCCATCGGCTGATATTAGGAAAACGCTCGATCCTTGTCAAAACATCCAATTTCCTTAAATCAGATTCCTGACCTAAATTGCAAGCGGCAAACGAAACGCGCCTTACGAGCGCGCCGTGGTGGAGTGCATAACAAGAATCGAGAGGGAAATCTCATGATGAAGAGGGGATTGGCGCGTTCCGCGCTGTTGGGTGTTTCTTTAGCGGCGGCAGGCACCGCGTTCGCGGATGCAACTTTGACGGTCGACGATTACCCGGTGACCTTGTCGTGGAGCGGTTTCATTCGCGCCGACTATGGCAATGGCGATCGCTATGCTGTTGCCGACGGCGAGGATCGGCTCGGATTCACGAAGTCCCTGTTGCTGTTGTCGGCGACGACGCAGGACATCCAGGCGATTCTGGACTTCGGCGGCACCGGCTTGAGCCAAGAGTTCGGCGGCAGCGATATCGGCATCAAAGATGCCTTCATCGTGATCGGCGCCGGCAGCGACAGCAAATTTTTCGTTTCGGCCGGTGCACAGCCCTTGCTGTTCGGTCTGCGTCCCAACGGCTACCCGAGTGATAGCAGCTTGCAGGCCAATATCGATTACGGCGCCGACGGGGCGTTCGCCGTTTCCCAACAAGCGGGTCCTTCCGTGATCGGCGTCTATAAATTCACGCCCGACATCAGCATCCGTTTCGGCGTGTTCGATCTGGCGCAGAGCAACACCGGCAACTCGACGACGGCAACGAGTGGATCGAAGATCGGTGATAACAATTTCGTCCTGTTGCGCGGTGATAAGATCGCCGGCACGGGCCTCTACGGCACGCTCGGCTACGAGCGGATCTACGTGGGACTCCCCGGCGGTCCACTAGGCACCCAGGGCGGCGGACCGGTCGGCGGCACGGAGGTCGATGACAGCAAGAATATCTATTCGGCCGGTATCGGCTACAAACAGGGTATCGTCGACGTCTCGGTCGAGTACATCCACTTGGATGCAGCGATCGTCAACACCCAGTCGTCGGAGCGCTACATACGCGCCCACGCAGCCGTAAACCCGGCGCCCCTGTGGACGGTCTATGCCGATTATTCCAACGCGCACGAACTGGGTGCAAGCGATTATCGCGTCGGCGGCAGCTGGCAGTTTCGCAAGCATCTGGCCTTGACCGCCGAGTATTCCAAGGACATTTTCAAGTCGAGCAATGATCTCTACAACGGCGAGAATGTGTCGGAAAGCGGCATCAATCCGGCGACCGGGACTTTCAACCCTTACGGCACTACGCCACCGTCGAATGTCGAAAGTGTGGATCTGCGCCTGACCTTCACGTTCTGAACCGTAGCGCGCGACGGGGCCTCGCGGGAGGTCCGGTCGCGCGGCTCGCACGCGACGCCGCGACTAGTGATACCGTACGCGCCGATGGCGGACGTATTTCAACCCATGTCGACACGCCGCAGCGCCCGCGCGCGCGCGAGGAGCCTGCGGGTCAGCGTCGCACGCAGCAGTCGCCTGCGCGCCTGCGCCCTCGGTCTCGGTGCCACTGCGATGCTTTGCGTGGCGGCCCACGGTCGGGCCGACAGCGCGGCCTCGCCTGCCGACGATCGCGCAAATTCCCCGATAAAATCCCTAGCCGCGACTTGTGCAGGCTGTCACGGCAGCGATGGCCTGGGCGCGCCGGATGCTGCAATTCCGCCGATCGCGGGTCTGGCGCCCGAGCGCTTCGTCGAGTCGATGCGCGCATTTCGCGACGGTGAGCGCAGTCCCACGGTGATGCGCCAGATTGCCGCCGGCTACAGCGTGGAACAGACTCGGGCGCTCGCAGAGTACTTCGCCGGCGTAACGAAGCGCTGAACATGAATCGCCGCGAATTGGCCAAACAACTCGGCGCCGGCGCCGCACTGTCGCTCGCGGGCTGCGCACACGCTCCGAGCAGCCGCGCAGGGCCGCTCGTCGTGGTCGTCGGCGGCGGCTATGGGGGCGCAACGGCGGCCAAGTATCTGCGCCTGCTCTCGGGCGGGGCGGTCGCCGTCACGCTCGTCGAACCCGCGGCGCGATTCGTTTCGTCGCCGCTATCGAATCGTGTGATCGCCGGCGAGATGGAGATCGCAGATCTGACCGTCGACTACGATCGCTTGCGCAGTCGTCATGGCGTCACCCTCGTGCGCGATCGGGTCGCGGCCATCGATGCTCTGGGCAAGGCCGTCGTCTTGGCCGGCGGCGCCCGGCTGCGCTACGACAAACTCGTGCTCTCGCCCGGCATCGAAGCGATGACGGCGTCCGTCGAAGGCCTGTCGGACGCCCATGAGTCCGGCAGGATCGTCTTCGCCTGGAGTGGCGGCGCGGAAACGGTCGCACTCCAGCGGCAGCTCGCGGCGATGCCGGATGGCGGCGTGTTCGTGATCACGATCCCCGAGTCCCCGTACCGCTGTCCGCCCGCGCCGTACGAACGCGCGAGTCTCGTCGCGGCTTATCTGCAAACCCACAAGCCGCGTTCGAAAGTGCTGGTCCTCGACGCGAATCAGGACGTGACCGCGATGGGACCGCTGTTCAAACGTGCCTGGCGGGAATTGTACGGCGACGTGATCGAATACCGGAATCACTACGGCCTCATCGGCGCCGATGGCGCGAAGCTCACGCTGCGCTTCGATGTGCAGGAGGACGTGCATGCCGACGTCATCAACGTGCTGCCGCCGGTGCGGGCCGCACAAATAGCCGTCGATGCGGGTCTTGCCAACGTCAATGGCCGTTGGTGCGAAGTCGATTTCCTGAATTTCGAATCACGGGTCGCGAAGGACGTCCATGTGCTCGGCGATTCCATCCTCGCGGGCCCGATGATGCCGAAGTCCGGCTTCATGGCGAATGCGCATGCCAAAGTGGCGGCATCGGCGATCGTCGCGGAACTGCAAGGCGAGGCCCCGAATCCGCAACCGATGCTCGTCAATGCGTGTTACGCCTTTGTCAGTGCGACACAGGCGATGCATGCGGCGTCCGTGTATCGCTACCTGGCTGAGCAGCGCCGCTTCGACCAGATACCTACGACCGGCGGCGCGTCGGCCGCTTGGACCGAACTCGAAGGGCGTTACGCGCTGTCATGGGCTCACAATATCTGGGCTGACATGCTGGGCTGAGCGTCTGGGCGCCCTCTGAGGGGCCGGCGGGGCCGCCGACCGCGATATTACAAAAACGCGAACTCGCATGCATTTCTTTCAATTTCATTCCGGTGCGTCGCTCGCTTAGATTAAGCTCCACAAAAGCACGATGCGCAGACGAAACAAGCGATCGTTCAAAAAGAAAGCATCAGCTTGACGATGGGGGGCGGTTCAAAATGCATACGACGATTCTGAACACAAACACGCCTGTCAGCGCGGGCGCTTGTTCCATTAAACGACGAACCTAATCGCAGGAGAATTCCAGATGTCGGATTCGAAGGACTTGAGCAGAAGACATTTCTTGGGTTTGGCCGGTAAAGCGGGACTCGCGACCGTGGCGGCACGTGCGATCGGCGTGAATCTCGGACTCGTCGAGATCCTGTCGGCGCAAACCGGCAAAGGCGCGGTCACACCGTTCAGTTTCGCGATCATCACCGATTCGCATTTGTTCAGCATTCCTGATCACAAGTTCGACAAGGCGCTCGCCGACGCGGTTGCCCAAGTCAACGCCTTGTCGCCCGCCGTCGACTTCGTCATGTACACCGGCGACATCGCGCAAAACGGCAAGGAAGATCAACTCGTCAAGGGCAAGAAGATCCTTGCCGGTCTCAAGGCGCCGCTCAAGGTGATACCGGGCGAACACGATTGGTACCTGGACATGGGCAAGGTCTGGAACGGCTTGTTCGGCAAGGAGACCTGGTCCTTCGACCATAAGGGCGTGCACTTCATCGGCCTGAATTCGATCCTCGTGCGCGACTTCTGGACTGGAGCGGGCCTCACGGCCGAGCAGCGCATGAGCACGATGGAGATGCTCGAAAGCCCGATCGCCGGCCCCTGGGGCGTGCGCGAGGCGCAACTCGAGTTCCTCGAGAAGGATGTCAAGAAGCTTCCCGCGAATACCCCCGTGGTGATCTTCACGCATTCGCCGCTCTGGGATTACTACCCCCGTTGGAATTTCCAGACCGAGGATGCGCCGCAGATCCGTCAGATCCTCGCCAAGTTCGACCATGTGACTTCCTTGCACGGACACGTCCATCAAACTGTATTCAACAAGATCGGCAACCTGAGTTCGGCCGGCGCCTTGTCCACTTCCTGGCCCTGGCCTTACCCGCCCGTGCAACTCGCGTATCCCGGTTCGCAGATGACGCAGTCCGATCCGGCGAATACCAAGGATGGCATGGGCACGCAATCGATCAGTTTCGATGCGAGCGCGGCCGGCCTCGTGCAGTACGAGCCGTTTGCCAATTCCCTGACTCCCTGGCTCAAAGACGGCGTCAAAGTCTGAATCAACCACCCGGTGCCAACATGAAACTCAATACGAAAACAATGAAGCTCTCTCTCGGCGTCGCTGGCGTTGCGGTCGGTGTGTTCGGCGCAATGTCGCTCTCGGCGCGGCCGCCGTTCACCGATGCTCAGATCGCCCAACAACAACAAGAGCTGCTCGATGTGGTCAATAAAGGTCGCGATGAGTGGCATGGCAGCAATCCGCAGATGTCCACGAACGGTTTGGCCTGCGGCAACTGTCACCCGGATGCGGCGGCCTCGAATCCGAACACGTTTCCGAAATTCGTGCCGCAACTCAACGCCGTGGCGCCGATGCGTGAGATGATCAACTGGTGCATCGTGCATCCGCAGGATGGCAAGGCGCTGGACCCGAACGGCCCGGACATGGTGGCCCTCGAGGCCTACGCGGTTTACCTCTACCGCGGGGAGAAGATCGAGCCGGGCTATACCTTGCCGGAGCCGCCGATTCCGGTGAAATCCGGCGTCGGCTTCCCGGCCAAACCGTCCGGGATCGGCGTCGACAAGTAATGCGTCTGGCTGGGAGCCCCCGCAGGCTGCGTGGACTCGCAGCCTCGCCACTAGTCGTCGGACTGGGGGTGTCGTTGTGGTCGTCGGGCCTGTGGGCCGACCAGAGCTGCGACACCTCCATTTATCCGCTGTCGACGCCCACGAGCCGGTTCGAGGACCACGGCGACGGCACGGTCACCGACCGTCAGTCCAAACTCATGTGGATGCGCTGTTCGGCGGGACAGACCTGGAGCTCGGGTCGCTGTACGGGCGAGGCCTCAGGGTTGACCTGGCCGGCGGCGCAAGCCGCGGCGCAAGCAATCAATCAGGCTGGCCAGTTCTTTTTCAAGGATTGGCGCGTGCCGCAATTACCGGAACTCGCCTCGATCGTCGAGCGGCAATGCAAGGATCCGCGCATCAACTTGAGTGTCTTTCCGGGAACAGCGGCTACGGCCTATTGGACGGCGACTTCACGTACGCCCGACCCGGGCACCGCGGAAGCCTACACGCTCAGTTTCGGCGTCGAAGGTGTCAAATACACGCCCAAGAGCGAAGCGCACAACCTGCGTTTGGTGCGCACGACACCATGATCCCGCCTGCGCATCCACGACGTCAGGCCCTGAAGCTGCTCGGTGCGGCCTTGTTCGGCGCGACCTTCTGCGGCGAGGCCTGGGCACAGGTGAGCACCGGCATGGATCGCGCCTTCGCCGCGGCCTCGCTGCGCAAGGTTCTCGCTGCGCTGAATGCCTCTCCGCTGCCGGGTTCGCAACTGAGCTTGGTCGTGCCTGAGCGAGTCGAAAACGGCGCCGTCGTACCCGTGGAAATCACCAGCCGCTACACCGGGCCGCAAGACCTGTTCATCATTTCGGAGGCAAATCCATTTCCCCTCGTCGCCCGATTTTCGATACCCGCAGGTACTGAGCCGTTTATTTCGACACGCATCAAAGTTGCAAAGAGCTGCGATATCTACGCGGTCGTCAAAACGGGCGACTCTTTTTATTCGGTGTCGCAACCGACGCAGGTCACGGTCGGGGGTTGCGGTGGCTGATCCGATTCGCATCCGCGCGCACGCGAAGGATGGGACCACTGAAGTGCATGTCCTGATGCCGCACCCCATGGAGACCGGTTTTCGCAAGGACGAGACCGGTGATTTCATCGCCGCGCATTACATCACCGACGTGCGTATCGAGGTCGCCGGCAAGCTCGTGCTCGCGGCGACTCTGAGCCGCGCGGTTTCCGAAGACCCCTTGCTGTATTTCCGTCTCGAGGGCGGCAGTCCCGGCGACACGATCAGCGTGTCCTGGGTCGACACGCGCGGCGAACACCGCGCCGACGATGCCCGAATCCTGGCCGCCTGAGTGCCGCCAACCGTTCTATTCACAGGAGAGCTGCGATGACCCCATGCAACCGCCGGACCTTCATGACCCGCCTCGTCGTCGGAACCGCGGCATTCGCCGCGGTCGGTCGCGTCTACGCACAGACCCCGGCGACAGCGGGCGCCGCCTCCGGCACCACGTCCTCCTGCGGCGAGTGTGCGTTCTATTCCGCGACCCCCGGTGCCGCGGCGGGCACCTGTGCGTTCGCCGGCAAGACCGTGAGCGCTGATGACGGCTGCGGCGCGTTCAGCGCGCAACAGAAGCCCGCCGCCGGCTGACCCGGTCTTGCGGCGCGGCTGAGCCTGCGCGATGATGCGCTGATCATGGCGGCTAATGCTTAAGTGAAGTATCGCCGCCGCGTCCTCGGACTGTTGTCCGCGCTGTCGGTGATCACCTATCTCGATCGGGTCTGTATTTCGGTCGCAGGTCCGCGCATCCAAGACGAATTTGCCTTGAGTGCCGAGCAATGGGGGCTCGTAACCGGCGCCTTTGCGATTGCCTATGCCGCGTTCGAGTTTCCGAGCGGCTGGCTCGCGGATCGCTACGGCGCTCGCGCGATGCTGCTCCGTATCGTGCTCTGGTGGTCGGCATTCACGACGCTGACCGCGGTCGCGACCAAGATCTGGGCACTCGTCGTGATTCGCTTCCTGTTCGGCGCGGGCGAAGCGGGCGCGTACCCCACCACCTCGGCAGCCGTTTACCGGTGGTTCCCACCGCTGGAACGTGGGCGCAGTTTTGGCTTCATTCTGTTGTCCGGGCAATTTGGGGCGGCGATCGCGCCCTTGCTGATCGTGCCCCTGCAAGTTCACTTCGGCTGGCGGGCTTCATTCTGCGTGTTCGGTGTGGCTGGACTTGGCTGGTCGGTGCTCTGGTGGCGAGGGTATCGCAACAGTCCGGTGGAAGTTGCCGAGATCAGCGCGGCGGAGCGCGAGGAGATCGGCGCGTCGCCGGAGCCGATGGCGCGGGGCATGCCGGCGCGAGCGATCCTGAGCAACAAGAGCGTCTGGGCGGTCCTTGGTGCGACCTTCGCTTATCTCTACGCTTATTATTTTTTTCTTTTCTGGCTGCCCACCTATTTGATGCGCGAACGCGGCTTCAGCGAGAACCAGACGAAACTCTCCGCGCTGCCGTTCCTGCTCGGCATGGCGACGAATTTCGCGGGCGGCTACGCGAGAGATGCCGCGGTGCGACGCTGGGGCGCGACCTGGGGCCCCCGCAGCATCGGACTGATCGGGCTCGCGACCGCGGCCTTGGCGGCATTGGGCGCCCTCGAGAGCAACTCGGGCTATGGCGCGATCGTCTGGCTCGCACTGTGCTACGGCGGCATCACCCTGCAGCAGCCCGTGATGTTTTCTACCTGTGTCGATATCGGACGTTGTAATTCGGGCGCCGTGGTCGGTTGCATGAATACGGCCGGAGCGCTGGGCGGCCTCTTGTCCTCGTTGGTGTTCGGCTATCTCGTGCAGCACTTCGGCGGCTACGATGCCGTGCTCCTGTCGATGGCCTGCGCGCTCGCGTCGGGCGCGCTGCTGTGGTTTGCGATCGATGCCACTGCGACGCTCGCCAGCGCGCCGCCGGGCGCCGCGCGGCTCGCGACCGGTACCGTTGCCTGAGCACCGGCACGGCCGCGGTCGGGCGCTGAGCCTTGCGGCCGCTCAGCTTTTGGGCCGATCGGTTTTGGGAGCGGCGAGCAGCTGCACCCAAAACAGGCCGCGCTTGCCGCCGCGGCCGGGGGCGTAGGCGATCCCCATCTCGCCAAAGCGGGGGTCCATGATGTTTTCGCAATGGCCGGGACTCGCGAGCCAGCCCGCGACCACCTCGTCGGCGGTTTCAGGACCGTAAGCAATGTTTTCGCCGACGAGTTTTTCGGCATAGCCGACCGCGCGCACGCGGTCCGCGGGGGATCGGCCCGACAAGTCCTCATGTTCGAAGTAATCATGATTCGCCATGTCCGCCGCATGTCCGAAGGCGACCCGCGCAAGCATCTCGGAGAGTCGCACCGGCGGTGCCGCGGGGAACTCGCGAGTGCCGCAGCGCGCGCCATGTGCGCGCACGGAATTGACGATTTGCAAGGTGCGATTCGCGAGCGCCGGTGTCTCCACCGGCGACGGTACGCGGTAAGGTGTCGCGAGGACGATCCAGGTATCGCTGCCGCGACGATAGACACCGATGTCCCGAAGCGCGGGGTTGGCGAGCCTGCGGCAGCCGGACTCTCGCAGCGAGTCGATCAACCCCGCGTCCGCGCCGCGCACATGGACCAGCGTCGAGATCTCGGCCACATAGCCGCTACGCTCGGTTGCGCGCGCCGGTGTAGCTCCGAGGGACCATAACTCGGCGGCCCGATCGAGCGCCGCCTCGTGATGCACGGGCTTGGCTGCGCCGAGCGTTCCGCCGCAGCCCCCCTCGCGCAAGACTTGCACGGCACGCAAGGCATCGGCCTCGGCGCCGCTGCTCGCCCCGAGGCACAGTGCCAGGAGACCAATGTGCCAAATCCGAACGCTTGCACCGCATGCCATGGCCGATCTCCGCAGGATTCCGTTCCGACAGACAACGGCCGAGTCACGGCTGGGATGACCGCGGCAGGGCAAGACTATGGGATTGAATTCACATATTGGGGATTATCCATAAATCGGACCGGCCACCCTGCGCCGACCGGGCTCGAATTGTGACGCACTCCCATTCGTCCCTGGCGCATTTCTATAACGTTCTGCGAATGAAGGGATCCGGTCCCTGAAACGACCACGCGATCCGGGATGAACGCACTTGGCGAATACAGCAATAAAAGACCAACAGGACGCGCCAAATCAACGGCAACCGGCATCCGGACCGCCGCCGCGCTCCGGCAAGCTACCGATCCTGCTGCTGACGCCGGACGACAGCCTCTGGCCGCAAATCGGGCGGGGACTGCGCGACGATCTGCAGCTCAAGCACGTCGACACCATCGACGAATTGCTTGCCACGATACCCGCAGGTCAGTCGGCGATCCTGCTCTGGGATGCGCGCGGCGAGGACGCACCGGCGGGGGCTTTGTCACGATTGCAATTGCATTCCGCGCAGTTTGCGACCGTCGCACTCGGCGACGCTGAACCGTCTGCAACGTGGAAGCCAATGGTCGCACGGGGCCAACTCGTGGCATTTCTGCCGGCACCATTCGACCCTGCGCGCCTGCATGAGGCCATCGACGCGGCCGTGACCGAAGTCCAGGCGCGCGACGCCCTGCTCGGTGCGCCGAGCGCGCCGACGGCCGCGGCGGGG
>Ga0116228_10004331_pt1 | contig 12573 bp, 8 predicted proteins | sample S1TSphfallax_2_FD_89694 | JGI IMG/M metagenome (GOLD analysis project Ga0116228, IMG submission 89694) | Host-associated microbial communities from peat moss isolated from Minnesota, USA - S1T2_Fc - Sphagnum fallax MG | ecosystem: Host-associated > Plants > Peat moss > Unclassified | place: USA...
GTAGGCGAATTCGGCCACTCCTCGAGTCTCGATATTCGGGGTGTCGGGGGTGGCGGCGCAAACTTGGACACCGATCCCGCGGTCGCCATCTATGTCGATGGGCAGTATCAAACCATCAATGCGATCAACCTCGAGAGCCTGGTCGGTATCGATTCCATCGAGGTGCTGCGAGGTCCGCAGGGCACCTTGTTTGGTCGTAACGCATTTGCGGGGGCGATCACTGTTACGACCAAAAATCCGACCGGCCAATCCGATGCAGACGTCGGAGTCACGATCGGCAACTACGGGCGCAGGAATCTCGACGCCGACGTCGATTTTCCGATCACCGAGGCACTCTCGGGCCGTGTCGATTTAGGGTGGATCACCTCGGACGGCTTCTACACTAACGTGCTGGACGCCAATCGATCGATTGGCGGCGATGCCAATCTCACCCTGCGTCCGACTCTCCTGCTTGTGGCCGGAGATCATCTTAGATTTCAGTTCAAATATAATTTTGTCGATGACCAGAGCGACCCCACGCCGAACAAATACGATCTCGACCCGCCGGCAGGTGAGTTCGCGATCCTCAATCCGAGCCAATACGCCAATTGGGGCACTACACACCTGGGTGCGAACGGGACCGAGGGCCCCTACTCGATCGGCTTCACGAACATCTGCAAATGCAACTTCCTCAAAATCAATTCGCCATCCCTCAAAACGGACTACGACTCCGCGTGGGGCCTCCTCACCGCCCTCACGGGGTACCAACATATCGCGGGCACCATCCAGACGGATGCCACTGGAACGATCGTGCCGCTATTGCTCACCGAGCTGCCTTACACCGTGGGAGTCTTCACACAAGAAGTGCGCTTGCTGAACCAGGTGGGCAGCCGATTCAAACTCATTACTGGTGTGTACTACCTGCAGGACACGCTGGACGAAGGCTTCCTGCAGTACCTCTTGCTGGGCGACGCGTCGACGACGACTTGGAAGGACAGTCAACAACGCCGTAAGAGCGCAGCGGCTTTCTCGGAGGGAGAATATACGTTGAGCGACGGGCTGCGCCTGACGGCAGGCGCCCGCTATACCTATGAGGAGAAGAAGTTTCGGTTTGGAGCGGCCGTGCCAGTGAGCTTGAATGACGGGGCCGCCATTCTAACGCTACCGTACAGCTATGCCCCGCTGAGCGCGAGCTGGCACAACCTCAGTCCCAAGGTATCACTCGACTATGCATGGACGTCGAACACCCTGCTATATGCCACGTGGTCCCGTGGCTTCAAGGCGGGGGGATTCCAGGCCCTCGCCTCCACGGCAAGCGCTGCAGGTCCTTATGGGGATGAGACCATGGACGCGATGGAATTGGGCATCAAGAGTTTTTTTTGGGAGCACCGTGCACGCATCAGTGCCGATGTATTCTACGAAAACATCGAAGGCCTGCAGCGCTCGGTGGTCTTCCTCGAGAATGGAATCAGCAACAACTTGACCCTCAACGCTGCCAACTCGATTTCGAAAGGCGTCGAACTGGAGGCGGCATTTCTGCCGATCGACGCCTTGACGATCAGAGCAAACGCCGGCTATCTGGACGCCTACTATTCCCGCTTTTGCGCGAACTTTGTCGCCACCAACGCGAGCCGCCCCGCCTGCGGTAATCAGCCGGGTCAAGTCTACAATACTAACTTGACGCCATCGAATGCACCACGCTGGACGTCGGCCTTGACGGCGGAATACCGAGTGCCGGTGAGGGACATTGGTGCTTTGAACTTACACATCGATGAGGCGTACACCACTTCGATGTGGACCGCGGATGACAACAATCCCATTTCGTACCGCTCCCCCGAAGCCCTGCTCAACGCCGCGATCGGATTCTCGGCCGCCGGCGAACGCTACACGGTGTCGCTTTGGGGGCGAAACCTCGCCAATAGAATCGTGACCGAGGATGGCGTGACTGCCTACCCGTTTTTCTCGCTATGGAATCCCACGCCGCCGCGGACCTTCGGCATGACATTCGCGGCCCAACTCGGGAACCGTGCGATCCGTTGAAACAGGGCGATCGCGGCAACGTGGGATGTCGGTCTCTTTTTCGGCGAGCAACGCCCGCCGAGTTATGAGGCAGGCCCCTCATCAGGGGGCGGCCCGCGAAATGCGTCGCGGCGCGTTAGCGCTGGCAAACTGACTGGCTTCCCGGTTTGCGCGCTTTGATAGATGGCGGCCATCAACATCTGATCCTGTAAGCCTTCCTCGCCGGGCGTGCGGGGCTCAGCATTGTTGCGGACGCACAGAGCCATGTGATCCATCTCGAGGCTGAACTGATTTTTCACGCTGAGGTTGAGTTCGATTCTAGATTCCGCCTGCCCGTCGCGCCGTGAGATATAGAGCTTCTGACCTTCATAGCCGAAAGCATTCGCGATTTCCGCGCTCGCCTTCGAGCCGAGCACGCGAAAATTGCGATTCTCATGCAAGCTGTAACTCGAGGCGCAATTGGCGATAACTCCTGAAGGGAAACGCAGCACGAAACTGACCGTGGCTTCAACTTCCTTGAAGCGCGGATCATCCTGAGGCGATTGGATCCTGGCGATCACCTCGATGGGTTCCTCGCCCAACAAGGCCCGCGCAGTATTGAGACAATACAAACCGACATCGGGCAACGAGCCGCCCCCTGCGAGCTTTTTGATCTGCCGCCACTGCGTCGGATCGCCTTGGTTCTGGGTATTGATGGCATCGATCAATTGAATATCGCCGAGTTCCCCGCTGCGCGCGCGCTTCGCGAGTTCCCGGTTGTTGACTTCGTACTGGCAGCGATACGCGATCATTAACTTGCGGTCGGCGGCGCGACACGCCTCGATCATCTCGCGTGCCTCATCCGGGTTGGTCGCCATGGGCTTCTCGCAGAGCACATGTTTCCCCGCCTGCGCTGCCTGAACGACCGCGTCCCGGTGCAAGGCATTGGGGAGAACGACATATATGACCTGGATGGCCGCGTTGCTGCGAAGTCGCGCCATCTCCTTGTAACTGTAACAAGATTCTCTTGGAACACCGTACTGGGCCGCGATGACGCGCATCTTTTCGGGGTCCCCGCTCACCAAGCCCGTCAAGCGGGCGTGCTTGCATTGCCCGAAGGCCGGCAGAATATTCTGCAGCGCCAATCGTCCCAGGCCGACAACGGCAAACCCCACTCGTTGCCCGGGGATGTCCGGATTGGGAGGGGGGCCGCCGGGCTGCTCCGTCGGGGCATCGATGGCTGAAAAGGATACCTTTCCACCGGCAACCTCACCTTCATCCACCGGTGTCGGGCTGCCGGCCTCTGTAGCGGCGATACCCTGTGCGGCATACAGCGATGTCGCAATTCCTACGCTACCGGCCAACAAGTGTCGACGGGTCTCGTCGAAACCGCTCGGCATGGCCTCGCTCCGCTTCATTGCCTTTGGTGTCGATTAACGCGCTTTATGCGAAGCACTCTTCCTATTGGAATGACGTTTTGGCGTCGCCGGACGCCGGGGCTTTTTACGTGCCGACGAGATTTTAGGATGGCTGCTCCCGTCGTCAGGATCAGTATGAAGATCCTCTTCCTCGTAACCCCCTTCACCGTGGGCCCTTGTCGCCGGCGGCGTACCCGGATTAGCCAATAGTTCTGCTTTTCGCTGGAGCAGTGCCAACCCAAGCGACACAGTGTCGATGCCCGAGGCCTTTGCCTGCGGAAACATGCTGCCCTCTTCCTCTTCAACGTGGTGATCGATTTGTTCGCCAAGTACCGTAACCTTGGCCTCGTAGAGTTCATCGTCTGGATGAGCTGCCTGCAGCTGTGCGATCAACTCCTTCGCGCCCGCGTGCTCCACGAGCGCCTCATCCATCAGGTCGTCATCGTCGATCGACTTACGTACGGCAGGGTAGAAAATCTCCTCCTCGATCGCGGTGTGCACGGTCAGCTCCTGGCAGATCTTTGCTACCAAAGCTGACTTCGCGTCGTCACTTCCGTCCTCCCTGAGGGCAGCAAACTCCGCAAACAGCCTCGCGACGCGATGGTGATCTGCCATCAGCAGTTCGACTGCGTCTTGACCCGGGGCTTGTTCCATCGACGTCTTTTGCTTTGAAGCCATGAATTACCTTCTATGCGTGTTTTGCTGTGGAGCTGGCTGATCAGACGAGCGGCGGATCGGTGTCGCGCTCGGGGTGGCGATGTCTTGCAATGGCCGCAATGAATCTCTTCGCGGCCGAGTCGTACCCGCTCGGTTCTGCGACCAAGAGTCCGGGGTCCGGTTCCCCGGAAGGGAGTACTTCGAAGATACCGGCCTTTTTCAGCAGCTTGGATGCTGCACCGAGCACCAGAATCGACTTGCAATGGCGGTATTGGTCTTTCAGAAATTCCAGCGTGTGACCATCCTTCGAAAGACGCTCGACGGCGTCGATGCCGTCGGGCAGTACAAGCGCGTCGAACAGCACCGGCGGCGAGTTCTCGAGAGTTGCATCCACCTCGAAGGTGGTGCCATCGGCGCTTGTGAGGGTCCCCAATCGATTGCTGAGCAGTCGGGTGACGGCGCCGGCCTCGGTGAGCGCGCCAATGATCTTGGACACTGAGGCCCCCTCGAGGCCATCGGCGATCAGAAGGGCAACTTTCCGAGTCGCAATACCACCATTGCCCGGGAGAGCCATCAGCGATAGCGCTGCTGAGGTCGAGACCTCCGGGGTTGGAGTTTTCTGTATTGCTTTAGGCATGGGCTCGGGCAGTTCCAGACCGAGATCGCGGGCTAGTTCTGCGGCGAGTTCCTCCGATACATTCCGCAGTCCGGAGACCATGCGCTGGCGGATCGCCGGCACGGTGACCTTGCTCAATTCGAAGCGAAACCCATTCTTGATGTGTGCACGCTCAACCGGCGTCTGGCTTTCGAAAAACAGGGTGGCTTGGTTGTAGTGTTCGGCGAATTTCTCGGGTTTGCCGCGCACTTTATCGACCGGAGCGTTCTCACCCTCAATGGCCTTCGGAAAAGAGACGAACCCCTTCATGCCGGCCTGAAAGGGGCAGCCTCCGCCCAAGGAGTTGGGTTCGTAGCTCACCCGACCGCGCGCGATGGCCTGACGGTGGAGCCCGTCACGCTGATTATTGTGAACGGCAGCGACCGGTGAATTGATGGGGATTTCATGAAAGTTGGGTCCGCCGAGGCGGCTGATTTGCGTGTCGAGATACGAGTGATGGCGGCCGTGCAAGAGCGGGTCATTGCTGAAGTCGATCCCCGGAACGACATGGGCGGTGCAGAAGGCGACCTGTTCGGTTTCCGCGAAAAAATTGTCGGGATTACGATTGAGCACCATACGCCCCACCGGTGTGACCGGGACCAGTTCTTCCGGCACGAGTTTCGTCGAATCGAGGACATCGAAGCTGAAGGCCTCGGCCTGTTCTTCCGTAAATAGTTGGACGCCGAGCTCCCATTCCGGATAGTTGCCGGATTCGATCGCTTCCCAGAGATCGCGCCGGTGGAAGTCCGGATCCGCCCCCATGATCTTTACCGCCTCGTCCCAGACCAGCGAATGCGTCCCGAGCAGCGGCTTCCAGTGGAACTTACAGAAAACGGATTTGCCGCCCTCATTGATCAACCGGAATGTGTGGACGCCGAACCCTTGCATCATGCGCAAACTGCGCGGGATGGCCCGATCGGACATCGTCCACATCAACATATGTGTCGATTCAGGCATGAGCGAGGCGAAGTCCCAGAACGTGTCGTGAGCGGTCGCGGCCTGCGGAATCTGATTGTTCGGCTCAGGCTTCGCTGCGTGAATCAGGTCCGGGAATTTGATGGCATCCTGGATGAAGAAGACCGGGATGTTGTTGCCGACCAAGTCCCAGTTGCCTTCATCCGTATAAAACTTCACCGCGAAGCCGCGGACGTCCCGCGCCGTGTCCGCCGAGCCCCGCTCGCCGGCGACGGTCGAGAAGCGGACGAACACCGGCGTGATCTTGCCTTTCTCCGCGAATGGCGCCGCTTTGGTGTACTTGGTGAACGGCGCATAGCATTCAAAATACCCGTGAGCGCCCGAGCCGCGGGCATGAACGATGCGCTCCGGAATTCGCTCGTGATCGAAGTGCGTGATCTTCTCGCGCAAGATGAAATCTTCAAGAAGCGTCGGACCGCGCAACCCGGCTTTGAGCGAGTTTTGGTTATCCGCGATGGCAACGCCCTGATTCGTCGTGAGCATTTGCCCGGCATCATTTACGCGCTTTGTCGTGAGTGCACCATCAAGTGCCACCGGCTCCAGCGCAGGCGCGCCTGTCTTGGAGGAATCATTCGCCTCGCTCACCGTGGACGCTCCGGTGTGGGGCGAAGGCATCTTCGATGACGACCCCTCCTGTGGTGCGACCGCATGCGCGTATCCGTACTCGCCAGGCTTGTTTTCGTTGAACGGCATCGCAGCCGCGAGCGAAGCTTCTTCGGCGGCATGATCCGCCATGGCGGTACGGGGCGAGCCCGGGTGCGACGGCCCACTCGTGGTCGTGCCCGCGGCCGACGGACTATTCTTTGACTTGGATGTCACAAATTCTCCTGCGTAACTGCCAGACCACAATCGTCATGCGCGGATCGACCAAAAGGATCCACCCTCGCGAGACGACTACTCCCCAATACGGCTTTATTGATGCTGCCAACCAGACTTAAGTGCGTGAATGGTACGTGGCGATCCGCCGAGCGTTAATCGCCGATCGGTCCTCTTTGATGAAGGAAGAATCCTTCACGCAGCTTGTGAAGGTTCGCCGTGGCAGCAGTTGACGAATCAACTCAACCCCGCTGTCAGCGCATACCGATAGGAATCCGGGAAAAGGAACTCTATGTTTCTGCGTCTGCGTGCGATTTACTCGTCTAACAAATTAAATTGCGACCTGCGATGTCGCAGATGGAGTATTCATGGCCCGTGCGTTGTGGAAAGGCGCCATCTCCTTCGGGTTGATTTACGTGCCCGTTGAACTGCGTACCGCCTCCAAAGACAATACGTTGCCGCTGCACATGCTCGACAGCCGTGACTTCGCCCCGGTCGGCTATCAGCGCATCAACAAAACGACGGGGAAAGAAGTCGACTGGGCGCACATTGTGAAAGGGTACGAATACCGGAAGGGCGAGTTTGTGGCCCTCGCGGATGCCGACTTTAAGCATGCCAACGTAAAGGCGTCTGAGACCATTGAGATCGACACCTTCTGTGACGAGAGTCAGATTCCGCCCATGTATTTCGAGAAACCCTATTATCTGGCGCCGACCAAAGGCGGCGAGAAAGTGTATTCCCTGTTACGCCAAGCGCTCGATGCGACGAAAAAAGTTGCGGTAGCAACATTCGTGATGCATCAGCGGCAGCATCTGTGCGCGATTGCGCCGCAGGGTAAATCACTCATGCTGTTGACCCTTCGCTTTGCCGACGAGGTCCTCTCGGAATCCGAACCCCAGTCCACGCCCAAGATCAGCACCGCGGAACTTACCATGGCGAAGCAGCTGGTGCAGAGCATGGAAGGCAGCTTCGTCGCCGACAAGTTCAAGGATACGTACCGGTCAGATCTCAAAAGGCGCGTCCAGGAGAAAATTAGGAGAAAAGAAACGCATTCACTGGACGTCGAGAAGCCATCGAACGACGCGCGGCCGAAAGCTCAGGTCATCGATCTGATGGCGGCGCTCAAGGGGAGCTTGGAGAAGTCCGGACGGCGCGGCGAGACCAAGCCGCCGCGAAGGTCGAAGGCGCGCAAGCGTGCCTGATCGGTTCGAGACCGGGCGGCCAGGCGGCCCCGGCCTCAGTTGGCAAAATGCGAGAGCAGCTGCACGTAGGCGGCCTGATAGTAAATGCCGGGCTCGGCGACCACCCACGAGCTATCCTCGCCGTCCCAGCCCTTGAAGGACTTTTGCGGCGGCTGACCGACAGGAGGCACCTCGCTCGCCGGCACCCCTTCGGAGCCCGCGTAGATATTCGGTCCGCCCGGCAGATATCCGGGAGCCGGTCCGCAGGACGACGTCTTGGCATCGGTGAATGCGGTTCCGGCCGCGAACCAGACGTGGTAGATCTCGTTGACCGAAAAGGTCGCGTTATAGCCGTCGACGTACATGTTCGACAAATACGCCATATCGAAGGGGTTCACGCCGTGAAAATAGTGCAACGTGTCCAGCGCCCGCGTCTGGTAGGTGCTGGCGCTCGCTACCGGGATGTTGTACACCGAGACCTCGGCGTTGGTATTCCCATAATTGGCGCGCACCTGATTGCTGCCCCAGATGTAGTCCGAGAGGGTGTTCCGGTACAAATCGGCGGTGGCGCTGAATCCATAGACGCTGCTCGCACCCGCCGACTGTACGTCGCTCAGCTTGGCGGCCAGTATGCTCGCTTTGAGGGTCGGATCCGCATTGGGCAGCGTGGTGTAGAACAACAGCGCCTGACCTTGTTCAGCTTGATAGCGGATCCAGCCGATGTCGTTGTAAGGGCGCGTGATCTTGTAGTTGGCACTTACGTAATTTCCGTACGTGGCATTGCCGGTGATCGCAAAAAGGTAGACAGCAGCCACCACGGCTTCCTGCTCCTGCGTCTGCAATGGCCAGTCGGCGTTGCCCGCTTTGATCTGATTGTCATCACAGGAGGTTTGTTTGTTGGCAATGCCCTGATAATTGTTCCACGCCGCCACCGCCAGGGATTTCAACGTCGCCGCCTCGGTCTTCAAGTTAGCGACCGTGTCGTACACGTAAGAGGCATGCGCGAACATGCCCGCCGCCGCGATGGTCGATGAGGTGCAGCTCGCGATGTAGTAACGCGGATTCAAGTCCGAGCTTGGCGGACTTGCGGAGGCATAGACGATGTCGCCCACCTTCAGTCCCACGCTGCCGTCGGCGTTTTGCATCTTCTTGATCCAGTCGGTCTCCCATTTCACCTCGTCCAAGAGGTCGGGCACGCCGTTTCCCGATTCCGGTATGTTGAAGTCATCGGTGAACACGCCGGGGTTTTCCTGATAAGCCGTCAGCAGTTGATGTACCGCGGCGTCCGCAAAGGTGACGTACTTGTCGGTATCGCCGGCATCGAACCATCCGCCGCTGACATCCTTCACCTTGGCCGCGTTGGTGGGATCGGCGATATCGTGCGCCTGAGTATCTTGATTGGCACCCACATAGGCGGCCGCATCAACCCAGCACTTGTCTGCGTAGGGTTGGACCTTGGCAAAGCCCGCACGCTGGTAGAAATACATGCGCACAGCGGCCTTCAGGATGTTCTTGTAGACGGTCTGGCCGATGGGAAAGATCGCCGACCGGACATTGTTGGTGGTATCGAGGACGTAGTACGAACCCGGGGTGGTCACCGAGGAGAAATCGAACCACGAGCCCGAGTCTCCCGAGTCGCTTTCGGTTGCCCCACCGTTCCATGGCGTAGGTGCTCCCGACAACACCAAACTGTTGTCCGCGGCGCTGTGCAATTCGTAGGTTTTGCCGGGGGTGAATTTATCTGCGGCATCGTAGCCGACATGCGGCGAGCGGATGACGGCCACCTTCGGATCGTTCGGACGGTAACCGAATTGATCGACCGCGATGTTCGTGCTGAAAGCCGACGTCGTGGAGGTGGTCACCTTGCTGCCGTCGATCGTCACCACCGCGCTGGGCAGCGTACCGAGCGCAGCGCCGGAGGCGCCGCTCAACGTGGCGGAGAAAGTTTTGTTGCCCGAGAACAGCGTGTTGTCGGAGATGATCACCGTGAAATTCTTCGCGGCAGCATCGCCGTTCGCCCAACTTAAGGTGCCGCTGGCGGCCGTATAGTCGGTGCCCGCTGCGGCCGTACCGTTGCTGGTCGCATACGCCACGCTGACCGCGCCGCTGGTGCCGCCGGAGCGGGCCACGCTGGCGGTGATGGAACCCGCCGTCTGCGACACGGAGTAAGTGGCCGCGGTGAATGCCAACGTACCGGTACTGCCACCGCTGCCGGTGGTGCCACCACCGCCGGTCGTGCCGCCACCGCCGGTCGTGCTACCGCCGCCCGTGCTGCCGGAACCCGTCGAACTGCTGCCCGTGGTGCTCGATGTGCCGCTCGTGCCGGAATTGCTGCTGATGCTGGTGCCGGAACATGCCGCGAGAGTGACGGCGCAAAAAACAACGATCCATCGTCTTGCTGTGGTCATGCCGCAGTTGTAGCCGCAGCACAAAACCCGTGCAAATGTCTTATTTTACCGACGGATTTTGCAGCAGATTATTGTCACGTTCGCACTTGGGCCTTGTGCGCCTCGATCAGTTTGCTATATAGCGCAGCGGTCTGCATCGCGATTGCCGACCAGGCAAAAGTCGCTTCCACCCGCTTGCGTCCCGCTTCACCGAAGCGCCGGGCTTTTTCGGGGTCGTTGAGAAGATCGGTGATTCGAGCGGCGAGGTCCCGTGCAAACTGGGTGGGGTGTACCGGAAAATTGGTGATTGGATCGGATTCGAATGGCACCAAGTGCCCCGTCTCTCCTTCCACCACCACCTCGAGGATGCCGCCGGTGGCGGATGCAACCACCGGGGCCTTACACGCCATCGCTTCCAAATTGATGATGCCGAAGGGCTCGTAGATCGAGGGACAACAAAACACCGCACAGTGGGAGTAGAGCTGAATGGCTTCGGGTTTCGTGATCGTCTGGTCGATCCACACGATGTCCCGTTGCAGCCCATCTATTTTCGCGCGTATTTCCGCCGCGATCTCCGGCGTGTCGGGCGCCCCCGCGCAGAGCACGACCCGGGTGTCAGCAGGCATATGGGGAATGGCATCGAGGAGATGGGTGAGCCCCTTCTGCCGCGTGATGCGCCCGACGAACAGCACATACGGGCGGGCGGGGTCGACGCCATACTTGCTGAGCGCGCTCACGTCATCGGTGTACTGGTACTCATCGAGGTCGATGCCGTTATAGATGACATGAATTTTATCGGACTCCACCTGCGGGTACGCCTTGAGAATGTCGGCTTTGGTCCCGTTGGACACCGCGATGATGGCGTCCGCGTCGAGGATGGCGGTGCGTTCCATCCACGAAGACAGCGCATAGCCGCTGCCGAGTTGCTCGGCTTTCCAGGCACGCAGAGGTTCGAGCGAATGCGTGGTCAGTACGAAAGGTATGCCGTAGAGCTTCTTCGCGAGGAAACCGGCCATGGACACATACCAGGTATGGGTGTGCACGATGTCGATCCTGCCCAGCTCCTTCATTTGCGCGAGGTTCAGCGCAAGCGCATCGATGGCGTTCTTGAATTTTTGCTTGCTGTCGCCGGAAATCTTCGGATCGGGTTCGAGGCCATGAATGTGCAGATTGCCGACGTCCGAAGACTGCTCGCCCCAGCAGTGCACTTCGACCTCGATCAATTTGGCGAGTTCTTTGGAGAGATATTCGACATGTACGCCGGCCCCGCCATAAACATTCGGCGGATACTCGCGGGTCATCAAGCCTACGCGCATGCTCATCGCTCCCGATTATAAATTCAGCTGGTCCAGTTGCGAGAGGTCCGTTCTCAGTGCGCCGGTCAACTCGAAATACGTGAGCACGGGCAGCAACAACACCGAGAGCACGCACGACACCCGCACGAATCTCGCCATGGCCTCGGTGCGGCAATTCACCGCGCAGCGATATGTCCCTACGATGACATAGAGAGAGAAGAGCGCGCCACCCAGTGTATAGACTCGCAGCAAGCCAACGTTACCGGGATCGATGACAAATTCCAGCGCGCTGTAAATCAGAGAGCCGACGACGCCGTACAGCCAGAAAACGCGCGAAACCGTCGTCTTCCCCTCCAAGGGCGCCCTGATGAATGCTGGGATGTTCATGTCCATCCTGTAGCCTACATCAGGGCGGGTATTGCGCTAATGCGATTGCATCACGCGGCGCGGGACTGCGCGGTCGCGAATAGCTTTAGGATCTCGCGATTGAACGCCGGTATATCCTTCGGATTCCGGCTCGTTACGAGGTTGCCATCGACCGCCGTCTCTTGGTCGACCCATCTGCCGCCGGCATTCTGGATGTCCGTCTTGAGGGATGGCCAAGAGGTCAGGGTACGGCCTTTGGCAGCACCCGCTTCTATGAGCGTCCACGGGCCATGACAGATCGCCGCCACCGGCTTTTTCGCGGCGAAGAAGGCTCGCACGAAATCGACCGCCTTGGCGTTCATGCGGAGGTTGTCGGGATTCATGACGCCGCCGGGCAGCAGCAACGCATCGAAATTCTTTGCGTCCGCCGAGTCCACGGTCTTGTCCACGGCGACCGACTGACCCCACTCTTTGTGGTTCCAGCCCTTGATTTCGCCACTCTTCAGCGACACGATCTCGGTATTCGCGCCTGCATCGTTCAAGGCGCGGCGAGGTTCCAATAATTCGGATTGCTCGAAGCCGTCGGTCGCGAGGATCGCCACCCGGATTCCGCTAAGATCTTGATTCATGGATGTGCTCCTATTTGTTTGCATTGGGGAGCTGGAAGTTTGCATCCGGCGTTGCGCGCGCGATGACAGGGATATTCGCGATCAGGTCTCGGAAGACGCTGACTGGTAAGCACCTGGTGAACCCACCTACCTAACGCCCTCGGATCTTGGGACGCTAGGCCCACTCTTAGCAAGTGGGTTTGGAGGACACGTGGACACTACCGGGGAAGATCTCACA
>Ga0116228_10004332_pt1 | contig 12569 bp, 7 predicted proteins | sample S1TSphfallax_2_FD_89694 | JGI IMG/M metagenome (GOLD analysis project Ga0116228, IMG submission 89694) | Host-associated microbial communities from peat moss isolated from Minnesota, USA - S1T2_Fc - Sphagnum fallax MG | ecosystem: Host-associated > Plants > Peat moss > Unclassified | place: USA...
GGTTTTTATTTTTGTGATGTAGGTGAGGTGGTGATCATACTAGGTAGCAGCAAAACTTGCAACTGTATATAATTTCAATGATTTTTTTGTGTGGTAAATGGTTGAGATTTGACATATTTAAATCCCAACTGTCAGATTCAATGTTTTTTTTCAATTTTGTGATGTAGCTGAAGTGGTGATCATCCATTAATAGCTGATTTAGTCGAATTTGGCTGTTTAAAATATGGAACAGAAAAAATTAAATGTCCTTATGTATTTTTGGCCTAAGAAGTTGAACCATGTATAGAAATCTGGCAATTACTTTTTTTTTAATTCTAAATTTGGCAAAGTTTTCAACAAAAACATTGAATTTTCCATAAGAAAAAGTCCAAAATTTTGCACACCAAAAACAAAAGGGTGGTAACTTGGTAAGGTCCCAGTTTCTCTAATATGCTTATCATAAGTTTTCACTCAGGATTGATTTTGTACAAATCTATTGCCAAATAATAATAATAATACTTAAAGAATAGTAACACCCACATCCCCTTTAGGGGCCTGTAGCAATGTTGTTTTTCCCGTCATGGATACAAGTGTTAATTATTCTCACATCCCCAACAGACATATGAAAAATTGAACAATATAAAGTATAAATTTATAAGGTTATTTGATAATGTGGCATTTTGATTATTGCAGTTGTTTGTTTTCTATTTGAAAGAATGTGTGAAGGCATTGGTACATTGATTTCATGATAAATGGGGATTGAATTGTTACCCCTAAGAGCAACCCCACTGCTCAGTATGTGACCCTGCACATTAAAATCGATGAAGAAAAATCAAACTATGCCCATTTAGCTCAGGAAAATAGTTTTTTTCCTGCATACCTTTATCATTTCAGCAACAAATTGTCGAATAACTATTTAAATTTGAAGTTTTAACTTTAGCACCTGGTTTTTTCATTCTGAAATTTTTGGCAGGTAATGATTATACAGAATAATAAACAGAGTTATGTTAATGTTATGGAGCAGTTTAGTTTTGTGTGTGAAGACTGCTTCAGTTTTAACTTACTCTCATGGAAAGTCTGCGGCTCAAATCCGGACAGTTGAACTTTTTTAATTTAGTGAAATTTCGACAGAAATAATGAACAATTTTTCAAAAGTTCGATGAAACAAAAATAATATTTTAATTTATGCCAAAATGGTAAAGGTACTACCATATATGCCCAGTTTGCTGAGGTTGGTAAAAGGCTCAGCAGAGCTATGTACCTGCTAGAGAAGAGTGTAATAAATATGATCTGATTGCTCTTGCTCCCTATTTTTAATTGGCCAACCATAGTGATTGGTCTTGGTAGTTTGCTCTTAGTAGTTCCCACCTATTTGCAATTTCAGTTTTATGGGTGGGGTTGCAAAAAAGTAAATAAATAAACTTGCATGTGAGAAATATTTTTGCAGGGTCACATACTAAGCACTGGTGGGGATGCCCTAAGTAGTAAGGAGTATTTGAATACTTCAGTATCTGGGCCAATTTGACCCTAATAATATTATTTTCCAGATATGTTGAAATGGTCAAAAAAATATTTTATTCAGAAATATTTTTTCTCAAGGAAAATACAGACTCTGATGGAATATTTGAGAATATATCATTTATCAAAAATGAAATCCTCAAAATAAATAAATTATTCAGCAAACATGTGTCAAAGTGGCCAAGGTAGTTCAGTAGTGTGGTTGGATGTGAAATAAATTGGAAGTCTGTACTCAATTTGGTGAGAAATCTTAGCTGATTATTTTGTTTCCAAAAACCCTCCATCTCTTTGAATGTGTCCCAGGACCCACAAAATTTGGGAAGGATTTGTTGCCCCCCACAACCAGCAGAAAAATTAGACTTGTCAAAAACATAGAAGTAGGTGCATCTGAAAAGACAACCCTGCTTGTACTGCCACAACACACTAGCTGGTACCAGTGTATTTTTTTTGGACCGAAATTTCGCTCTTTTCAAAGTAAAATGTGAACTGATGAATCCCACAAAGGAATTAAGTTTTTTCCCTCCCCCATTTCGCAAAAGGACCCCTGGGTTTCTATAGTGTCGCAACGATGAAGACAACAGCAGGCCACATGTCATCCTCTCACCCCCTTAGAAAGTGACAATTCACGCAACCTTCACCTAAAGGACCAACATGGATCATCATGTCGGGTTTGTCAAATCTCAGGTTTGTAATCGGTTGATTTCACAATCCTAACACTAAGTTGAAATCCCATTTCGTCATGTTTGGACTCTTGTAACTACTAACTATTAACATTGTGCATTCTGGATTTTGAAGTTTTCAATGAGAAGGACTGCTAAGGCTCAGCAGCTCGACATTTTCAATTGCTTTCATTACTGAAAGTAGTTCATCTTGAGACTTTGTTGTCAAAACTTAACAATGAGCCATTGAGTAGTGAGTTGGTGATTGACAAGGCTATTATCGACAATGGATGGGAGTCGTTATGTTTAGAGAATCATTGGTGGCTAGAGTAATGAGCTTAGAGCTCTCAACTTGCAACGAAAACTTTGCACATTTAGGAAGTTCCTAAATCTTTAAAGCTCAAGTGCACTTGCATCCATCTATATAGGTGATTTCAGGTTTTGTTTCATCATGACTAACATAGGTATTCAGATTTTGATGTAGGTGATTTCGAATTTTTGACTATTAGCACAAATATTTGGATTTGTGTAACAAGTTGTTTTTCCCCTTGCCATCATTGTGTGTTGATCATAGTCTTTACAAAAATTCTAGGTAGGAATTATAATCTTGACCCTGACCAATGTTTGAATTAGGGTTTTGTTGTCTCAACCTATGAATTTGTTGGTCTATTTTAAAGTATGGCTCCTCAAATTTTGTGGAGTAATTCAAATTTATGTAATTCTTTCAAATCCCAACAAAGAAACTCATAACCCCCACTACTCGCAATGATTCAAATACATTGCGAGAATGAAATATCTTATGTTCAACTTTTTACAACCACTATCCTTTAGGAGTTGAATAGTGGTCAAACAATGGAGGATAAGCGGAAACTTGTTCTATTTATAACTATTTTCAGCTTGTTGAATAAAGATAAACTAATGACTAATTATAAAGATTTTTAACGCTTTATGAATTTTTGAAACTTCAATCTAATCCCAAGAAACACTAGTCTAATGGGTTTGGTTGGGAAATTGTAGAACACATACATACAAAATGAAATTTTAAAAGCTACTAAACTTAACTCCAACTTTTTTTTCTTACATTTGATGAAGTCATAACCATGGATAACACAAGTTGGGCAAGTGTGCATAACTACATTGTGCAAAAGTAGTGTCAAATACCATTACTATTGAATGTGCAACAAGTCCTTTCAAATTAATGTTGATAGCTTGATTTTACTAATCAAGAATTCCTTGATGACACAAGGAGATCTGAAGCACGAAGATTTAGCTTCAAAGTTGGTGTGTTAAAATGTTGATGGGGCTAAAACCTTCCAAGGCTTTATATTAAGAAGGACAATCTAGATCCAACGACAATATGTTCCATTTGTTGTCAATGTGCATTATATGGCACATAAGACCAATCTTGCAGTACAAACCTTCTCAAACCTACCTTTGGTTTTTCACATTGAAAATTTTGAAGCAATTTTTGTACGGTTATTTTAATCATAGCCCGAAAAGGCATTTGGAATTTACCAAATTGGTAATAATCATGGAAACTAAGAGCAACAAAATTTTATGGAACATTAAGATAAGTTGGATCTCTATGATTAGTCCTATATAATGTGCCTTGTGTGAATACCACACTCTTATCATGAAAATGGCAATAGATGCACCCACAACACCTTCTACCAGATCTAATTTTTTTTGTTGATTAATGTGGAAACTTTGTTTGGCTTGAATGTAATGAGGCCAATGTTAAAAGCGATACATTCTTTGATTAAGTTTGCACAATTAAGGGATGTTTTGGTCTACAATTTCATAACAACAATTAAAGTAGGTGAAGGGGATGTGTATCGCTTGTTTTATGACAGGCAGTCTTCTTTTGAAGGTAATGTGTTCAACTATTTCATTACCTTGATCAATAGTGTTCATAAAAACATCAATCTTTGTTGGATTACAGATATGAACACTAAAATTGACCATCTAGCTTTTGAATTTGATGGGCAGCATATGTGGGCAACATCTTTAGATTAGATTAAGGCCTCAATTTTGTTACAAGGGAAATATATGGAAGTGTTGTTGCATTTGTGAAACAACAATGTCAAGAAGCTACCACTTAGCTTATTGTTGAATTATAAGATTGGTTCCTTGCTTAAGGTTTTATGGATGCATTGGGTATTGTTTACCCACAATATTGGTTGCAACCAAAACCAAAAACTCATTTGGCAATCATCAACGCAACCTTCTGTCAACTTGAAAAGGTGGGATTTGATGAAGTATGGTTCTTAACTTCTTCTCAATTATTGTTCTTGACCTTCAAAGATCTTTCTTTGTGTTTAACATACAAACAATGTCAACCTAATCACTAAATTATGGAGAACCCTTACTTTCTTTTGAATTTTAAAAAATAAAATTCAAAGTATATCGAATTGGCTAAACTTGTTCTTGTGCAAGTAATTGGTTATGTTGAAGATGAATGTTGTTTTTTTACGTTGATTTTTATGAAAACAAAATTACAAAATTGATTAACCATGCATTTGGAGCTTGTCATTTGTATGTTCAGCTATAAGTTTTCCACTTTGTAGAATGTTCCTTTTGGAGTAGTATTCAAAATTGGAAAGACAACATAATTCAATATAATGCAAAAAGTTGAGACTTGAGCTACTACCAACTTGCAAGCTATTTTTTCCTTTGTATCTTTGGTAATACTTATCTTTTTCTTAATTCCTAAGATTTGTTTGGCATTTGGATTTTTGGATAATGGATAATAACAAGTGCATTGGGTGTTGTTTAAATGATTTGGAATCTTAATTTGGCTTGCAAGGAATAACAAATGGTTGGTTGTATTTTGATTGGCAATGTGAAGGTATCACCTTTTGTCTCCATGATTTATGATTCTTTGGAATCTACATCCAACCCCTTTCTTTGGACTTACAAGGATTTTTCTTTGCATTCTCTATTATTATCAACTAATGAACTTTTTTTTACAAGCTAAGCTTTAAGCTATATGGGCACGGCCTTTTCTAGTCAAGGTTCAATTCCCCCATATAGCATGTTGTTATGAATTAAATTTAAAATAACACTCATTAGCAGAAAAAAACCAGATTAAGGATGATGAAATGTAGCAGTAAATTTGACTCAAAAATAACTCCAAGTAGCAAATCAGAATTGATCATTTTATTTCCATTGTTTTAAGGAAAAAAAAATTACATATTTTCCCACCATGTAGTTGGACAGATAGACCCTCAACGTGTCCATGTGGCAACTCAAGCTCCAGCACAGACTGCCATGTAGCAAACTTAAACTGAAAACCCAAAAAAAAACAAAAAACGCTGGCTAGTACATGTAGTTCAGATTTCCTAGGGAATTAAATTCTCCTTGCTTTTTGTTGGTGGGCAATGGGTAATGGGGCATTTAGAAATTTATTTATTTATTATTTTAAAAGGCCTTGAGGTGCTCACTGATTATAATAATAGACTACAAAATTTTGTGGGAAGTTGGAATATGCTAATAAGAGGAAATCTGACTCCAACAAGCACAGATCTTATATGTAGAGTAACAGTGTAGGACCCTCATAAAAGCTTGGACCTCATAATTGAAGATTGCAGTTTGTGTCAGATCTCTCTGCATGCAAATATATATATATGTTCATACTACATAATTACAAAACTATTTCTCAACCCCATCATGAAGGAGGACAATGATGTGCATTATTCATGTATTCTTCATAAGTGTCAAGTGATGGAAAACCATGCAGAGGTTCTCAAAATCTGGTTCTCAAATATTTGGATGTTTGGTGTGCTGAACAATCAATCCAACATAACACATTTATAAATGAAGGTTAACTTGTCTTATAATATCATGGTGATTCAAATTAACTAGTTGTGTAACATTAAAGGCAAATTGCATAAACAATGACCCCAAGGTGTCATGAGGTGATGAGAAGGGAACTTAATTACCGGTCTCATTGGAGCTGGAATAGGGAACTAGGATAGGGATAGGGATCTTATCCCTATCCCTATCCTAGTGAGTTTAGGGTTTAGATCGTATAAGGATCTTTTCCGTATCCCTAGGTAGTGTTTCTTCATGGAGAGGCAGATTAATAATACCCTAGTACCTAGACTAATTAGGCACTAATTAATGATTTTTGTAATTGCTGAAATTTTTGGAAAAATACCTACTTGCCATGTTGAAAATCTGAAAGAAACTCTCAAGGAAACTAGGTTTATTATTTAGTATAGTGCCTAATTGTAAAATATTATTATTTTTACTACCAAACTTAAGTGACCAAAAAAAATTAATATTCGGTACCTTGCTTCTGAACCAGCCTGGGTACTAGGAAGTTGCAAAAACACATGGTCTCATTCTCAGTGATGGACCTATACCTTAGGGTGACTTTTAGACAAGGGTCCAAGGTCCAAGGACCAATGAATTCAAGCAATCTTATTGGTTGAAAGCTTTAAATTGGTCCCAAGGCCTTTAAACAAGGGTCCAAGACCAAAAAGTGGCAAATTGAAGCTAAACCTACATGACACCTGTTTTGGAGGGAAAATCAATTGGCTCGGACCAAAAAATAGTGCTAAAAGGAGAGCTCCTGATTTGGAGAACCAAGAATCATGTTAGGGACCAAGCTATAGTCCAACTCAAGGATTCAATTTGCTTCAAATCAGTCCAAATTGGTTCCTAGAAAATTGGACCCTCGTCTCAAGTGGGCCTTAGTATGGGTTTGGACTTCTGGGGGTTATTTTTGAAATGATATCCTTCTACACAAACACAAAAAGGTCTCCTTTTTTTTTGGGTGAAAAATCTTAAATTTCCATAGCAGAGCTGACACCCATCTGACATTCTGTAAAAGCTAGATCTGACTTATTTGTTGTTTAAGTGTTAAAGGTGCTTTGCTAATGAGGAGATTTTTTGGCATATTTGGATACTTCTCAAGATCCAAAGGTGCATTCACACCTGATGTTAAGTCATTTTTAAATGAAATTCTAGGTGGCATCCTAGGTGTCACCCGATGTTAAATGGGAGATAGCTTAATGTTAAGTGAATGTTAGCTTAACATAAAAAGTTCGTGGTAAGTAGGTGTAAGTCCTAAAATGACTAGCATGGTGTTAGGGTACTCAACACTAGAGTCCTTAACACCAAGTGTGAATGCACTTTAAGACACATATTTTGATATTTAAATTAAAAGAGTTATAACTTAAGTTTAGATCTAGCTTAGCTTAGAGCAAAACAGTGCACGAATGTTTTCAATACTTACTGCATTATGATATTGAATCTCTCTTCCATTGTTTTGAAGATAAGAAAGGAATAAGTTTAATTCAAAAATTTAATTCATGCATTATTGAGGTCCCATAGCATAAAATCTACAAGTTTTTCAAATCTTTACCTAGGTTTTAAAAGGGAAAACCCTCCTCTTGCACATAAGTTAGTAACATATGTTTTGATATTCCAATAACCTATAATCACAGCTGATGTGTATAATATTGATATGCACAATATGAATACATCTTGAATTTGAACACTTGAGCTCATGTGCATATTAGTGATGTTCAACATTAATTAATTAACAAGATGGTTGGTTGAGGACCTAATGTGGCTAGATCATCAGCCGTAATGTTCAACATTAATTAATTAACAAGATGGTTGGTTGAGGACCTAATGTGGTTAGATCATAACCTTTTTTTCTTTTTTTTGCTTGTGTTGTAGGTGGTAAAACAATTGGCCACTAGATACACACGCAGTGAAAATTGAAGTGTGATGCCAAAAAAATCTTGGTGACAATCATTGTATTCAAAATGCTTTTGGGTAATTTAATAAATAAGTACATAGTTCATTTTGGCACTTATTCATTATGTTCAATCTATGTGGTCTAGCTACCAAACTCTCAACTTTGTTATTTTTTGGCTATGGATATTAAGTTACATGTGGAAAGTTATCAAGTGTGAAGAATCAATGTGTGACATATTAACAACTAATTGTAAATGAAATTCAAATGATTACATGTTTTCAAAAATCAAACTAAATTAAAACATCGTTCATCTTAAACAAATCCAAAAATATGAATCATGGTAAATCCCTACCAACTTTAAATTTTTAAAAAAAATATCAAAGAAAAGTTGAGAGGCATATGAAAGGATTAACACTAAGGGGGTGTGACACACTCCCAACTCCTTGAAGGATTCAAATGTGAGTCCAAGTGCAAGACAACGGAAGGGGGAGGAATCGGGGCACATTACCTAGCTCACAACACTTTGAAGGGTAGAAGGGCGTGTTGGAGTTCCGGGATGGGATTAGGAAGAGTTGACAAGCTTCATTCACTCACACATGCCTGCACACAACCCACACAAAGTGGTTAGTGCATAGTTGGAACACCTTTGGTGCTAAGATGAGCCACGGGCAACACGGACACACAAGACTCACCACGACCCGGACTTGGGGGAAGCCACCACTTTCCCCCTTATAGTATACTCTGCACCTCTCCACGGAGCCCACATCCAAATTGCTTTTCTCTCCCGGGACTCCCACGTGGGAGTCCCGAAACCACGCCAGTTGGGATTCCCGCGACTTTGGAACCCCATAACTTTGCAAGCAGACCTCGGATTGAGGTGCGGTCTAATGAAAAATTGTAACTCTTGTCGAGAGCTTTCCAACGATATCTCGCACGTTGTGTGCAGCCAAGTAAATAGGGTGGATTCCCGACTTTTTCTCGTCGGGAGTCAAATTGGCAATTTGACTCCCGACCCTTCTTTTGGCCATAACTTGTGTTTCAGATGTCCAAATGAACAATGCAAGCCTGTTTTAAACATTTATGTTCCAAGAGCTTTTCATTGATATAAAGAACGCCACAACCCATTGAATTTTGACCCCTAAAATTGTTCTTTGAAATTTTGGGAGTCCACCGGGATTCCATCTCCCAAAGTGGGAGTTGCCTTGGGAGTGTGAGGGTTCACTCCCTCACACTTTCCTACACTCCTAGGAGTATGTGATGTGATTCCCGGGCTTCCTCTTGACTCGCAACCTTGCAACCCCTTTGCTTTGGTCGTAAGCCCAAAGCTAAGGTTGCGACAAGGTGTGTTGTATTAGTTGTTAGGTCCATCGTTTTCACTTTTGTTTGAATGACATTAGATTTTATAATGAGCTTGAAAAATATTTTTTGCAAATTCAAGTCACAACCTAAAAGAATGCAAATGCCACCAAAATTGATTTATCACATACTACAACTCCAAGTGGATGTGGGGTGCAATAGAACCCTTTCAAAACTTTCAAGTGTCAATAAAAAGTATTATTCACATTTAGTTGTAGCCAATATTGGGGATAAACAAGTCCAATGGCGCCTAGTATTGCACTCCACCTTTATGTGTTGCACTACAATGCAAATGTAGTTATGTCACATGCAACAATCCAATTCTCTTTGAGCAAATGGCATCCCAATGAACCCAAATACTTTCACCATTTAAAAAAAAAAGTAAGATGTTGCATAAAATTTGAATTATAATTAATGACCCATTTCATGTGGATTTGTTAGTGGTCACATTGCATCAACCCATGGAAGGACTAAAATTTGTCACCTTGGAAAGACAAGCCATTTTTTAACAATAATAGGTGTACAATTGGCTTTGAAAGTCCTTAACTACAATTATGAAATCACAAATGAAAACATTTCTCCTATGAGTGAGCATTAGGACGGATTGCATTGCCTCCACCAAAAGGAAGCACATTAGCAAGCCCCAAATTTGTTTGCAATGAAATCACCCTCCAATAGAATACCACATTAAATGAGTCACATCATACATGATCTATTAACTAGAATATACAAGGAAATGGAACTTTCAACAAACTTTCATGCAAAGTGGTTGTGAAACCTTATGTCCCACATTATTTCCAAACTAGAAATACACCCCAACAAGGTTAATGAGTCTTCTAATGACATTTACAAATTAGAAATACACTCCTAGTGGGTTAGTGAAAGCTCCCATAACATCTACAATTTAAAATACACTCTCATAATTAAGGCACAAGCTAAGTGAGACCTCCCACAACATTTGATATTGAAAATACACACCCATAACCCAAGGCACAGGGGATGACTGTCAAGTGAGACCTCCCATGTCATCTACAAATTGAAAATATGTTTCACAAGAATAAAACAAAACGTTAATGAAACGCTCTAAATCAAACCCCAAATTGAAAATACAAGCAAAATTTTAAAAAGTAGATTGATGAAGATCCTTCCTACATGTGTCACTAATAAAAAATGGCAAGAAACAAACAAGTTCAATAACAATAACCCATCCATTTGGATAAAATTGCAATTAGTTTGTATGATTCCAAGCAATGGCCTACACTCTATCATGATCCTCTTTAGAGGTTCCAACATGAACATCTAGTCCATGTGAAATTTTTTAGGATCTTATTTCCTTTGGTTTTCATGATTACAACAAGTTTTTATAACTCCAAATGTTGTTTAAGTGAATTAGTAAAATAATTCTATAAATTAATTATGAAAGTCTCAATCTATGAGAATCAAATTAAACAAGATTGAATTGTGAGGTTATGAACAACACAATGGAATCTCATTGAAAATGGTGCCCAAGATTTTTTGATTTGCTTTGTGATTCATGTTTCCCTGACTTCAAATAAAAAAGCCCCATTGCACCAAAATACAACTTTTTTTTTTGACAAATCCTCTTTAATCAAGCCCCCACCCTTCACAATGTAGCCATGATGATTTTAATGAGATTATTGAAGTTTCACCCATCCACAATCCATTCAACAAAACACAAAATGAGAACTTTGGTCCATGATTCAACCATGTAAAATGAAACACATATCCATTCAATGGTTGTAACATTGTCACATGAGCAAGCTACGAATTGGGCAAATTGAATGACTTTGACAATGACCTCTTGAACTTGGAGAATGTACATGAAGTTAACAAGGATCTAGTTGGCTATATTGGATCAATGCGTGTTCAAATTATTTAGGACACCTAAACTCCTAAAAGAGCTCAAACAAAAGACTCATACTCTAGCATTGCATGACCATGTGACAAAACATGAAACACAAATGTTATTTAAACAATTTTTTCCATTGCCTTCACTTGCAGGTCTATTTACTCATACCAAAACAAAACTTGGGACTGCTATGAGCATACAATTTCATATTCTTGAAGTGTGTACAATCCTTTGTAGTGAAATCCTCAACCCATTTTCACTGGGGTTTTGGCATATCCCACACTAAAATTCCATACTTGCAAGGATGGTAAAATCCTATTCAGGGGGCAAAAAAATTGCTTTACCATCATTGGAAACCTTGTTAACTTACCATCATACATACAATGTATTTACAATTATTCTCAGCCCTTGAAAATTTGAAATGTTCTGTTTCCTTCTCTTCGCAATGAATTCTTTCATTTGTGCCAATAAATAAATAAATACATAAATTTAAATTATTATTTTTGAAATATTCAGTTGAGGCTGTCTGACAGGTTTTTGAAATAATAAAAAAATTGGGCAAAAAACTGCTAATTCTCAGTGACAGGTATGGGAGTCAGTTGACATGATGGAGTTGAGCTTTCCCAGCATTTCAAAAGGGCATTTTTGTCTTTTTTCACGTTTTCTTGATTCTTGAAATTGCTCCCATATCATGCTTGTAAGTTATAAGCAGCCTCTTTTTTTTTTGGGGGTGCGAAATTTCACATGTTGCAAAGTTTTGGAAATTTTTTGTCACAAAATTCAATGAGTTTTTTAACCAAAAAAACACAGCAATTTTTTCCCAATAATTTCAAAAAATCTTTGAAAACCTCCAAATTTCTACACAGGGTTCAAGTAGTAGCCAAAAAGTGTCACGATGTTTTTTTTTGTTTTTCCTTTCATATTTTTAATAGCCAAATTTGGCTATTTCAGGTTAGCGATATTCACCACCTCAGCTACATCGCCAAAGTGATTTATTTTGATTGCCAGTCTAAGCATTAAACCAATGGCCAACTATTTGACCCAAGCTGGTCCCCCACAATATCTCAGCCTCCCTTTGGGCATGTTCCGGAAATAGTGTGTGTAACGACATGAAAGATGCCTCATGGGTTGCATAAAATCGGGTGTCCCGTAAAGCCCCATGGTGAGGGGCAGCACTCCCAAAATAATAATGGGCATAGGATGCCAAGTCTGGCCCCACATTTTGGAAATGTCCCCCCACCGAAGGCTTTTACGTGTCAATTTGATTTTAAACACATACAAAGGATTTTTGTGGAAAAAATGGCCGTAAAATTCACCGCATTTTGAAAATTAAATTAAATGGCCAAATTTCTACAACAGGTTTCAGCAGGTAGCCAAAATATAAAAGGATTCTTCTTAAAATTTTCTACCTTCATATCTGGTCTATAGCAAAATTTGGCTAAATCTTCTTGTGGATGATTGCCAATTTGGCAAA
>Ga0116228_10004333_pt1 | contig 12565 bp, 12 predicted proteins | sample S1TSphfallax_2_FD_89694 | JGI IMG/M metagenome (GOLD analysis project Ga0116228, IMG submission 89694) | Host-associated microbial communities from peat moss isolated from Minnesota, USA - S1T2_Fc - Sphagnum fallax MG | ecosystem: Host-associated > Plants > Peat moss > Unclassified | place...
TGATATTATGAACTTGATCAGTTTCTTGTTTTTATTGAAGAGAATTTATCTTTATTAAAAACTCTTGAAAATCGTTATTTAACAAATAATCAAGATGATCTTGATACTCGACATTTCTTTCTTGAACGTATACAAAAAGATTTCTTTTGACAATGAGAATTCCCTGATGTTATTCGAAGTTCAATATCTACTTGGGATGACATTGTTACGAATCGAGGATTATTTTTAGATGTAAGAAAAAGATTTAATTGTTAGGAAATATTTGTAAATTTAAATTTAGATTTTTGATGAATTCATCGGTGAATCATGCATGAATGAGTTTTACCAGTTATTTAAAAACGAAAGAATTCAATCCAATGCTAAATTAATTCTAAAGTTCAATCATCACTTGATATGGCTTGAGGGTGTATTACGTCAACTTTAATTTTAAATTAGCATTAACAAAATGAAATGATACACGTAATCGACTTGATTTATGTCAAAATCCTTTGATAAAATCAATCTGTTTGGATTGAAATTTATTGTAATGTTGATTTAAAACGTCATCAAATATAATCATCAACAACAACTTTAACTAGTTAATTATCTACATTTGTTAAATGGAAATGAAAATTTCATTAATTAGAAATCATTGATGAACAAACCATTTGTTTGAATTCCACATATATACAATTAAATTGAGAATTTTCTCGAATAGTGATTGATTTTTGACTTGCTCAACCGAAAGCTTATGGTGATTATGAACATGATGAAAAAATCTCTCAAGCTAAACATAGACAATTAGAAATGTATACCCACCCAGGTCGAGGCGAACGGAGCGAAAACACGTTTCGAACGAACGCGTTCGGAACGCTGCGAACACGCTCTGATTTACTTGTTCGAACAAGTAGATCGAAACGTGTTCGTCTGCTGGTATACAGCGTGTTCGCAGCGTTCGGAACGCGATTTGGCTCCGGTCGCCTCGACCTGGGTATGTATGGTTTAGATAATCAAAGAGAGACTGTACAAAAAGCAGGTTTATTAATTAATTAATTGTTTAATAAAACTGTTTATATATTAAAAAATTAATATTGAACAAAACAACAAGAAACAGATTTACAAAATCTATTAGTAAGAAAGAAATTTTCCTTAGACCGACATATTCGAAACTTTTGAAATCTGTCGTTGAGCCACATTGTGTGAAGTTCGCTCCGGAGTGAGGAACGCGCCTTTCTCTAGTTCGATACTATTAAAAGATGAGATGCGTAAGTTGCCTTCTCTAGCCAGATCGATCAGTTCAATAGTCAGATCTAATCGTATTCTCTGGATATTCTATTTGTTCCTATTGTATACTGAAGAATTCTACAGGAATCTCTTCGGAATCCGAGCGATGGAAACTTGCTGGATTTAGTGGGATGTTCACTGTCTTCTGTAGGACTTATCGAACCTCAATGGTTTACAAAGACCATTTTCAGTCTTTCTATCATCCGGAATCTGCGATTTACAAAAAAGGAGTTAATATAAAACTTTAGTCTTCCTTAGCAATTCATCTCGATAGATTCTCGGAAATTTCCAATGATACAATCAAATAAAAACGTTTTTTCTTTAGACCAATATTCGTCTTACTAAAAGAAAATCTTCTTAATCGTGATTAAAAACGAATTAGCCAGTCTTTGTGATGATTCTTTTACGTTATTATGAAAATAATGAAGACGAAAATCATTTAATGCATCATCTATTTTCTGCTAATCATGGTACACAAATAGCTGAATAAATTATAAAATCCATTCTTTCTTCAATGAAATATGGTTGAAATGATGGTGATAAACGTTTTTCAAGTTGAATAGAAATTGTTGAATTCTATCCTCAAACATTACATTCAATTGCTAATCGTTTACAAGAAATTCCATGTTGAATGTTTTTTGATTGTTTATATCAAATAACTGTACATTTAGATAAACCAATAAGTCTAAAATGATATCCTCTTATTGAACGAATTATTAAAAATTATCCTTAATCAATCAATTGTTTATCCATTTGAAATTAAGTTATGAAACATTACAATATTCTCTTACTGATCCAGTATGAAAATGTAATCTAGAAATTGTTCGTCAAAACTTAGATCGACATACACCATTAGTAAATGAATTTATTCAAGCATTAAATCAATTCAATCCACAACAACAATATGAAAGTTGGTGTAAAGAATTCTTTCAATATTTAACCAATGATTTTCATAGAGGAGATTTAAAAAATTGAAAGATATCTTTTTTTCTGATATTATTAATCTTGACGAAACTAATGAAGAATATTCAGTAACGATTACATCACAAGATAGTGTCTTTGATGATGGAATAGATCGTCGTTTATTAAAAGCACGTTTAATATCAATTCGTTATTAATTTAAAAGTTCAATTGAAAAAGATTCTGATACACTTTTTGGTAAACAAGGTGAATTATTTTGTTTAGTTTTAACTAATCTCGGAATAAAATTCCAATCTATTTCACAAGATAAAACCAATATCAATGATTATTCCACATGGTTTTCATTAACTTTTCGACAACAACATCGTCTATTAGCTATTCCATGTATACGTGAAATTGAAATTCCAGGTCAATATACAAATTTAAAAAAACCCATTACTTGAACATCATATAAAAATTGTTTGATTTTGATGAGAAAATTTTGGTCTTACAATCATTAAGATTATGAAAACGTTCAATAATACGTGAATATGATGAAAATGATTATCGATTTTTAGTTAAAGGTGAAGAAGATATTCGACCAGATCAATGTATTGAAGCATTATTTTCAATAATCAATGATCTTTATCATGATGATACAAATTGTAATTAATCGAATTCGACACAAATGTCCATTCGAACTTATAAAGATTGAGAATAAATCTTAATTTTGGAATTCGTTTTTGTTTCTTTAGAGTTATTCTAATGTCAACAAAATTAGGTATAATTGAATGGCTTGATAATACTCGACCATTGAAAGAATTCATTGAAGAAAGTTATACAAATTCTGAACATGATATTATCACTCAAGATCAACATCCAAGAAAACTTTACCAAGAATATGTTACCAATGCTTTTGAAAAATCTAAACCAACTGCTAAATCAACAAATAATATAATTATCTATACAGAATTATTTGTTAGTTTAACTAAAATACAAGTCGAAGAAGACTTTAAGAAAATTCAATCAGTTATTCCAAGTGATTTACTTCGTCGTGCTTATTATAAAATTAGTAATTCACATGAAGAATTTTATAGACTTCGAAGACAATTTATTACAAGTTATGTTGTTTTATGTACAAGTACAAGTACAAGTACAAGTCATTACATACTTGGAATTGGAGATCGATATCAAGCGAAGTATATTGAATATAGAGAATGTATTGTAAACAATTCTTTGTTCATTTAGTTTTCTGATCGATACATCATTTAGACAAGTTATTGGCATTGATTTTGGTTCAGCATTCAATACAGCAACGATTGTAAGATTAAATTTTGAGAAACTCCAAAACCAAGATCATTTTATTTCTTAGCATTTACCTGTGCCTGAACTTATTCCTATTTGTTTAACTCGACAAATTGTTCAATTAATGTCACCCATTGGTACCGCTGGTCTCTTTCGTGCAACAATGATTTATACTATGAATGCATTAGGAGAAAATTCTGATTTATTACTTTGTACAATGGATGTATTTATTAATGGAATGGTTGGTAAGATTTATTAATCTCTATTATTATATTGAAGAGAAAAAGAATATTATTCTAATAACATGCAGTTAAAACAAGTCAACAGATATCACAAACTGGTATGTTTAATAAATATAAAAAAGAGAATTAGTTTGTTTTTTTCTTCAGAATCAAATATAATTCGTTCTGATGATACGTATGCAAAAGATCGAATTTGAAGTATACGATTAAAACTTAATGGAATTAATTCAGCAGTTATAATTGCGTATGTATTAGAGAAAGAAAGATTAGAGAAATTTCTATTGATATGATTATTCTTCTTCTGTTAATGCGGATATAAAATAAAATAATTTTCTATGTTCATCATGTTTAAAAGAAGCACTTCGTCAAATAGAAAAACTTGTTGGTGTTGGTGGTCATCAAACACAAAATAAACGAACACAAATTCTGGTTCAATATAGTTCCAATCGTTATCATAATTTTAACAGTTGATGAACAAATTGATTTTATTATTGATCAATCAACTCATGTGGATATACTTGATCGATCATGGGATGTTTTAGAAACATTTATGTAATTCCATCGAGCTTTTTTTTTTGTCTTTTGTTGAATATTAAAATTCTAAATTTTTTGTTTTTTTGAGAAATCATTTTTTTGTTTCGGTGCAGATAGTTAAATGAAAATGTCTTTGTTTCTTTTCTAATTGAGAAATAAATATATAGACGAGAATGTTTATAATCATTGAATTTTGCTTTCTATATGGTTTCGAAAAAAACAATAATGAACGACTTAGAAACATTAGAATGAATTTGTTAGAAAACTTTCAAACTTCACCTGCAAATCAATCAATCAATCAATCAATCAAACAGAAGTTTTTCTGACATTGTCTCTTATAAGATATTGAGGTGACAATCTTCTCGTTTCAATCAAAATATCAACACTCATCCCAAACGAATTCTAATATATTTGAAATATATTCGAGAAACAAAGATGATACAATGCATTCCAACTAATCGAACAAGAGGTGTTTCGAAATTGTTAGACTAAGATCTTTTTAATATCAATTGAATGTTTTCTACAAAATATTTAGTATGTGAATTTATTATTAAAACACTAGTTTTCTTTCTTATACTAGGTTGGAAATAATATTTTTCCAGGTGGACGTGAGGTGTACAGCTCAAACTCCAAGAGATATACAAGTGAATTCTATACTAAATAAAAGGCCGTCAAAAACGCGATTTAGAAGTATAACTGGTCATTGATAAGATGAGAATGGTCTATAGAATTACAGAAAGTTTCAAAATTTTCGGGATAGAATTGGACACTTCAACGGCTAATTAACCACAAAAACATAAGGTTCAGAAGAAATTTGTTTTGTCTATTGGACTGTATGGAGCTCTCTTTGCTGATCATTTTGGTAAAAAAAGATTTTCAGTTTGATCAATAAATAATGATGCTACGGTCAAAATAATGAAAATCTCAAACTGCTCTGGCTAATAAAGCTAAGATGTTAATGAATATTTTGACCGTAGCATCGTTATTTATTGATCAAATTTCGCTGAACGTTTTTTACCAAAACGATCACCGAAGACGAGCTCTATAAAGTCCAATAGACAAAAACAAATTCCTGTGAAACTTATGTTTTTGTGGTTAACTATCCCTTGAAGTGTCCATTTCTATTCCTAAAATTTTCAAATTTTCTGTAGCTCTATAGACCATTCTCATCTTTTCAATGAACAGTAATACTCCTAAATCCCGTTTTTGACGGGCTTTCATTTAGTATCAAATTCACTTTTATATCTCTTGGAGTTTGAGCTGTATCTTCTGCAAAAGAAAACATTTTTCTAAACGTTTTTGTTTGTTGTTTAAGGTGAATAATATAATTAATGATGGTGAGAAATTATTCGATGATTTATCAGGTTATGCACGTGTTGCGTCACTTGCTAAACAACTTAAACAAGATTTAATTAATTGGCGAAAAGATCAATTTAAAGAATGGTGTCATGATACAATACATGCTATTGATGATCCATCACAAGCATTAAGGTTGTGTTTTTTTTTAATAAAGGTTTTCTTTTTCGATTTCAGTTCTTGAAACAAGTGGTCGTTTAATGGAACTTGATTTCCTTGATGAGAAATTGCGGGTAATTTATGATGATCAATTAGTTACATTACTTAATGAAGTACGATAATTATCATCACTTGGTTATGATATTCCATCAAAAATTAGTAAATGTGTGGATACTAGAAAGAAATTTTATCAATATGGTGTTGAACTTCAAGCTGTATGCTTTTTAATTATCATTTTAATCTAATCCAAAGAGCTTTTTTTGACTACTTTATAGGACTCCTAATTTTAACAGATCTTGCATTTCGGAATATTAAAGATTCCGTTTCCAGTTTAATCGATAGAAAAGATTTTTTCCTACAAATCCATATTATGATTGAGAAAAGAATAGAATATAGGAATGTACAGCAGATCTAGATAGGAATGTATTTCCACATGAGATTAGAATGCAACCGTTGAGAATTTGGTCGAGCAGTCTCGATGATGATGTACGGGTCGGTTCCAACAGGAAAACATCGGAAATCAATTGAACTTGGACTCACTATTCCAGACTGGCCGTATGTACAAGGAAGGAAGGAAGGAAGGTTTGTGATCTGCTTTTTAGCTTCACATCTTGTACACATTTGATTTTTGAGCGGAATTGTTATAGATTTTCGAAATTCGTAGATGACATGGATTTTGCATTTGAAAGGGAAACTATTTTACTGACAGTAAATTTTTATTATAAAGGTAAGGGTACCTCGTATCACATGATCAGGGGAGAGAGTCTTGAAAATATCGTGTTTAATCACAAGAGGAAGGGTCTGACGGAGGAACGTTTGCAACTGTCAAATCGCTTTCCGCTTGAGACTATTGCCATCATTTGATCGGTCTTGGTGAACAGTGAAAAAGTCTATAGTTTCGTTTTCCGATCTACTTTTGTCGACTTATGGGCATTTCACTCGTTGTTTTGCCGTTCGGATATAGGATTTTCTAAGAACCTGAATAATCGAATTTCGAGCTGAAATTTTGTCTATAGATAGGTCTCATAGTCACTAGAAACTCGCCAAAGTTTGAGCCAAAACAAGCGTACCCTTACCGTTTGCCATGAAAATATCCTTTTTTTGAAAAATAGCTCTTTAAAATATGAATATCTTGGTTAGGATACGTCCGTTTTGGCTCAAACTTTACGGAGATTCTAATGACTCTAAGTCGCATCTATGAACAAAATTCTAGCTCAAAATTCAATCATTCAGTTACTCTGTCTGGGGTCCTGTGCCATAGACTTGAAATCGAGTAAAACGTCCATAACTCAACAAGAAGAAAAAAAAGAAGGCCGAAAAACAAAACCAAAATAGTCTTTTTCACTACTCACCAAGACCAATCGAATGGCAATAATCCCAATTGAGAAGCGATTTGACAGCTGGAGACGTTCCCTCGTAAGACAGTCAAAAAGTGATTGCGTGTTTTCCGAACATCTTCCGTCTTTCTTGTCACCTCCAGTGAATTCGCTTGTTTTCAGAGTCCGAAATCATCGAACTGAAAGATACTCCTATCTTCTTCTCAATCAGAAAACAAACATCTTAAAACTATAAAGGCGATTATAATGTAGAAACTGCAATGAACGGCTGAGACAAACCTTGACAGTTAATTAAACAGGTAGAATATAAAAAAAAACGTCATACTCTCATTCTTTTCATCGTAATCTCACACTCCGTAGAATTATGATTCATGTAATGCTGTACGAAACATTTCCTTTCTTTCATTCTACTTTAGGTAGCACATTTTTACAATACAATCGATTCCGAAATGATTTCTAGTCAACAATCAATGATGATTGATTTAGCTAAACATTTTGAACGTCTTGTCAAAGATCCAAAAGTGTCTCGTAAGGATTTCTTTTCTACTTTCCTCGAATTCTTTTTCTCTTCTCGAAGAACAAGGCGATGATTCTGATGGTCAAATCACTTGAGATAATCCCGAACAATTAACACGTTGCATATCAACACTTTGTGCAGCCGCAGAAAAAGTTAAAACTGAAAATTTAAAATGACGACGTCGTCATCATTCAACTATTCAACAAATCGTTCTAGTTCATTACAGGGTGGCCAACTCTGGGGAAGAATTCATTAATTGTAGTGCCATTTTTGGCACTACAATCAATCAATTGTCCCTCCCTGAGTTGGCTACCCTGTTAATGAATACTCATTTATTACGTGAACCTCAATAATGGCAACATCAAGTACAAGAAATTCGAAAACTAATAGATATATTAATCAATGAAGGTTATTCAGCTAAGAATATGAAACTGTGGATGTGGAGAGCTTTTTAGGATAGATAATTATTATATAAAGCACTTGAACTTCAATATTCCATTGGTTTAAAAGCATTAAATGAAAATTGACTCGATATTAAAATCGATCTTATTTTCGGGTATTTGATTTAATTAAATTCATCAGGAATATTTTCTTTTTTTCTTTAGTGGAAAAATCTATTCAATATAAATTATCAAGTTCTCTTCAAAAGCTCAATCAAGTATTGAAGCAACTTATTATCGTGAAATGAAAAGATTTTTATCCATACCATTAACATTTCAAGGTTGTACTGATATATCATCATCTGGTAAACATTTAATCTTTCAAAGTATAATGTCATTACATAGTGATGATATTGTGGCATGTTTTTATACATCATATGAATTATTTACTAAATTAGAACGTGGTTTAGAACAATTTAAAGAATGGATTGTTTTAGGACAAGTTAATATTGAAGAATTAATAGAAAAGAATTTACAAGATGTGTCGGATTGGGAAAGAAATTTTCGAGCTTTAAAAATTTGAGGATAAGATGCGGGAAAATTACCTAGGTAAGGAAAAGGATCCTGAAAATCTGCTAGTCAATTAATATTTGATATTTTTTCAGTGAAGTCCGATATGATTGTTTTGTCGTTAATATAAATCCATTAAAATTAACCATTGAAAATCAATTACGACGTTGACATGATTCCATGTTAATCTATCTAAAACGTTCCATCATTCATGATGCAACCACAATCGATATATTTGTTGATGAAGGTCTTGGAACTTGAAATGATCATCCCAAAACTCTTGATGAAATCAATGAATCATAAAGAAGTTGAATTAATCGTTCGATATTACATTTAAAATCAATTGAACGACTTTTCGTTTGATTTAATGAAGAAAATCATATGATTATTAAATGTTTAAGATATTTCATATCGAATGTTGTTGTTATGAATGTTAAACGTTTAGAAAGATCAATTAAAGATGATAGAAGACAATCAAGACTATGTCGATATGAACCAGCGGGAATATCAATACGAGCGGCATGTTTTATTAAGATTTCGATTATAATTAAATATGAATGACGCCATTTTTCAAGTCTTTCAGGATCATACATAGGTGCTAATATTGTCAATGAATCAGAATTTATTGGTACTAAAATAAAAAAAAGATTTCGTTGTTGATTTGTATGATTAATAAATGTATTAGTCAATGGCAGAGATAAAGCAACATAACAATAGGGTTAATAGAATAAATTGTAGGAGAAGACTCACCATTTACATGAAGAAAATCACTTGAAATATTCTAAAGTGGATCAATATTTATTTGAATATCAAATGATCAGTTCTTCAATACTCAGTGATCATTACCTATGATATCGGAGAATTATGATGATATTACTATGCAGTTTCTCGTTTAGAAAGTACGAAAATTCTACAGAAAGAAGTCGAACAATGATTGTTCATTTCTAAATCGATTCAACTAAACTTTTCGTTTCAAAGATTTTCTTTAAATTGAAAATGGGAATGAGAAACAACTTCTTGTGGAACTTATTCCTCTCTGATCATGAAGGTATTCTATTCAAAATGATCTTCTTTTGTTCGATTAAGTCATTGTCAAAGGACCGTACATATCTATGAATTAATCACTCTCCTAAGTACATCTACCACTCTACTACTATACATTTTGTACTGACAATATTTTAATGATGATTGAGGAGTTTACGGAAAGAAGATCATTTTAAGAAAATGTTCATGACATAAAAGAATTTGTATCAATACAATGATTCGATAGATTTGGTCGAAATTTTGCGAATTAAAACAAAACTAATAAATATTTCAAATAAAATCTCTAAATGAATGTCATTACTTATTAATAAATTCTTCTAAACCACATGCCATAAAATAGTAAATGCTTGAAAAGTTGTCTAAAAGATGAAGAAAATCGTAAAACAATTTCATTTTAACATTAAATATTTACTTGTGGCATATTATTGCGTGATAAATCAGTTAATAATGTTAAATTACGTATACGTTGTTCTTGAACTGTACTAATCGTTTTATTACTTTTTGATAAATTAGCAAAAATCTGTTCATTTGTTCGAGACTAAAGAAAAAGCGAAATGTAAAGGAAGAAATCACATTTTTTTATTTTACTTGTTCAAGTGGAATTTTCGGTGGATTAGACATTTGAATATGAGGCCTTAATATGTCCATCTTTTAAGAAAAAAAAAGACGTTGTTTACTCTAAATATATATATAAGTAACAAATACAAAATTACTTGGGATGGAGAGGAAACAGATTGCGATGTTTTTGATTTCGCTGTTACAGAAGCAGGTACTGATGAAACTTCAGTCGTCGATGGTGTTTTGTATAGTAAATCTAGCCGATGATGAAGAAGGAACTGTTGCCTGTGCTGAAACTCTTTGATGACTAGGCGAACGTGATAAACGTGCTTTAGCACGAAAAATTTTATCATAATCAAGTTGATTATCAATCATTACACTATCAGCAACTGACGATGTTGATTGATCAGTACTGCTAGCACTCGATGGTTCTGATTGAAGTCTAATTAAAAGATCTTTATAGTACGTACATAAAAATGGAAGAAGTTTCTTACTTAACATGTTCATCTCTAACAGCCATTGCTTGATACTGACTTCGGCGACTAGTTATCGCGTACTAGTTGCAACTGATGGTGCTTTGAGATCACTTGGATAATAATCACGAACTGGTGATATACGTCGTTTTGTTTTGAAATTCTATAAAAATATTTTTCATCATATTATTTTCACTTCTTACGAAACTTACTGGAAGATAAACTGAATCAATATATACGTTGTTTTGTGAAACAGATGCTCCATACTAGAAATGAAAAAGATCCATGAAAAGATGAATAGATTTCATTAAAATATACAAGTTGATCTTTATGTATAATCATATCAAGAATATTTTTCCAACCGATTTGAACAGTATCAAATAATTGAACTGGTTCCCAATTATAAGAACGTAACATATCATTTGATCCTGAAAAGAAATAATTAGCATTGGGTTCAAATGGCAAACATCTAAAAGAAATTTATTATTTTTTTGTATAAGACTTATTTTACGACTGCTTACTTTATAGACGATGTTTCAATTTCTCTTTCACAAATAAACTGAAATTTTTCAAGATCCCAAAATTGAATTCGTCTGAAGAAAACAAGTATTAATTGTGTTTATTAATCTATAATACAAAACTATTTACCTATCAGCACCACCTGATACGAGTAATAGTTCTTTTGGATGATATTCAATTGTATATACAGATCCTTGATATTCTTGAAAAGATTTTATTTGTTTTCCAGCTGTGACATCCCACATCTAGTTGAAAACAAATATTTCTTTAACATATATATGAACGGTTTTATTTACATGAATAGCTGTGTCATCGGAGGCAGCAATTAAATATCGACCATCAGGAGAAAATTTCAGTGCATTTATCGTATCATTATGTCCTTTATAATTGAATAGAAAACCTTTTCGTCTTGGATCCTATAGCTAGGAATAAAAAGATAAAAGTGACAAATAAGATTGTTTTTGTTTTGAACAAACCTTTGCTGTACCATCAACAGCAGCTGTTACTAGAAAGTTGTTACTTGATGGAAAATATTCAATTGCACGAATACATGTTTTATGACAACCATGATGAATAACTAAGAAAAGTCGAAAGAATTTTTCTTCAAGAAAATCAAATCATTCGTGTACCTTTTTGACTTTCAAGATCACAAATTTGTATTGCACCAGATCGACTACTTGATGCTAACAAGTTTTCTTCGTTGGAAAATCTTAATCCTGTTATAGCACTTTTTTGACATTGTCATGTCTAAGTAAATATTACATCGAAGAATTTCAAAGAAAAAACAAACTGATTCTTACAAGTAATGATGTCGTTTGACCAATTACATAAATATCAATGGTATGATCTTCACTACCCGTTGCCAATAATTTGTCTGAACGATGGCCGAATATAACAGTCATCACATTCGTACCTGTATCACCGACGGGCAAAGATGCTAGAAGATGGGAAAAAATGTTTTAATGAAATGAAATAAAGTGTCATTTTTCAAATAGAATACATACATAGTTTAACGTCATTACCAGAAAAGTTCATCATGGAATGCTTTATTTAAATATCAGGTTTCGATCGGCTACAAAAAATAATTTTAGCTTCTGTTAAATATAAACGATTGAACTGATTGAGTTCTTCTGCTATTTAAATCTCATATTGAATAATTGACCTTGTCTATGAATTATTTTTAGACGAACAAACCTCACCTAAATTGATCAACTGAAAAATTATAAACATAGAATCATTCTTTCTATTATCAATTTCGATATAAAATTGTGTAAAAACAGGAGAAAAGAAAGAAATGTCGAGTATCAAGATCATCTTGATTATTTGTTAAATAACGATTTTCAAGAGTTTTTAATAAAGATAAATTCTCTTCAATAAAAACAAGAAACTGATCAAGTTCATAATATCA
>Ga0116228_10004334_pt1 | contig 12565 bp, 8 predicted proteins | sample S1TSphfallax_2_FD_89694 | JGI IMG/M metagenome (GOLD analysis project Ga0116228, IMG submission 89694) | Host-associated microbial communities from peat moss isolated from Minnesota, USA - S1T2_Fc - Sphagnum fallax MG | ecosystem: Host-associated > Plants > Peat moss > Unclassified | place: USA...
AATGTAGAAACAAACTTTCAAAAGGTAAACCTTAAACTTTTTTTTCTTCTTTATTGTTTTCATTTGTTGTTTTGAGTATGATTATTCTTTTTGTTTGTGTGATTATTTACTTGAAAGGATTTGTGTTTTAGTTGCTTTTGTGTTGTGATATTGCTTAGTTTTTTAATAGCATATTATTTAGTAAACATGTTTGTTGTTGTGCATGGTTTCTTAAATATTGAAATTTTTTTGGCATTTCATTACGCTTGCATTTGCTTTTCATATTTTTTCAATAATGAAAAGAGGAGAGATAAGGAAGTGATTTGACCTCGTATTTGCTTGTACATGTTTGGTTTCTAGTTGTAAAAAATATTAAAAATATATAAATGTAAAAATTTAAACAAATGTAATATTTGGGAAAAAAATCTTTTGAATTGCTTTTACAATTTCTAAAAGACAAGTATCATGTGGTTATTTGTTAAAAAGTTTAGACATCGTAAGGGACATGAGTTGTTTGTGACTTCTTCACATAGTTCAAGAAGGATAAAGGGCATTTAGGTTTCATTATTATCTTGTGCAAAAGGTATTGCATTATTGTGGGCATGTAAGAAAGTCCTAGTGAAGAGGTAATACATTAGGCGGTTTTCAAGCTTATAATTTTCACTTTTGTCAACCCAAATTAAGGACATAATCATCCATTTTTGTTTTGCATTTTTTTTTTATCAAAATACATTTTGGTTGCCTTTGAATTCCTTGCTTAGTTTTTTGTACACTTTGTGCCCATAATATTAGTACCTACACTTCAATCTAAAAGGGGAAAAAATGTTTTTTTGGATAAAACATAAACTTGATTGGGTTTATCCAATTGTAGTTGAGTAATAGTCTTGTGAAAATGAAACAATCAAATGAAAATGAAAATAGAATAAAAATTGAAATGTAAAATTTATCTTAATGATGTTGCCATGTGGAAGACGAAATTATAGATGAAATAGTTAAATAATGTCCTAGTTTGCAAACAAAAAAAAATTTGGATAATGATGAAATAATGAAAATAAATCTTCAAAAGTTACATGCTCAAAGGTGAAATGGAGGCCAAATTTCATTATGTTGGAATTTCTATTGTGTTAATGACAATCAGGAAATTGGTTGTGGATTCTTCAAATCATGTTTTATATCTTATGTTACAATAGTTTGCTCAATGCATTAATCCAAGAATGCAATTGAAAAAATGTTTTAAATGAATGGAATAATATCTTTGAAAAAACATGTGGATGTAGAACATTTTGTCATTGCAAAAAAAATTGAGGAAGCTATAAAAGTGTTTTTACAAATGTATCAAAGGCTTATTATACATACTAAAATTATTTATTACAATAAGATTTATATATGTAATATTATGAAAAAAATATTATTTAATAATTATCATTAATTATTATTCTTTATAATAATTAATATAACATAGGTATTAATAAATAGTTGCAAATAGGTTCGAACTAGGTTGGTCACACTTGTAGCTAAAATGTCTAATTCCTATTTGTTTTCCATTCTTTTAGTGTGCAATATATAAGTAGATGCATTAGAAGTATTCAAAGTGTAAGTGTCATTTAATGGATGAATTAATATAAAAGATTCAACCCTACAAATTTAAACCCAAAATAAAATAGGATTATTTTACACATAGCTAACTAACCAAGGCCTACTTTCTTTACCTATGCCATGTGTTGACGTCCTATTGGCCTTTAAAATTGAATTATCCATGTTTAAATAATTAATTACAAAAAAGAAATTGGGCTTATATGTGCCACATGTCACCAAATAATTGGTTTTAAAAATAGACATAAATATTATTTCATGTGGAATTTTTTTTAATTGTGTCACTTGTCATGATCTAAGACCATCCAAAATGGATGATTAAAAAAATTCAAGATTAAATAAAATAAATTTGAAATATTCAAAAATGTTGCCACATGGCAACACATCATTTGTTGTTGATGTTGACAAAATTAATCACATGTTAATTGCTAACAACAATACATATACAATTACTCAAAAGATGATAATGTATTTTGTTAACTTCAATTTTCTATCCAAAGACCATATCATTTGTGACTATAATCAAATACAACTTGTCCAACACAATTAATGGCATTTTAGTTGTATATGTTGCATGCAACTAAAACCGTGTTGCAAAATCTCATTTTTCTTCTAGCTAGTGATTAAACCTTTTGAAATTTAATGTAGGTTTGCAAGGAAATTCATTTAGTTTCAACAGGTTTTGCAATTTCAAAAAACTATTGTCCTTTGTTACATTGGGCAAACCATTGTGAGAATTAGTGGACAAGTGCCACCTCCTTTTACATGGCACATTTATCAAATAATTGTGGATTTTTTAATGTCTTATTGTGAATAATTGTGTTATATGAATCAACTTTGTGACCATTGCTTGCTTACTTATGCATTGCATTCTACCATCACAATATGTTTAAAACTAAAATAAAGAATTCAAATCCCTTCAACACTAGTAAACAATTTGATTGATGATGATTTGATTCAATTGCCCTTGAATTAATTTTGTTTCTTTCTAACATTGAAAAGGAAGTTTATGTTATTTTTCAATATTTTCTTCTCTTTCTTAAGGAGATATGTAGGAAAGTTCATAACATCTTATCCTTGATGTTAGACCCTAAATGTAAAAGCCTTCATTTTGTGTTATCTTTTATTGGCTATGAGCAAGATGGTGTGAATATTGTCAAGGAATATGATAGGAGGTTTTTATATCTTATCCTCTTACAGTGTCATCATCATTTACATGCAATCATAAAATCTAAAGATGGCAATGTAGATCAAATAGTCAATGAAAATTGGAACCTAAATATTTTTTAACAAACTGCCAACACAAGTGTGCCAATGAAAGATCTTGTTAGTAGAAAGTTGTTGATTTTCAAACAATACCAAATGAATTTCAAGGATATCAAATGTCCTTTTCAATAGTGGGAGAAATATGAATCCATGTTTCCTATTGTTGGTTTTATAGCTCATAAAATGCTAACCATTATGGGATTTCAAATTGAGACGGGGAGGTGTTTTTCTTTAATAAGCATACTTATTAATTTGAAAAGATGTCATTTACAAAGAAATAATTTAGAAAAGTTGATACTTGTGTGAAAAAATTAGCCTAATGATCCTAAGGTTGCTTGTAAATAAAATTTTAATTTATTGTCAAAGTTAATTGAGGAAGATGTATTTTAAAAGAGTTTGAAATTTTCAAAAGTTCATTTGAATGGGATGAAGTTGTGGACATATGAAACTTTGGAAAAAAAACTCCATTTGCATTTTCATCATTTTTCATACATACAAAAAAAATATATATATACTTTGATAATTGGGCCTTGAAGGGAGGTGGCCCAATTAAGATAAAGGGGGAAGTAGGTTGGTCAAATTATGACAAGGTTGGATTTCTTATCCTTGTCCAAGATTGGTTAACCTTTTTAAATAAGGCGGTACGAATAAGTTGAAGGATGTTTCTTATAAGTTTCTAACAATTAGGGTTAGGGCATGATAGTAATAATGGCACCTCTAGGGAACTGAAAAACAAGGAACTTGTTGTTGACTTCTTTTTCTTCTTCTTGAGTGATGAATGGGGCATGAAAGGGTTGTGAGAAGGATGAAATAATATTGATAGTTATAAGGAGGGCCAAAAGATCTTGGCATATCATGAGAAGGTGAGATAGATGAAGGTGGGAGGTTACAACATCATGAAGCAGCCAACTTTTCAAGGTGTGGTCAATTCAACATGTGTTTTGGTGAACGAAGACAAGATCTTCAAGTGATGACGATTGTGGGCAGTGAAAGTGTGGGGGGAGGAACTCATGAATATGGTGACTAGGAGGTGGCTAGTGGAGGTCAAGAAAAGGTACTCAAACCTTTGTTGAAGTGAAAAACTAGGAATAAAAAATATGAAAAAGTTTGGGGTTGTGGTTGTGAGACCTAGTAACAAAGTAAAGGTTTGCTTTCTTATGTAACAAGAGCAAGAAGCACTAGAATTTAGGCTATCCAACAAAGGACAATAATTCACATGGAAATGTGTAAGATTAATAATTGACATCTATGATATATAATTTAATACATGTGTCAAATTTGTAGGTGTGTATAACTTGAATATATTGAAAAACAAGGTTTTTCATCATGAATCTTACCACCAATGTAAATTAGTGATTATCAAAAACTATAATACAATATTAACTATGGAGTACATGTTTGTGTTGAACAATCACAGGTTAATTAATTTTGAGCTACAAATTACATACTTGTTCAATGCCATTTTAAAAATGAAAACAAATTTTCTTCAATGTTTAAATTTGTTTATGGACGTTAACAATCATAAAAAATTGGTTGAATCCAAATGAAGGATATAGATCATACCGCAATCCAATAAAATGGAAGAAATCATAAACCTTCAAAAATTCAAACTTTTGTTTTTTTGACCTCTTCCCTTTTGATGAAAACTAAATGCCAAATTGAATATGGAAATGGTTTCCACATTTAAAAGACACTTTCACATTTTTTGAATGGGGTTTTATTTCCACCTAAATGCCTTTTCACATGATGATATCTAATTGTAAGAATACAAAGTATAACTTGCCATAACAACATGAAATAATGTTCTTTCCTTCAACCTCATACTAATGAGGATGGCTAAAAAATAATTTTCAAGTCTCCAAAATATTAAAATAGATAATAAATCAGGAAAACCACATCATTAAACAAGTGAACTAGATTGAATATTATGAATCACTTGAAATTCAAATATTTGATTCAAGTAAGTTGACCTTATTTGCACTAAGCCTTTAAAAAATATGCATGCCTATTTATGTATCCATGTATATATATACATATGTGAAAGAAGTTTCATTTCAGATGCTCTCCAAATTGAATGATGGAAAAGAGTCCAAATTCCTAAAACTTAGTAGAGTGGAGTTTAAAGCTTTAAACAAATCCTTACAATAGTTCTATCAAGAAAACATGTACAAGTAACTAACTAAATATAGGTGAATATAAGGGTGCAAGTGTAATATTGTATTCACATTAGCAATACATGTGCTCCGCTTATTGGGAAACAACAAAAAACAAAAAAAAAGAATACAAAACTAAAACCTTTTTTACTAAGTATGTACAACTAGTTTTACTACTATAATAAGAAAAAAACATGTAGAACATCAAGACATAATTGTATTATTGGGTACACAACAAATCCTCAAAACAAACATTATAACTTAAAATCATGACTTCATATAAAATAGATTTTCCAATATTATTCCATCTTGATTCTACCAATATAACTTTAACAGTTCCTCATGTACATCATTTTTCAACTTCACACATTCAAGAAATGTGACATGCCCATACTTACATTCCATTCCCTTTCTTTATGTTACTTCTTACCTTTAGGTAACCAACTATAATTAAGTTAGGTGGTGGCTACCTATGAAAGTTACATCCTACTTTCCTTCAACTAAACATTCTTTTGAAAACTCCAATAATCCCTCCTTCCTAAAAATAAGAAAAATAGGTCAAAAAATCAACCTTACCTAATTAATTACTTACTATTACAATAACAATACTAATTGTATTGTTTGTCCTAACAAAAAATTCATTCGATCATTGCCTTTCGAGTTTAAAGGACATTTTGTTCCTTATGAAAGGATTTAGGAATGACAATAAAGTTTTAATATACAGCCCTTCCTCCACATGTGGTACCTAATCAGACTACTATTGCTTGCTTGCCATGCACTTTGGTTGGAGCAGATTGTTAAGATGCCAAATCTAAATCAGTTTAATATCAATCTTTCATGTGGGTGGACAAGATACTAGAGAGCATCCAAAACTAGTTTTGTACCTAGGTAAAGTAACCTTTTTATTACTTGAAGATTATGTGATCCATCATGCACAAATAACAAATGTGAACCAACACTTACACTAATACAATTACCTTCTTGAATGAAGCCCTTTTAATGGCCATATTTAATCCAAAAACACAATAAATTTATAATTAAAGTCCTTGATTTAATCTGAAGACCAAATCATTACCATGATTATAAATAACAAAAAACAATTTTATGTTTTACCATGGTACTAATGGCTAGTTCACCCAAGGCCAAAAGGCACCATTCATGAAAACAACCCATGTGACCTAGTGCCCATGAATGCACCATCTTGTTTAATGTTTCATTGGATGAACCCCAACAACAAACCCCAACCCATGTGCCCTAAGTTAATTAATTGGTCCCACCTGCTACCTACACATTATTCTACTCACCCACCTTAGACCCATTTGTTCTTTCCCCTACCTCATCCTTGCCCTTCCTTGTCCTCTCCTTTCTTTGTTCATGAAAGGACTTAAAGTTTGTGGAAGGAGTTCATAGAGGGAGCCCAAGTCACAAGAGAAGTAAGTTAGAGCTTTGCTCCTTTATAAAATAATTTTCTCTTTTATTTTTATTTTTCTATTTGTTTTATTGCGTCCTATTAAAAAAATTGTCAAATTTTTTTCCATTATCTCCTTTCTTTTTTTCATTAAATTCTTACAAAGTTTGGTTGATCTTGACGCGCCCCCAAGTTCTTGGTTAGACCCAAAAAGGGGTCCAACTATGTGAAAGAGCGGAAGTAGTTGGAACTTGGTGCCGCTCCCAACTTCCAACATTAAAGGGGGGTGAGAGGGGCGTGCTGAAAGCTCCGGGATTAGACTAGGAAGAGGGACAACTACTTAGTTACTCAGTCCTGCATCAAAACCAACCACAAGTTGGTTAGTTCACCTTTGAAAACATTCCTGGTGTTGGGACAAACCACGGGCAACACGGACGCACTTGATTCACCACGGCCCAAACTCGAGGGAAGCCACCACCTTCCCCCATATAGTATTCTCTGCATTGCTCTGCTGCACCTGCATCCAAATGGCTTTTATTCCAAGGACTCCCAAAGAGAAGTCCCAAAATTGTCCCGATTTAGACTCCCGGGACTTTGGGAGCTCATAGCTCCCAGCTTAGACCTTGGATTGGGATGAGGTTTGAAGCAAACTTGTAGCTCTCCTCAAGAGCTTTTCAACGGTGTGTTGCACTCCATCTTCACACATCGGGATCAGGTTGATTCCTGACTTTTTGTGGTCAGGAGTCAAACTGCCAGTTTGACTCCCGACCCTTCTTTCAACCATAACTTGTGCTACAGATGTCAAAATGCTCATGCGAGACCATTTTCGACATCTACACTTCAAGGCCTTTTCACCGGTATAAAGAACATCTCAAGGTAAGGTGTTTTGACCTCTGCAATCGAGCTCTGAAGTTGCGGGAGTCCTAAAGGACTCCAAGTTCCCACTTTTGGGAGTGTGAGTCTCATCTTCACACTTGCCTCAAAGTGAGGTTGCAACAGATCCACTAACAACACCTTTTTGTTACACTTGCTAATAGTCCCAAATAAGGAGCAACACCCCATGTATCCAACTAATACAAAATTAAACCTACTAACCTTGGTAGGAATCCATTTTCTAAATGCAATCATTGCAAAGGATATTGAAACAAAGGTGGGCTTGCTATCAAAATTTTTGATGTCAAGCTAAAATGATGTCATCAACCTTTGTGGAAAAATCTTTTGCATTGCGTACACAAGGTGAAAGTGTTGCAATGCCAAAAAACAAGAATGAAAAAAAATTGTTGCCAATAAGGAAAAGGTTTTGTGCATTAGTTTTTTTCACATTCTTCAAGACCTTGTGATAGGGAATGGACAAAAGTTGACCACATTTTGGGAGAGGTTGTAGTTTCATTACAATGCTAATCGATTTCAAACTTGTGTGAAAAAGCTAACAAGGTCATTATAGACAAAATGAAGGATTATTAAGCATGATGTTGCAAAGTTTTGTGGGAATTATAATGTTATGAATGCATTGTGTGAATCATGAATATCAAATGAAGATATTTTTTAGAAATTTCTAGAGTTGTATAAGATCAAACATTTGTGTCATCAATCATTCACATTTCTTCGTAATTGGTTAACCTTGAAAGACTTGCCACATTAAGTTGACACGTGCAAAGAATCCAAGAATATGTTTGCACAAAAATGCAAGTCTTATGGCAATCCTATTGAGCTACACATAAATGAAACAAAGTTGTTTGATGCTTACAAAAACCCATTTCCAGCAAACACAATTCCAAAAAGGTCACAAGGTTCAAACACATCAAAGGAGAAACAAAAGATTACAAAATAACAAGAAAGTGCCATGTGGGTTCAAGCTTGTGCCACAACAGATATGGCTACAACCATGTTGAAGAAAACATTGATTTTAGAAGAACAAAACATTATGGCATTGTTTATAATGTTAGAAGACTAGTTTGTTTCTCTTGAAGTTAAAAATATTTTTGTTTGCATAAAGGGGAAAAACTTGATAAACTTAATCATTGGCGATTATTCATCAAAAGCTTGATCATTGGTGATTGTTCCAAGAGAACAACCTCAAGCATTGGAATTTGATGCAAATATTTTGGAAGATGTGCATATAATTCTATATTAAGAAAAAATAATCATTTCAATCTAAACTTGAAAGATCACACAAATAATAAAATGATTTTTGAAATTTTTATGTCAAAGTTGGCTATTACTTTTTAATTGCTACAAATGTTTTATGAGATCATTCCAAAGATTATAATGGAAATCATGGTTTTCAATTTGAGTGGTGCTTTCAACATAATCCTTAAATGAAAGTGCTCTTCAAAATGTTATGTTTTATTTCACGTCAAATGGCAGCTACAAGTTCATATTCTATTCATTTCTTATTATCATGGCATGTAACATTACACAAGCCATCAATATGTTAGTTATGACTTCATGGTCCCATTGTTTATTAGGGTTTGCAACAATCCCAAATTGTGCTCCTAAAACTCCAAAACAATATTTCACATCTTTGCATGTAGCTTTTTGTGCTTTGGCAAATTGTTGTTGCTTTTCCACCCTAGGGTTTGTGGATGGTATGCACAAATAGAGACGAACAAGGATAAATTGCATCGATTAACAAATAGTAATGAAGATACCCATTACCATTGATCTCAAAAACCAAGTTTGTCTTTGTAGATCGCAACAAATCATAAATTAGTGGCAACCTATCCAACACTTTCAAGTCATTGTTGTCTGTTTGTTAATCTAAGAAATGCATGCCTGATCCAAAAACTTTGGTCAGCAACTACTTTTAATATAATTGATTTGTGGTCGTTATTACAATTTATGGATTTTCAAAAGGTCTGAGTTGACCAACAAGTCCTTTTTGACTAGTGGACATGTACATTTTAACTAAAGGCTTCAAACTTGAATGACATATGTATTTTTTGACTAGTGAATTTGATTAAAATGTTATATTTGACCATTTATTAAATTGAACATCTAATCAAGTTAGACAAAAAAATGACCACCTTGGTCAAAATGGAAAATGGTTTCTAATCAATTAGGACATTTAATTAAATTGGACAAAATAAAATGACATCCTTAATCAAGATAGATAATGGTGTTATAATCTAATGGGACATCTTATGTTACCCAATAGGCAAAAATAGTTACAAATTAGCTTAGGAAATAACTTAGGCCTACTTACATACCAACTTACTTACCTACACGCCTTTGTCCTAAACCTACCATCTTACAAACCTACCTACCTACCTACCTACCTCCTATACTTACTTCCAATGACCTACGTACCTCTTAGACCTATTTCCTATGACCTACCTACCTACTTCCCTCCTACCACCTACTTACCTACCTATAAATTTATTTACCTACTTAACTACATACCTCATTCTTCCAACCAACCTACCTATCTCCCTCCTAGAGCTACCTCCTATGACCTACCTACAAATTTATTTATCTACTTGAGTACCTATTTCTTTTTTCCCATGTACCATCTTAGAAACCTACCTACATAAATACCTACCTCCTACTTCCCACATACTAACCTACATACCGACCTACCTACTTATCAACTTACCCACTTACTCACCTATCTACCTACTTCATACTTCATACCTACCTAAATTTTCCCACTTAACTACCTTTTACTTCCTACAACCTACTTGTCTACCTAGATTTACCCACCTAGTTCCTACTTCTTGCAAACTACCTACCTACCTCTTACCTATTTAACTACTGGTTACCTCTTGTTTATTACAACCTACCTATTAATTACCTAACTTTCTTATTTATCTACATAATTAATGATGTGAAATAAACATCTGAAATAAAAAACTTGAGAAGTTTTGTCAACTTTGGAAAATGTAATCTATTAATAAGGACTTGGATTATCATTTAGGAGGTGAAGGGTTTAAATCCTAATACTTGTAATCTATATACATGCTTAAAAGGTTAGGATAGGTAGGGTTGGTAGGGTAGGTTAGGAAGGTTAAACTATGTTAGGTAGGTTACCACCTACTTACTTAGGTTTTTTTATGACCTACCTAAACTTACCCACTTACTTACTTACCTATCTACACAAATTTTTGTGTGGTAATAATCCAAAAACAAAATAGGTTAAAAATTGAATGAGTTAAATGGTCCATTATGATGCGCTCCCAAGCTCCTTGCTAGACTCAAGAGATGAGTCTAAAGTATAAAATAGTGGAAAGGTTAAGAGTTTGGGGCATTCTCCTTGGCTCTCAACACTTTAAGGGGTAAAGGGGTGTGTTAGAGCTCTGGGATGGGACTAGGAAGAGTGACAAGCAATTTATTCATTCACACGAATCTACATGCAACCAGCCACAAGTCAGTTAGTACAATGTTGGAGCACCTTTGGTGCTAGGACAAGCCACGAGCGACCTTGGACTTATAAGACTCACCACGACCCGGATTCGGGGGAAGCCACCACCTTCCCCCATATAATATACTTTGCACCTTTCTGCGAGGCCTATATCCAAATGGCTTTTTGTCCCGGGACTCCCAAAAGGAAGTTTGGAAACTACCAAGGTTGGAACTTTCACAACTTTGTGGGGCTCTAATTTTGTGCTCAAACCTCCGATCAGGATGAGGTCTAGAACAAAGTTGCAGATCTTATCAAGAGCTTCCCAATGGCGTTTCACACGCCACCTGCATGCACAGAAGTCGGGTCGATTCCCGACTTTTTGTGGTTGGGAATCAAATTGTCAATTTTGACTCTTGACCTTTATTTTTGCCATAACTTGTGTTGTAGATGTCCAAATGGGTCATGCAAGCCCATTTTAGATATCTAAATTTCAATAGCTTTCCGATGATATAAAGAACTTCTCAATGCAAAGTGTTTTGACCTTTGCAATCGTTCTCTAAAGGTTCATGAGTCCACTGGGATTCCAACTCCCAAAATGGGAGCTCACTTGGGAGTGTGAGTCTTCATTCTCACACTCTTTCACACTCCTCTTGGCTTATGTCCTTGCAAACCTTTGCCTTGGTCACAAGTCTAAGGCTAGGGTTGCGACAATTATCCATTAGTCAAAATGACCAATCAAATAGTCTAACATTATGTTAATAAAATAAACCACCTAATCACATTGGATAGGTCCAAATCAACTTGTCCAAGTTGATAGGATGGTATTTTTGAAGCTTGTGCAAAAGGGGTCATTTTGATTGACTTTTTTCATAAAAAAAATCGTGGATTGTAGTAGTGGGCTATCTTTGTTAATAAATTAGTAAATTGTCCTTGTTAAGCAATGAGATAAAATTTTCAACGATAATGCATATAGTCTAATGAAACAAACATAATAGGGAAACCTTTCTATGCATTAATTGCCATCTGATTTTCTATATTAGTTCGTGATGGTTGTCACAAGTACTTAATTTCAAAAAGCTCTCAAAGAACTTTCACAAATTGTTTCAAACATTTAGTGGCTATGTTTTTTTCGATCTTGTAGTATTTGTTAAATGCATCAACATCAAACCATAAGCCATCATTTTCATTGCACTTATACATTTTTGAATGGAAGGAAAGGTTGATGACCTTACAAGCTTTTGATTTATGCAAAAAATATAAATCATGTACACACACATCTTGCATGATTTTGCAAAATAAAAATCAATGCATCCTATAACACCTCTAATAAAAATGATTCATCATAGGTGAGACTTGGTGCAAAATAAATTCACCAAATTTGATAATGACCTATTGCCCTTTCTCTCTATGTTTGGTCTATGCCTAGGCATTGACCCTCCGTGTCTTTGTTGAGGTGTTTCAAGCTCAATTTGACGTAATGTTGAATTGAACTACAAGTTGTCATTTTCATTGTTTGCCAATTCTATTATCAATCGAGTAAGTAGCTAGTTTTTTCAATATTCTGTGGTCAATTCCATAGCTATAGAAAACATACAAATATGAGTTGTAGTAGGAGATGAGAATCAAACTCCTGCATAAAATGATGAAAGAGATTAAAAGTGGACAAATGCATGTTGTGTGCATTGATTAAACATGAATGTCATATGGCTATTTGTATTGTTTAAACATAAATGTTGTATGTTTATTTGTGTTGTTTACACATGAAAATCGTGCAGATGACTTTCATATTTAAATAATGCACAACATTTGTGTTTAAACAATATG
>Ga0116228_10004335_pt1 | contig 12562 bp, 10 predicted proteins | sample S1TSphfallax_2_FD_89694 | JGI IMG/M metagenome (GOLD analysis project Ga0116228, IMG submission 89694) | Host-associated microbial communities from peat moss isolated from Minnesota, USA - S1T2_Fc - Sphagnum fallax MG | ecosystem: Host-associated > Plants > Peat moss > Unclassified | place...
AAACTTGGTCAAATTTGAATAAATTTGGTTAAATTGGTTTAAATTTGTTAAATGAGGCCTTAAAAGGTATTTTGGTTGAACTAGGGTCAAAATTAGGCTAAATTGAATTAATTAATCTAAGTTGGTTTAAATTGGTGAAATTAAGTTACACTAAACCACTTAGGCTAAATCTAGTTAAACTTGGCTAATTTGAATAAATTTGGTTAAATTCGTTTAAATTCGTTAAATGAGGTTTAAAAGGGTATTTTGGTGGAACTAGGGTCAAAATTAGGCTAAATTGAATTAATTAATCTAAGTTTGGTTAAATTTGGTGAAATATAATGGTTGCTAAAGTTGGTACATTTGGCTAATTCAAACTGAATTAAATTATATATGTTAAAGTATGGTACATTAAACTACAATAAGATTAATCAGAAAAAAAAGGTTATTTGTAATAAATTAGACTACTAGGGGTAAATTAACTTTAAGTAAGGTAAATTAGGTTGAACTAAAATTGGATTAAATTAAATTAAACTAGTTTTAAATTAATTCATATTAAAATATATACTGAAACCTATTTAAAGGTTACTTGATAAGAAAAATCTAAATCCACCTAAGTTTATATTTAAAGGTTAGTTAAAATTTAATATGTCTATCTAGGCTTACTTAAGGTCTACCTAGAATTTATAACTTTTTTATTTAGCCCAATTTGCATATCCTACCCATGTACCTACTTAACTTAGCTACTTTTCATGATTACTAGTTATATAATCATAATATTACAATCATATGAAACAAAGAGTTTTATAATCATGATTAAAGTCAAATATGACTAGGTCATATCACTCCATGATTAAGTTTGAACATCAATCACAATATGTTTTAGTCATGGATGCTATGTTTTCTTGTTGTGATAATAATTAAGTAAATCAAATCATAAATTATTATTTAATATTTAATAAAAATATTTTAAAAATTACATATTAAGTATGTTATGAAATACAACCCTTGTGAATGCCAAGAAGCTATCCATAAAAGAATTAATTATTACCAATTTTTCACTTACTTATGTAATATAGATAAATTTCAGGTGTATAAACTTCATTACTTTGATATATTTTCAATATAAACATTTTAAATATAATTTATATAACATTGGGTGTACAAATTCACATTTTATATGGATAGTTAATCAATAATATTTTATTAATGGGTAAAGAAAAAATCACATGTGTACGAAAATGCTTGAAAAACCAACATCCCAAAAAAACTATAACTTAAAAAGGAAACAAAAAATATCAATGATTTGAATTTGGCAAACAATAAAGAATTATTTTCATATTGTTTGAATTTTTTGTTCACATAAAAGAAATTTGTGCAAAATTGAAAAAAAAATTGCAAGAAACAAGTGTTTAGGGTCAAGCCCAAGGCTTACACATATAAACAATTTTTGTTTCCATGGTCATTTTATGCAAGCATTGTAAAGAAGGTTTTAGGTTTGAAACATGTATCATAAGTAATTTTCTATGTTCAAAATCAATATGAGGACATAAGTGGATTTCATAAAATATTTGATAATGTATTTGTCTTACTTGATTGAAAAATAGTTAGTATCATTTTGCAAAATTCAATTCTTATAGTAGAAGCTAATGAATATGAAGCTCATATAATTATTTTTTACATGAATATGATGTTTTAATGAAAAGGTTTTTTAAGAAAAATTATGCTTGATAAATGTTTATGCTGAGATGCCGATTTTGTCTAACAGACTTTGTTACATCACAATAACTAAATGAGAAATATAAAATTTTGACATTTGAACCTTTTGAAAAAAAATTTAAATGTTAGTAATATAAATTAACTAATTTTTTTTATTTTGACATTTTTTAGGTATCGTCATACACAAAGGTGTAGTGGTACAAAAAAAATTATTAACAATGAAAGGATTGAAGAGTATGCCAACAAATTTATAGAAGATTTGTGAACAATTGTATGAAACCAAACATTTCATCTTAATTGAATGCTTTTGAGATTTAATACTTAGTCCAACTCCTTCGTTAAAAAATTAATTTATGAACTATCATTTTTAATGCAATTGGGATCATGAAAAACTATGAATCTTTCGCCCATTCTAATAATGATTATTTATTGGTTTAAACAAGGTTATTTTAAAAATTCTATTTGCATTAAATTCTTTTTTAAAAACATATTGTTGATCATAGTTTTTTATTATTAATAAAGTTCATGTTTTTTAATGGTTTAGAAAATGTACTGATGGATGGTGGACAATTTGTTTTGCTAGGGTATCAAATTGATTTAAAACCCTAACATGAAATAATCTACTTTTTGGCATTTCACTATGCGAATTAAGGGTAATGCAATTTAATATGCATGTGCCCTATATATTTCAACGAAAACATATGAAATATATGTTACAACGCAAAAACAAATGAAATAGGTTTTTTTTGTGCGAGTGTGAATACTACATATGATAAATTTCAAAATAATAATAATGTAAATATGGATTTCATTTGGATATTCTTTTAGATATTTCTTTTAATGTGTGGAGGATTTAGTGAATTGTTTTTTTTAATGTGGGTGTGAGTGTAAATGTTTATGTTGTTTTGTGTGAGTATTTTGTGTGGATATTATGTTTGTATGTTTTCTTTAAAAAAAATCAATACATTTCAAATATGAATTTCAAATTAAAAAATATAGTCGTAGTTTTAATAGTTAATTGGTTTCTATGTGTTTATATATATGTTTGTCTTCAACACAAAAAAATGAAATGCAATAATATACATAGAAAAATAATTCCTTAATGCTAAGATTCAAGCATTAGAACTAGGGAACAATTTTTCTGTGTGTATTGTTGCATTTCATTTTTCTATGTTAAAGGCATTTCACCTAACAAAGATCAAAATTATTACATTATAACTTGCATTTTTTATAGACTTTTTCAAAACTTTGTTTATTTTTTATGTTAATGTCTTAGTAGCCACCATGTCATAATTATTTGTGTTATTGTAGGTGAATCATATTTTGGTTTGGATGTGGTGTATTGTTCAATGTAATTTTATTTTTTAGGGTTTAAAGGTTTAAAGTTAAGGTTTAAGGTTTTGAATTGAAGGTTGTAATTTTTTCTTAAAAATAAGAATGCAACAACCTAACACACATGTTGTACTGATGGCTAAAGATAAATTATAAATTGAACTACATTGTTGAGTTAAAATAGATTGAATTATGCATTTAATTTTTATTTTTCATAATTGTTGATTCTTCTTTATTAATAAAAATTATGAAAATAATTTTTTTTACATAATTTGATTTTTTTTTTGTTTTATGATTGTATTGATGTCGGAACAAATATTAGGTAGGCAAATAACAATAATAATAATAATAATTAAATATTTAATGTGTGTTTATAGACTTTTGTTTTCAAAATAAATTGTGTTTCAACATGCAATTATGAGCTAACATGTTAAACTTTTACATTCTTAACATCATAAATTGTCAATTTATTCCATTAATTTTTTTCACCATTTTTAATTTCGTATTTTAAGGAAACAACAAGCACTTTAAAAATATATTTTAAATTACATGTTATATTTTAGTTGAACATTATGGGGCTTTATATGGTTTTAATGCCTTTGACCATGTGAATTATTGGTTGTGTTTGTAAATTTTTTTTACACATAAGTTTACATATTGTTCTCATGTTGATTATCAAAATTTGATAATGAATTATGATGATGAATATTCAAACTTTGAGGATATGTTCATTTAAATATTTTAAAGCACTCTTTGTGTTAATGATTATAAAGAATGAGATTAAATCAAATCAAGTCCCTTTGAAAAAATTTATTAAACATTATCATTGTTGAATTTTTTTCAAGTTTTTAAAATAATAATGTTGTTGTGACATGTAGTGTTGTGATGTTCGGTGTCATAAGGGTGTAAATTCATAATAAACTTTACTAAACAAAAAGAGTAAAATTAATCAAAGTTAGAAACTAATCATGTATGTGCGTGCACATATATATACAATGCACAAAAGGAGGCTAAGATGAAATTCTCATGTATAAATTGAATTGAAAAAAAGGAAAAAAAACGTAGTGTATGTAAATGGTGGCCATGTAATAGCTACCATGAGCATCTAGAAATCTAATCTAACTATGGAAGAAACTTTCCCTAATAAAGGAATTCTAGAAAAACTAACAAAAAAAGGGAAGAGCTTGGCCTTTTATACAATCATCAACAAAGTTGAAACCTTACACAAGCCATAACCCTAAAACACCTAATAATGTACAATAACCTAACAACATACATTAACCCTAAAGGCATGATTGGCATGCTCGTATCTTGCCGTCATGTATGAGGCCATGCATATGGGCATGACAACTATCATGACGTGTAGTGTCGTGACGTTTGATGTCATAAGGGTGTAAATCCATAGTAAACTCTATCGAACAAAAAGACTAAAACTAGTCAAAGGTAGAAACTAATGAACAAAAAATACAATGCACAAGAAGAGGCTAAGATGAAAATTTCATATATCCCCCCCCAGACCTAAGCTGGGAAAATCGTCACATGGTCTGAATAGAAATCAAGGTGCTATAGGAGAACATGATGAATAATACCAAATCCTAGCGAGAACTTGAGTGAACTTCGGCTTGAGGCAGAATAGATGGTATCCACCATTACAATTATCGCAAAATAACATCTAATCAACATTGTCTATCCTTTGACATACCTAACATGGATAGTCAAGTGGAAGAATCCAAGTCGATGTGATGATGGTAGGATCTAAATTAGATAGGTGGTAGGGCGCACAATTTTTGGAACTATAGTAAGGCTTCAAGACTTGTACCAATACCACCAAAGAGTTCTAATAATGTAGTCCTCTCCTTAGGCAGTGTCCAAGTGATTAGCTGATGAAGTACTGGCTTAATCGGTGCGCCATGGCTCTCCATGTTTTCAAAACTAGACAAAGTTTTGACCAAGGGCTCATGGGTTGTTTTGAACCTATGTAAAACCTCTGCTTCGTGTTGAATGTCAATAGGAACCACCTTCAAGCTTTCAATAGCGTGGGTGTAAACTATCCTAGGTGGTGGCCATTAATCTCCCAATCCACTCGGTAGTACGCATGTTCAAATTAGTTGTCAATTGTGAAACCTGGTGGAAATAGGGCCTTTTACCCAATGAGCACATCGTAATTGGTGGCATTGGTGACTAAACATCTGACTTGTAGGCAAATCTCTTGATTTGTACCTTCATTGAAGTTAAGTCCAATCAAATCTGAGCTCTCCCCAAGTACCTCTTCTATGCTTGCATTAGCGGTGTAAATTTGCCACATATAATTTCATAGTTTGGAGTCGAACATGCCCATATTCTTGGCAAATTGAACTCTAAGAATCATTAGTTGGGCACTTGTATCAAGAAGTACCACTCTGGGTGTATGTCCTCCCACCTGGATTATTGACTCAGTATTATCGACAATGGTAACTCCAATGGCGATGGAAGTTCTTTCACTAAACACCTTTTTTGGAAAATGAGTGAAAGACTTTGTGGAGAGGATGGCTATCCACAACACCTTTGTTGAGTAACAAATCCATAAGTGGTGTTCTTAGCTCCCTTCTGATATGTGATGACGCGCTCCCAAGTTCCCTATTAGACCCACTTGAGGGTCTAATATGTTGAATTGCGAAAAGTTGGAACTTCAAGGTTGCTCCCAACTTCTAGCACTAAATGGGGTAAGAGGGGCGTGCTAGAAGTCCCGGGATTAGACTAGGAAGAGGGGCAATTATGTTGTTACATGATCCTGCATCCAAAACCAACCACAAGTTGGTTAAAACTCATTCTGCACCCTTTTGGTGTTGGGACAAGCCACGGGCGACCTTGGACTCACTTGACTCACCACGGCCTGGACTTGGGGGAAGCCACCACCTTCCCCCATATAGTATTCTCTGCGTTGCTCCGCGGGAACCACATCCGAATGGCACTTATTCCCGGGACTCCCAAGGAGGAGTCCCGAAACTGTCCCAGGTTGGACTCCCGGGACTTTGGGAACTCATATCTCCTGGCTCCAACCTTCGATTAGGGTGAAGTTTAAACCAAAGTTGTAGCTCTCCTTGAGAGCTTTCCAATACCTTATCGCACTCCTTTTGCAGACGTCAGGCAGAGGTCGATTCTCGACTTTTAGTGGTCAGGAGTTAAACTGCCAATTTGACTCCCGGCCCTTCTTTTGCCCATAACTTGGGCTGCAGATGTCCAAATGGCTCATGCGAGGCCATTTTGGGCATCTAAACTTCAAGAACTTTCCATTGATATAAATAACACCCTAATGCAAGGTGTTTTGACCCCTGCAATCAAGCTCTGAGTTTTTGGGAGTCCCGGAGGACTCCAAGTTCCCACTTTTGGGAGTGTGAGTTTCATCCTCACACTTAGCCCAAAATGGGCAGAGTCGGGGCACGCTCCTTAGCTCACAACACTTTGAGGGGTAGACGGGTGTGTTGGAGCTCCGGGATGGGACTAAGAAGAATTGACAAGCTTCACTCACTCACACAAGCCTACACACAACCCACACAAGATGGTTATTGCATAGTTGAAGCACCTTTGGTGCTAGGACAAACCACGGACAACACGAACACACAAGACTCACCATGGCCCGGACTTGGGGGAAGCCACCACCTTTCCCCTTATAGTATATTTTGCACCTCTCCACGAGGCCTACATCCAAATGGCTTTTCTCTCCCGGGACTCCCGCGTGGGAGTCTTAAAATTGTGCCAACGGGGACTCCCGCAAATTTGGAGCCCCATAACTTTACGAGCAGACCTCGAATCGAGGTGCGGTCTGAAGCAAAGTTGTAGCTGCCGTCGAGAGCTTTCCAACGGTATGTCGCACATTGTCTGCACACAAGTACATCGGGTCGATTCTCGACTTTTTTTTGGTCAGGAGTCAAATTGGCAATTTGGTTCCCGACCCTTCTTTTGGCCATAACTTGTGTTTTAGATGTCCAAATGAACAATGCGAACCCATTTTAGACATCTACGTTCCAAGAGCTTTCCAATGATATAAAGAACGCCACAAGCCATTGAGTTTTGACCCTTGAAATCGCTCTTTGAAATTTTGGGAGTCCACCGAGAGTCCATCTCCCAAAGTGGGAGTTGCCTTGGGAGTGTGAGGGTTCACTCCCTCACACTTTATTACATTCTCGGGAGTATGTGATGTGACTTCCGGGCTTCCTCTTGGCTCGCACCCTTGCAACCCCTTTGCCTTGGTCATAAGCTCAAGGCACGGTTGTGACAGCTCGACTTAGCTTCCAACACATTTTTCTTTCTACTTGTGATCACAAGCTCTTCAACGGAAGTAGGCTTGAAGGCGCAAAATGCAATCCAAATTTCCAGGGCGCTGCCTGGCATCACCTATAACACCTTCAAAGCAAAGATTTTGTAAGGTTCGTCCATAATTATATGCAAGCTCGATCGCAATTGTTACCACGTTATCGTAACGACGTTGGCAGCGACAGAATATTTAATCCTAGGGTTTAGTTTTTGTTGCTGCCATAAGTTGCACAAGCCCTTGCTGAGCGGACGCGTCACGACATATATTCCGTTCTTGACTCCCGCCGAGATTGCCTCCTCCTCAGAAGCTACATCTCGTCAAGCTTTGGGGCGTCTGTTTCTTTTTCATTCCAAGCGATGGAGGCTCCCACAAACAAGTAAGCCCATCGATATCAATTTTTGCATAGATTCAAACTGAAAGAGGAGCGTTTTTCAGCTTGGTGATCGATGGCGAATTTTTTAAGGTTTTTGCTGTTCTCTAACAAGATATTTGATTGGCATTGGGATTGTTCCCGTGCTGCATGAATTCGTGCATTGCACGGCAAGACCAGCCTTTTTTCTTACTCCTATTCATTCAGAGGATCGGTCTTTGCGCTCTGCAGATGCGCGCAGGAGCTGCAGAGTCGGACATGGCATCTTTGGCCCGTCCGGTTGGCTTCATACCCTCTCTCCGATCCACCAAACACAGAGAGGCTGACTTATTGCAACTGTTTTTCCAGCTCGAAGACTTGCATCTCGTGGGGCCACATTTGCAAAGCCTGAACTTGTCAAACTGCAAGGAGCTTACCCGCATTCACCTCAAGCGTCCTTCTCTCGTTTCTCTCAATCTCTCTCTTTGCGGTATGACCGACTGCTCTTAGCCACACCACAGAGAAGTCTGTTTCTTCTCGTGAAAGGCTCTCTCCCGAGATCTGTCCAGACCATAGAAGGTAAATTGATCCCCTTGAGCGTGGGTAGCAATGATGAACCCTGATGGCAAGATGATGAGGATTAATGTACTAGTAGGCAAGATCTTATTGTGGTCCAGACTTCAATTATTGTTTGATCTGATAAGTGGTTTGTGAGGTGTGCATGGTTGCTCAGTTGAACCGTAGTTTTACCATCCAACCTATTTGCCCTGGGGTTTTCTTCTGTCCCGTAGAATGAACACAGTGTCTCATATTTTCTTTCAGGTCAGCACCAATAGCAGCAACCTCAAAGTCTCAGATTCTCCAGTCTTGTGTGGTGATGCGTTTTCCAGACAACTTGGAGACATCGAGGAGGTTCAGTTGTGGTACTGTGAAGAATCGGAACGTAACAAGGGTGCCGGTCATTTACACAATCTACTTTTTCAAATATCCTGGAGTTGGCCACCGGCCTTCAAGACCTCCGAGGTGGAGGTTGTCAACGACCGGAAAGAATTCACATTCCACAAGCTTCTCTATTTGCATCTGGAAGTTTCTGGCTGCTCATCCCTCAGAAGGTCAGTCTTGTCTTCTCTCTACTCATGTCTTAAACACAGCACAACATTGGCTGAAAATGCCAGTGATTTTTGCAGCCTGTGTAGTGTATTGATTACATTTGGCATTTTAGACATAAAAGACATCGTGCTGTTAGCGGGATACTCTAGCAGGGAGTTAGCAATCTTCTTGTGTCTTATCTGTAGTTACTGGAATGAGTGTGGGGTGGATTTCGGATACGTAAATGCAGGCTGAATGCATACTCTCGGGCGTTGAAGGCGATGGAGGCATGTGGGTGCAAGAACTTGGTCGAAGTCTTCCTTTCCTCCCTTGCTGCGTCGCATGCTCTTCACCAATTGCGCTCACTTGCAAACTCTGGTTAGTGGACTGAGCCTCTTCTATTTTTGTTTTGTCTTGCAATCACTTTTGGATTGCCTGTTATTTAGGTGGAGATTAATGAAGACAGACATATCTGCCATTCTTTTTAACCAACTTTTCACATTGCACATCTATTTTTGCAGCAGTTTTCATCATTTTCACTCATCAGCAAGGAGGAGAAGGCACCATCCTGATTCAAGAATAGTCTCGGAGCATTCATAATTCACACCGACATTGTTGCTGCCACAGACATCTACAGCAAGGCCACGATTTGGTAGAATATGAACCGCCAAGTCCAAGAAGGAAAGAATCAACACCTGTCCTTCCACTTCCTTGCTCAAATCTTAGGCCCTGCAGCTCAATCTCCATTTTGTGAACCTTTGGTCATGTAACCATGACTCTATTAATACATAAAGTCTGAGGAGGAAAGATTGAATACCTGTCCTTCCAATTTGTGAGGTCCACTTTGAGATGTTGACGGCTGAGAGTTCCACTGCCCAATGTTGACTGAAGATCTGGGTTGTTCTTGTAACCAGTCGGAGAGCACACTTCATTATACATTTGTTGAGTTTTTGCCTCCTGAAGTACTTCCATATGTAGCACCAAGTGGAGCTCTATTTCCTTGAGTGGTGCTGAACAGAAGTTCTGTAGGAACTGTTCCACCACTGAAAGCAGCAGAGAAATTGTAAGAATTGCCATTGAATCAGCTAGTGCCTGTGTAATTGGTCCCTGTAGGTGTGGTTGGAGTTGTATACCTTGCCTGTACCGGGTGCTGATGGAATGACATGTGCGGAAGTTTTCTCAAAAGCTGGCTGTGACACCCCAGCAGCACCGTCTTGTGCAGCCTGCCTTGGTGTGTTTTGCGTTTCAGCTGGGGCTTGTTTCAGTGGCATAGTGTAGCAGGAAAGCCTTGTTTATTGTCTTTTTAGACTAGAGTGCACTAAGACACATTCCCATTATAATCTGTCATGGACAGTTGCAATTCAGAAATGCATGTGAAGATGGATTTTCACTGTTGAAACTTCAAGGGGGGGGGGGGAGATTTAGTTCACGGAGGGGTAGAGTCTGCTAGAAGGATTCTTCACCATCCGCAGGTTTCTTTGGGAGCTTGGAGTCAATCGGACTCTTGAATTAAGTCCAAGCTTCCATAATTTTAGTGCGGCAAGCTTTGCCCCGGCAGCATAGAACGGTTCAGATACTTGGCCGACATACAAAACTTGGAGGTTAATTTCTCCGAAATGAATAAGGCAAGAATATAAATATAGCCATGGATGCATATGGCAAGAACGATGGGTAGAAGCCCCCGATAGTTTTATGACGTCAATAGAAATGGTTTTTGTGGCGTGGGTGCTGTTCATACATATCTTATTGCACATACAGTAGTCTGGATTCTCGATCTCGTAGATCGTGGGTCTTTCCATGGGTACCTACCAGTATTGTATTGTATTGTTGTGTACCTTTTCACATACCGGTCGAATACTGGTATTGCGAATTTTCATACTAGGTGGGTACTAGTATTGGATTGGTATGTCCCTTTTCATATACCAATCTGGTCCTGGTATTGGACTGGTATTGGGCCGAACGCTGATTTATGCCGAGTATGAGGCAGGCATAAACCTGTAGCATTAAGATCGGTGGATATCAGGTTGGTTTTAACTCAGAGGACCTACCAGTCTGGTATTGGTATCAGATTGGTATTGCCTCAGTTGATACCAAACTGGTATGTTCTTTCATACCCGCAATACATACCAGAACTTATATTATACCCAGGTTGCTCCCTAAATACCAGGTTGCTCTTTTTTATTATATACATGCACGATATGTATCCCCTGATATGTACACCCAATATAATATGTATTCCAATACATATAACTTTTTTCTCCTTACATTTTTTTTCTGGTTGCCGGTGACCCCAATAAGCCCTAGACGTGCCTGCAATACAAGTCCAAAACAAAATTGGTTTTTTTTCATTCGTATTGACCCCAAAAGGCCTCAAATGATGGACGTACAATACTGGCGTGAAGGAAAGGAAAGTTAATTTAAATTTATTATTAGCTTCTTGTATTGGTGACCCAAAGATACCCCAAATGCTTTTAAAGCAAGATTTTATTTTATTTATTTATCTTTATTTACTTGAATGGTGGCAACTAGTGCAGACCAATTATTGTTTTTTTTCTCATAATCGGTTAGGTTGGTTATCCTTTTCTTGGTTTAAAATTTAGACCCACCTCCTCTCAATTTCATTGTTGTAGTAATACTCGTGAGCTAGGAAGTTACAATGTTATTTCTTGCTCGAAATCATTGCTTATGCACAAGGGCGGGTTCTCAAGCACTTGCCTTGAGAACCTTCAATTATGCTGCTTAGTTAAGGTAGGTTATAAGGTTTAAAATTGATTTATTTTTATGTTTTTATGTTTTCAATCACAAACATGTTTAGGGTCTTAGGATTGTGAACCTACTTGCTGGATGAAATTCTAATTATCATGTAAGTATTTCCAGGTAGGTTATTAAAATTTGAAAATTCAACACCCGATTGATAGGTTATTTATTAGTTTTCAAAAATGAAAAAAACCAGTTTAGAGGTTATCGGTACCGGGCTCCAAACTCGGCTCTTTATCTGGATCAAAATTCAATATCTAGCCAAACACTAGTGGCGACCCCAGGATGCCCCAGACAATCAGACATGAAGCACAAGGCCATATATATATATAATGCCAACCCTAAAAGGCCATAGACATGCATAAAAAAGCCAGTCATTTTAAATTTTAACTTTATATTTTTAAAAACCATTTGAAAATCTTGATTTTTGTACAAGCCACACATGAGTGTAAGCCGAGTAAACCTCAAATTGTACCTTTTACACATTGAATCCATAGAACCTAAGTCATATTTCTGGGCTGGAGTGAACCAGCAGCCACCAATGCACCAGTTGAGGATGAGGCTGTTCAACCCGTTTTGGGGATGAACCAAAACCACATCCGGACTGCCCAAATATATATTTTTTCTCCCGCCTCTACTCTGCCCCAAAACATTTCTCCCCTACCTACCTACCTCCCCCCTCCTACCTACCTCCCCCCTCTTACCTCCAATCGCCATCGCCGGAGCCGGAGCCGGAGCACAACAGCCAGAGCGGGAGCGCCAGAGCTGGAGCACCAGAGCTGGAGCGGGAGCGCCAGAGCTAGAGCGGGAGCGCCAGAGCTAGAGCTTCCACTTCCAAGCTTCAAGGTAAGTTTTTTTCCCTTCTTCTTTTTTATTTTGCATCACAGAAGCCGTCCCCTTCAGCAAGAAGAAGAAGGCGACAGCAACATTGCTATTGTCGCCTGTCCCCTTCTTTTTTGTTTTTGTGTTGTTGCAGTAAGAAGAAGAAGAAGGTGACGGTAGCAATGTTGTCGTCGCCTTCTTCTTTGGGTTTTTTTGGAAGG
>Ga0116228_10004336_pt1 | contig 12561 bp, 9 predicted proteins | sample S1TSphfallax_2_FD_89694 | JGI IMG/M metagenome (GOLD analysis project Ga0116228, IMG submission 89694) | Host-associated microbial communities from peat moss isolated from Minnesota, USA - S1T2_Fc - Sphagnum fallax MG | ecosystem: Host-associated > Plants > Peat moss > Unclassified | place: USA...
ACCCCAAACACCCCCCCCCCCCCCCCCCCCCCCCCGCCTCCAAACTCAAAATTTCCGGAGCGGAAGGTAAGGTGAAGCCCGTGAGAAAAAGGCCTTACAAGATGGGATGGATGGGCGCATCATTGGGTCACATGTGAAACAACTGACCTATTATGAACAATAAATTGTGTTTTTTTCCCTTTCTTTCGGTTGACGGAATATAATGTATTATGACAATATCACGACTTCTTGTCTCATGATCGACTATTATTCTAGGCCCGGCCCGGCCGGGCCTCATGAGTTCCGTGTGTACTTCTCAAGGTTTTGCAGTGCAGCCATGCAATGCAAATTCAGGGAAGCCGATGTTAGGCCCACTTTATACTAGGAGGAGTCAGGGTCGATGTTCAACCCAAATCAAGCATTCCTATTGGTGCAAAAGTTGAAACCAGCCCCCAATGGCTTTACACTAGGAGTCAAGGCTGAACTAGAAAGAATCTTTTCAATCTGCCTGAAGTTACTAAGAAATGTTGAGAGCTTTATGGCCTTCGTATTGGCCCCAAGGGCGGGAAAAAAAAGGAGCCCATCAAATTTGAGAGGCCATTTTGCAAACCGTGGGGCCAAACAACAAGCCTAAAATGCTCAAAGTTGGCCCCAAGTTTTTCAGCCCAAACTCCTACTGTAAAGAGGGCCTTAGTCTCTCTTTGGATCCTCTGCCAGGCAAAATGTGTACAAACAACAATATTGATGATAATATTGCTCACACTAGAGTGTGTGAGTGAGTGAGACCACATCTTTGTTCTTCACACTTTTAACCTACAAACAAAAACAACCGGCAATTTTTCTCACACATTTTTGAAAGACCATTATGTAAACACTCTTAGGTCATCCTCCTCGCATTTTTTAGTTAACTACCTGTTTGTTTAAGTGAGTACATCTATAAAGAAAGTAGAGAATGTAAGTGTTTTTTAATGGGTTTACAAAAGTATGTAAAGCACCACTTAGTGGTCACTAGGTATGGTCAATGGTTGATACATAGACTAACCACTGTGGTTAGCTATAGGACGAGATGTGGACAAGGGAGTATCCATGTTTTTTGTATTCACTCGAAGTGAACTGGCCCAACCAAAGCCTGGGTACTTACCCTAACATTACCCTTACTTCTCATGTCTTCCCAAGTCATGTGGAGCACTCACACTTTGTTGTGGGTGTTGTTGAAGACTTGATTGAACCGCATTGTAGTTTTTTGGGAGCTTGTAACAATCTCTCAAGAGACCATTTGAGCTATGGAAATTGGAAGGTGGTCAAGAATGAAGCTATAAACAAAACTTCAATGTAATTAAACCCTAATTACCCACTCTTCCCAAATTTTCAAAATGTGAACCATCCTGAATTTCCACATTTTCAATGGCATTTTTTCACAAACTTAATGTGTGCTTTTTATAGCTTTGTCCCAGCTCCACTTGGGCCATATCCAAATATATTGAATACATTTGGGGATATGATTCTTGAAGGGGCTCTTGTAGTTATGCTAACATAATAACTACATTGATCCCAAACATGATTTGAGGAAAATAAACCTACAACCTACAAAGGACTTGAGATGCAAAACACAATCCAAACCTCATATCCAATAAAAAAGTACCCCCAGTTTATAACAGGGGTATCAGCCCAGGCCAAAAATGGTGACAAACAGTTTTGGAAATAAAAATTTCATGCAGCCAATGGGAAGGCTCAGCATCCCCTCAAAGTGCCTTGATTTATTATTCTTTTAAGTTTGGGGGGGGGGGGATATTTTTCATCTTTCCTTTGTTCCCAACATGTTCCCTTCAAGTTCCCAATGAGTTCCCATCAGGTTCCCAATATTTTCCCCAAGGGTGTTCCCAATGGCACCTCGCTTTAATCCCATATGTTTTGTCTGAAGTCCTCCCCTTCTCGCCTCTCTAGGTGGGCCAAAGGGGGAGGCACTCCATCTTTCCATAGAATTTTCTATTTTGGGGAGCCTCCATAGTTTCAACTTTTTTTTGAACATGTGAATTTGGATTCTGAATCACACATATGAGATGAAATTGTCAGCCTGCAGATTACATGTGCTTCCATATTTTCACAATCACTCCAACAGTCAGAAGCAGCCTTCCTGAAACAACACTTTGGCTAAACAAATGGCATCAAATGCTGCATGGTTCCCACATGATATATATTTTGATCATAATCTTCCACAATACGGAAAAATATTACCTTTTTTTGGCCACACACTCTGAGCACTTAAGTAGTAATATTTTTTGGTTCAAAATATTAATACCCAATGTCAAGTTGGGAAGTGTATACCTATTATTTAATTTTAATCCAAAATAGCCATACAATACTAAGATCCATGATACATAAAATTGAACAATTCAACGTGTCATCAAGAGAGTGTTCTAAGTTGGGTTGCCCTTGGTCAAGGGCATTACCAAAAGAAAGGCGTTATTGAATGTAATGCACATGCTGGAAATTAGGGTTATGCCTCTTGAAAACCTAAGAAGGGGTTTCCTAAACCACACACTCACAGGTAGTGACGTCAAATTCCACTTTAGAATGCACTCTCCAAAATACACTGTCAAGTTTTTGATAGTGCATTACGTAAGTTGGGTATTGGGTGGTTTTAGAGGTCACCATTTAACCCCCTGTTATAGCTTATTCTGCATTTTAATCGACTAATTCTCATGACAAATGGGCTGTTCAACACAGAAGTGCCGATTATGTAAACCTAATTGGCAGGCCTTGCCCATTCTTGAGAAGCTGGAATCAGCCACAACCTGCTCGGTGTCTCTAGTAGTTAAGTCCCAAATAATGGTATAATGGTACAATCTTTTCCATCACTGTACTCTTGAGTGAATAGCAGCAGGGCTGGGCATGAAATCCCACCCCTTCTTCTTCCTTCATCAGACAAGCCACTTGTGGAGCTCTTTCGTAACATGAATGTCTGGTCAGTTTGCAGCTATGAAAGTCCCATTGTTTTTTTTTGGCATTCTCAAAATGGTGAAAGGGAAGTGCTTCCAATGCTCCTTTCTTCTTCCACTTTTCTACTTCCAGAATCAATGAGTGAAAAAGAAAAAAAATCATCAAAGACCACAACAACAACAACTGTAAGGAAACATAAGCATTGCTCTCAAGAGTATATGTATGTTTGTATTCATTTATTACTTTACTTCCTTAAGTTCATAATTCATATTCAGAGACTCAGGAGACCATCAGTGTGGCAGATTTGTTAGCAGAATATGAAACCATTCCAAGTGGTGGAACAAATCTGTTAGAATCAACATGTCTGGAACCCCTTTGATATCACTGTACTGTACTGTATATATATAGGTAAGGTACCCACCACCCCCACCCCAAAGTTTATAATAAAGTCCTTTAAAAATGTCCCGGTTAAGCCCATTTTTCAAAGGAAGTCCAGCTTGAAAATGGTGATGAAACCCTCTTGGAAATAGAAATTTCATGCAATTAACGAGAAGGCAGCTTCAAGTTTCTTAAACAAAAACTAGCTCATTTTGTTAGGTGGTAAATTGTATTCGTATGTTGGTAGTTTTGTTGTTGGCATTTGAAAAACAGTTCTACCAGTGTGTGCAAATGTTCCAACTGTGCTTGAGTAAATGCCTTTGAACCGTAATAAAAGGAATTGAAAAGAATTACATGTTTTGGGAAGGTGAAGAGGGGACGTTTTATATTTTGAGCTCACCTAAAAATTTATGTACTCATTGGAAATGTGCATCTACCACACAGTACTTTAATGGATTTGGCACTAATCAAGTTATTTTTAAATTGTCATTTTAAAATATATATATTGCCCAAAATGTCAAAATTTTGGAATTTGGTAATGGAAAGCATGTTCTAGTCTCATTCACTTTTGAAATAGGCATGTTGTGCATGCAAACTAAAGAAATGAAACATTGCCTATTTTGTTGAGGTATTTTGATCTTGGTCCCTTGATGGATCAAATTGAAATTGAGTTTTTGATCAGAATTTGGTAATGGTAAGCATGTTCAAGTCTCATTCATTTTCAAATTAGGCTTGTAATACATGCAAACTATAAAAAAAAAATGCATTGCACATTTGATGAGACATTTTGACTTTCAAAATCATTGTTTTTCAATTCTTCTAGGGAAATGGTGGATCACCATTTTTATTATTCCCATTTAACCACTAACTTGAGAGACTTTTATGGAAATTCCAAGTAGATAGTTCAGGGGTAACTTTGTTTCTTTTCTATTGCTAGAAAAAGAATAACTAAATCATGAAAAACTATATATTGTTCACAAGTTGGAAATTGTTATCAAATTTGTTAATATTTCATAGTCATAAAAATAATTTTGTTTCAATAGCATAAGACCTTATTGGCAAATAAGAATTCATTTAAAAACACATGTCGCAACCTTAGCCTTGAATTCATAATCAAAGCTAAAGCAAAACAGAAAAAAAGGGTCAACAATGAACTAAAACCAAAAGAAAAGAGACTAAACACAATGGGGAAATGAAAAGGAGGCATTTTTATATTCATGGACGAACTCTCACTTTAAGAGTTCAAAGTTTTGAAATGTCTCAAGTGTTCAAATTTTTAATTTAAAAAAGTTGAAAATTACTTGTTTATCAATTTTCATTAAAACCTTGCAATAAATAAAAATAAATAATTTTTAAAAAACCTGGCTAAAAATCTTTAAAACCCTCGTGTTGGAAACCCTAGCTTAAAATTTATAACCTTTAGCCTAAAACCTTGAAACTAGCTACACTTCAACTACCACCTTAAACCCTATATCCTAGCTACTACCTTAGATCCTATTTATTGATTTTAAACATGGATGATTACATCCATGTTATGACAATTGATTAAGGTGTCATAATGGAATCACAATAAACTTTATTTGGTGACTAACCCAAATGTAAATAGAAACAAACATTGAATTGTGAGGATAGGAAAATGCATGATCATTTGCAAAAATCCAAATTTTGAGTTGAATATGACTTCCACCCATAGATCTACAAATGCATGTCAAGTTGTAGGGCTTTGAAACTAGTCGTGGATGATGCAAATCACAAGGATGGATGAATTTAATCAAAGTGAGTTTGTGATGATTGGAATCCCAATTTAGGTTGGACTTCCAACTATGGATTGCACCTAAATCACATATGTTGTGTGTTAAAGTTTAATGAAACTTTAACATTCTTTTTCATGCCTATATATAAGATACCTTGTTGAAGAAATAATGCTTGTGATAATTGGCCTCCTTTTTCCTTAGTTCAATTTTATAAACGCCTACATTTAATACAAGTTTTTGTTTTCATCAACATTTGGAATTAGGGCTTCGTTTAACAAATATATATATATGGGTAAGTTCACAATAATGACCAACATTAGTCCATTTGATTATTTAAAAATGAATGATTAAAAAACAATGAGTTGGTTCATCAAGATTATGTGTCAAAATATGATTGATTATCATGAACAAAAAAATGAAAACCCATGATTACTAATAAGCCTACACACAAATTCTTATGACCCAAAAAGTTGTCATAATGTATTTTTGTGTTGAGGTATACAATTATTTTCCGAAAAAATGTAATTTTCAAATAATTTCAAGCCATTTTTTAACAAGAATAATGAATAAATGCATTAGTTATTATATTTTAATAATGTTTCTAGGTATTTTAAATCCATTTGATTCATTTCAAACTTATTCAAGTGTTTGTATAATGTATTTAAGACATTCACATAAGAACACCAAATATTTTAAACACTAGTTCAATTTACCATTTCAAAATGTGTAAAAGTAAACATTGGTTACACATGATATTGGTCATTTTTATTGCAAACTTATTCATAATTGTTGGGATGTCAAATTAAGTTTATTTGTAAATAGTGTTGCAACCATGACTTTGGTTGACAATTGACCTTTGTGGAACATAAGGAAGTGTATTTTTTTGGGTCATTGTCAAGCCAAAGGCAAGTCAAAAAGGTTGACAATGAATTGGACTAAACTTAAGGCCAAAACATGGTGAAAGGCCGAGTGTACAAGACTAACACAAATAAAAGGCCAATTTTGGAAATCAAGGGGATGCACTCTTGAAACTCCCAAGTTGAATTCCCACTTTAAGAATTAGCATCCCATAGGAGTCTTGAATGCACATAATAAGATTAGGCAAGTTAAAAATATTTAAAACCTTTTTTTTGGGGCACAATGGAAGAGTTCAAAAATAACTATAGAAAACGTCCTCACATTTTTGCAAAAAGAAATGTTGATTTCCTACCTCTAAAATTATTTGAAATTTTGGAATAATTGCGTTCCCATGTGTGCCATGCATCATATGCAATTTGGAAAGGAAAATCATGTATAGCTAAGGAGTTTGACACAATGTGGGAAAGTTTTTTTTATGAGCTATTTGAAAATGTTCACATGTTCTGTTTGATTACATCTCTTAGAAACCATGAGGTTCTTAAATATGGGAGACAAAAATGTTTTGATCCTCTTGAAAAATTTGTCATTTTGATATAATCCACACAAAGACATACACAATATATTATAAAGAAAACAGTGTTGCCTCCATGGGTTTGGGTTGTGGTAAGTTTTTGACAAATCTCAAATATTATTTGGGTTCAAATTGCATTAAACATTTTCTTTGTGATTGAATTGTTCAAATGTGTTTGTAAAATGCATCATCTTATTAATCACAACTTTAGCTTTGGGTTTGGAACAAAGGCTAAAACATGATAAGAGAACATGTTGGGGAAATGCAAAGAAGGGAGTCACAACACTGTCAAGTGGATTTTGGGTTCCCATTTTGAGAGTTGAAGTTTTTTGTGAGTTTCAAATTTTTAGAACAAGGTTTGAAGGAAAAAACCTTATTCAAATTATGATTTTTTGAGATTTTTATATTTTTAAAAAAAATTCATTGAAAGTGAATTCATATTCTCTAGTTGAAAATCTAAATCTAAATTTATAACCAAAAGAATGGTTGAGAGTCAAACTAATCATTTAAGTTTTGATGATTAAAACAAAAGGTCAAATGAACTTTGAACAAATTGTGCAACAAGGTGTTGAAAAGGTGTTTTCAAAAACTACAACTTTTCCTTTATAAAAATTTCAATTGAAGTTTGAATACAATATTTATGACTTTCCAAAACTAATAAGATTCATAACTTGACAAGTTCAGGATTTTTCAAGACTCATTTTGAAATGTAGAGAATTTTAACTTTTTTTTGGATGTGATCCACACTACCAAAAGTAGACAAAAACCTTAACCCAAAAAGAAAACAAAGAAAACAAAGACAATCACATCAGCCACCACTAATTTTATTTATTGTTTGTTTGTACCCAGATTTGGTTTAATTGTCTTATAGATGATCACCATTCAGCTAAATCACAAAATAGGGGAAAAAAAGATTAAAGAAAAAAAAGCACCAATTCCTTCAATTGACAAAAACATCTCCTATTTGGAGGGGGAGGGGAGTGCTTTGGAATACAAAGAAAAATCCTTAGCCTACTCTTATGGACTAGGCTATTCATGCACATTTATTGGAGAGCTCTCTCTCTCTCTCTCATTTGGATCTCAATTTGGTAGGGTTTATGGGGGTAGTGGCCACTCGAGGTTCTTCATAAAAAGGTAAACAACCACCCCAACACTGGTTAATAAATAAGCCATCACAGTTAGCATAGCTAAGTACCATGGTTAGATATGGGATGAAAATAAGATGAAAAATTGTTTCCTGTCCACATAACATCCCATCCATCCCTCCATCCTACATGTGTTCCTTATTGTGTTGGGAGGGTGGTGGTGGGGGGGGGGGGAGGATGGGTTTCCCTCCAAATTCTTGGATCCTTCTACTTGCCACCTAACTTAACACCTATCTTCTGGTCCTGTTCCAACTTTCAGCTGCCTGGCCTGCTGTTGCTGCTGCTGCTGGTGGCTGTCCTGAAGTTCTTATTACTGTAAGAATCATGCATTTGGAGGGAGGGAGGGAGGGTGATGAGTGAGTTTTGGGGCTGGAAAGGGGCTTTCAGCAGTGGCTTCTTAGTTCCTTTTGGGAGATTTGTTTCATAATTGTGGCAATATTGTTTGTAGTAGGTTCCTGGTTTTGCAAACAGGACAGATACTTTACTTACACACACATCCAAGCAAGCAAGCAAGCAAGAAGAAAGAAAGAAAGAAAGAAAGAAATACACACAAATATCACTGTAACAGTTCAACTGCCAAGAGGGTGAATCAGCACCCATCAGTGCACCATGAAGGATGGATGGATGTATGGATGGTAAGTGGTCAGGAAACAGTTTCTTTTCTGTTGGGTTCCAGTTCCCTAGCTAACCAAAGTGGTTACCTCAGTTGCCCTCTATTACTACCTACCTAACAACCCACAAAACAGATTGTTTTTTAGCTAGTAGGTAGGTAACAATAGCAGCCCTCACCTATGTGTAAACTATAAACTAGCTACTTACCTTGTAGTAGTCACCTATTTTCCTTCCTACATACCTTCCTATATATTGGACCTAATTCTTGCAGACTGGGGTTACCAGATGTTAACTAACTTGGTCGAGGTTTATCCACAACTGAGTCATAACAGGCATCCATCCAGTGGATGGTGCTGTGGTGGGTGTTGGTTGAATCTGGCCTTCGTTCAACTGGTGTGCACAAGCCCGGTCACTCTGGATGTTAACTGAGATTGTGACGACGGTCAGTTCACCTTATTGTTTTGCCAGTGGTGTAAGAGATTCACCACACTTTGACACATGAACATCAGATGGGATCCAGAGGAGCCTGAGAGGAGGACGGTCCTAAGTTAATAATCCACCAGAATGTGCAGAAGATTCATTTGGGGAATATGGGCCGAGGAGAGGGCTGAACCCTAAACCCTAAAACAAGTTTGCAAATAATAATAAGTACAACAATAGGTCTGTTGGGTAGTACTGAATCTTTGATGAATCCATCAACAGGGGCCAGAGTCATCTGCAAACGGATATGTATGTATCATTTTTTTAGCCAAACAAGTAACTCCTTTCCCCATGTATCATTTTGTTGGAGAAATAACCCTCTGATTACCCGTGTGTGCTAGTCAAACAAAAGATTCATAGGTAAACAGAGTTATATCCGTAAAGTCCTGCGTTTAGGGGGCGAGAATGGCCAGTTTCAGCATAACAGGCCATCAAAGGTAATGAAAGTTTTACAAAGGGGAAGTAACTGGTACCCAAACTAGTTTTCCCATCAATTTTGGTGGTAAACTCAGTTTCATCCTGTATTTCCTTTTTCCTGAGCACCTCCACTGCTGCTACATATATTTTCACTGTTCCTACATGTAGGACTACTATAATTACTCCCGAGCCTTGTGCAGTAAATGCTGAGTTTCAGCATTTCATACTGGAGGTTTAATAAAATTTCCTTACTTTGCGGATACCACTGAGAGAGGGGATAGGGGTGAAAGAAGGCCCAAAGAGAGGGTGAAGACAGGGTACGGAAAAGTCGAATGCATCCAAAATCTTCATGAAAGTCATTATAATTAAACCAAGGTACACAACTACACTCCCACACGTTGTGTACTATTGAGATCAGCTTGCTTGCATCATCTTCCCTCAATTGGCAGAGAGTGTGAAGCTCTTCCAGCTCCCTCTAGGCTAGTACCTCCTGGCAGTTGTCACTTTGCTGTCGTATGATCAGTCCTCCTACCTGCTAATTGGCACTTGGTCCTTCAATCTCCAAACCAACCCCAGAAAGAAAGAAAGAAAGAAAGAAAGAAAGAGAAAAAGCTACTTGCAGGTCCAGTTCCTTGCTCAGTTTCTATGTGTCTGCATTGTAGAACATTCATAACACACACACACACACACACACTGGACACTCTCTTTGCTTGCATGCAGGCCAGTCTCCTCCAGCCATGTTTATATGTTGTACTACTGTTTGTCATGATTTTCTTAGTTGGGACATAAGTTTTTTTTCCTCATAAGTTATAGGTACGCTCTGGGACTGTGAGGTTCTCATTAGGTAGTACTTGCTAAGGTTATGAATACTTTTGGGGTGGGGGTTGGGGAGGGGCAATTGAACAGATGGGTGCATCTTAGATCCTTTTTTTGTATCCTGGGACCAATTATGTGAATTGCAGGTGACTCGGTTGATGCATTACAGCATCCATCACCAGCTGTGCTCAGTATGTAACCTTGCAAATTATTTCTCGCATCCAAGTTTAGTTATTTGCTTTTTTGCAACCCCAGCCATAAAACTAAAATTGGGACTGCAAATAGGTGGGAGACTACTAATAGCAAACCACCTCAACCAATTGTTATGATTGGCGAACTAGAAAACAGGGAACAGCAGCCAGATTTATATTTATCACACTCTTCTGTCACACAGGTACATAGCTTTGCTTGTGCCTTTTACCAGCATTAGTAAAACTGTGCAAAAATGCTGGGCCAAAACCATTTTGTTGAGCCAAACCAGGATGTTTTTGACATTTCTTCATCCAATTTTAATGTGGAGGCTCACCACTAGGGATGCTCTTCCTCCAAATACATTCAAAATTGGTAATTATGCGGGTCTTTATCAATGTGTCCATTATTTCAAATAGTTGTTTGTGACGATACCACTACTGGGCATCCCATTCGTTACAGATAGTAGTCACCCCTAGTCGCCAGTTAGCAAACAAAACTGGTTTTAGGGTATATAGGTTTTGCAAAATTATCAATCCAATCAAGGGTAAAAGTAAATGAAGACATTTTACCCTTTTCAAAGAGTAAATGTAAAGACAAATGTTTCATCATTTATCCTATCCATGCCATGCAATATAAGAGGGTAAATGTAGCGTAAACGAAAGTATTTACACAACTATGGCACATTTTTCAAAGTGGAGATAAAACAGTTACTTGTGCAATTAGCATTTGAAAACATGAACTTGTGAAATTCTAAAGATCATAGGGAAAAAAATAAAAATTAATGAAACCAATTTGCATTTGTCATAAGAATATACTCAATGAATTCTTAAGATGAAAAATGGCAATAAAATCTAAAGGGATTCCAAGAGCATATGATAAAAATATTGTTCAAGATCTAATTAATGTAACAAATGCTAAAAGAATATATATTCAACAAGCAATCACCGTGATTCAAACAAATCCATTGCAACCACATGCATTGCAAAATATGAAAATGCAGAGATATGCTATGGAGTGATTTCAGCATATACCCAATTTGGCACTCTTGAAAAGACCTCAAATATATAGGTACCTACTAACCAAGTTGGGTAGTGTAAAGACAAGATAAGTCTGAAACCCTAACTGGCTTGGTGTACAAGTGTACAATCAAAAGGGTTTACACTTTACTCCTCATTTGGATGTAGTCATTTGGCTTAGGAGGGGATTGGATATTTGGAAAAAGACAAAAGGGCAAAACATGGACAGAAAGCGCCAAGTATGTGGACAGAAAATGTGAATTTATAGGAAAGAAGTGACACTCAATTGATGTCATTTGCTTTCCTTTTTCAATTATTTCAATAATAATTCAATAATAATTGCCACTGTTAGATAATCATTCTATTGGCTCAGCTTCAGCCTTCAGGGTACAAGAAAGCACACCCTATGGATGACTAACCCCATCAAGAGAGTAAGTCAACCTTTTCCATCCATGATATTGTCATCCATATTTGTTTTTGGCAAGGGCTACATTGTATTTGTTTGTTGTGTGCTAGAGTGAAGGGCCCACTTCCAGTTAAAGACTAAAAGACTTAAGCAAAAGGACTTGAGTGTTGCCCCCTTTGCTTGACAAACTTTTGAGTTGGAAAGTTGGCTTTCACCAGTGTGAGGCAGGTAATTGTTCTTCCTTGGTAATAGTCAAGTCTGGGTATTTGAAAATAAAAAATGCAAAGAATTGCTCGGGTCCAGTTCTCTTATTTTTAGGAAATTTAAAGAGCTGCTTGGGTCCTCCAGGTCTTAGAAAGCCAAAGAGAGGTGATTATGAGGTGATGGTGGGGGTTATGGTATGTGTGATTAACTGGGGTATAAGGCTCAGTTGTTTAAAGAGGTTCTTTTATTAGGGTTTTTGGAAGACTCCTTATAAACACATATAGGTTTTTACAAGGGTCTTTACCTAGGTCTTAAATCTTTTAAACTTACAAGGCAAAAGTTCTTTTCCTTTGCAATCTGAAGTTAGCACAATGTGATATGAGGAGATTATTGATGGGGGGTTTTCGATAGATGTATGCATATACTTGATTTGATAACCATTCACACGAGGAGAAAAAGATATACCCACCCAACAATGGTTTTTACCGGTGTTGTGTGTGTAAATGTAAGTGTAAAAATAAATATATTTATATAATTTTACACGGTTCAATAAAAAAATATAAATGTCAATATATAACAATGAAAGAAATGTGATTTTTATGTGAGGAGGGGAGATTTCATATAATATTTTTGAAGATAAGGCAGCTAAATGGCCCATTGCAAAAAAAAAAAAAAAAACAAAAAAAAAAAAAACCAAACAAACAAAAAAACTAACAAAAACCCACAAAACGTTTTTACCACAAAACCAAAAAAGTGAATTAACAAAGAGACAAAGAAAAGGGTTAAAAGTTTA
>Ga0116228_10004337_pt1 | contig 12561 bp, 8 predicted proteins | sample S1TSphfallax_2_FD_89694 | JGI IMG/M metagenome (GOLD analysis project Ga0116228, IMG submission 89694) | Host-associated microbial communities from peat moss isolated from Minnesota, USA - S1T2_Fc - Sphagnum fallax MG | ecosystem: Host-associated > Plants > Peat moss > Unclassified | place: USA...
GGTACAGCAAAATCCTAAAATAGTTTGGCTAATGGTTGCCATCCCAATGAAATCTATTATCTCAAACACGTAGTGAGGGCACACGAGAAGCTTGAACAAACCTCCATGTGGCACCACATATTTATTTTTGTTGTTCCCATCTTCTCGTAGGCATGACAAGAGGTAGTGGTGGTAAAAGTTCCCACAAATTCCTAGTAGGAAAAGAGAAACTCCGAGCCCCTTCAGATCAATTGTGGGTGAAGAAGTTCCAGGCAGACTGAATGACAAAACTTGTGTACACAGCAAAGAACCAACTACTATTGCATAAAGCATGGAGATCTTGAATGTACCCCATCCACCTGTTGTGCCTGAAAAGCGATGCAAGAACAGGACCTGCCGTGGGTCACATGATCTACTAGTTAGCACAGAAAGAAAGCAATTCACTTCTGTATGGCAAGAGCATCTCCAGTGATGCTCAGTATGTGAACTTGCAAAAATATTTCTCACATCCAAGTTTATTTACTTTTTTCCAACCCCACCCATAAAACTAAAGCTGGGACTGCAAATAGGTGGGAGAGTACTAATCACAACCCAGCCAGATCAATCAAACTTTCTAGCCAAGCAGAAACAGGGATCAGAAACAGGGATCAGTCAAGAAATATGTGTTTATTAGACTCTTCAAGGGCTCCTCCAGGGCCCTGGAAGTTGTGCATTATTCCAGGGTCAGAGTAGTCTTCTGGTGGATCCACTATATATGACAGCTGCACCTCATCCAAGATTTCCAGTGCAGGGCCACATACTGAGCACCGGTGGAGATGCTCTAATGCAACCAGGAAAGTGTTTGCAATACAAACTACAAACACTTCTGGTTGACAGTAAAGAGACGGGTCTTGAGCACACATATAGCTTCCACAAAGCTGCTAGTTCCATATCCAAAGTCATCCCAGCTCATAGATTCGAGCTGCAAGATACTAACCTCAAGAACTCGTTTGCTGAAATGGATGGAGAAAGCAGCTGCAACAGCGAGGAGGCGGTAGTCGAAGTCGGATGTGCAATACTGCTTCAGATGTGATGTAGCTATGCCTGGAAGTTCCGTAAGTGCATGGAGAAACATGGGCAGCTGGCCAGCAACAATATAGCATGACAAACTGTAAGCAAGAAACAAGATGGCAATGCAGTCTGCAGGAGCGTAAAAAAGCAGCATCCCCGTCTTGCTCTTGAACTGGAACACCTTCTCCTTCTTCTTTTGTTTAGACTTCTGTTCATTTCTCTCATGTAGGCCCGCGACAGCAAATTTGGAATACTGTAAACCCATCCCCGAGTATTCATTGTAAGCTAAATACACACCAGTCAAGAGTACCACAACATCCAAAGCTGTAATGAAGCTGTTGGGATTGGGAAACAGGAACCGAGGCCAAGAAGAAGAAGAAGAAGAAGAAGCCATATTTGAGTAGCCTGGAGCTTGGGCCCTTCACACCAGAATCTCCCAGATGGCAGTAAATTGCAGAACACAAAATGGTGGGTGTGGGGGGTCTTGATCTCTATCTCCTGTACAAAGAATGAAGAAGAACAGGGAGCAACTGAGCCAGCTTGTGCATCATCTCTTGTATGAAGAATTGAGCTTGGGCATGGAGCATCATATCTATGTACCCTTGCATGAAGCTGAACTGCGACTTGCACTCGAGATTGGGCATGGAATTTTGTGCGAAAAGAACTGAGCTTCGCAAGCAAGAGAGGAGAGCATGGGCAGTCGTTCTTCCCTACAGTTACGCACCAGCCGGGCAGGGAGAGACCTCACGTGGTCACTGGTAACCGGTCTCCAACTTGACCTTTGTCCATTATGAAGCCTGAAGCACGAGGTGAACGTTAGCTGGTAGGAGAGGGCCCGGCAATACCAGAATATTTAGGCATCATTCACACTAAGTGCTAAGTCAATTGGGACGTCCATGTTAGATTTGCTTGATCTTTGGGTATATCTGGATACTTATAGTGCATTCACACCTGATGTTAAATCAATGTTAAATGAAAATCTAGGTGGCATCCTAGGTGGCACCCAATGTTAAATGGACCATAGCTTATTTTTAAGCGAATGTCAGTTTAACATAAAATTTTCATGATAAGTAAGTTTAAGTCTTAAATGACTATTATGGTGTCGATGGACTCAGCACTAGAGTCCCTAACACCAAGTGTGAACGCACTTTTAGTCTTACTAGCATTGTTGATGATGTGGCATCTTTGTTGGCAAGTGGTGTTAAGGTAGCATTGTTGACAATGTGACATCTTTGCTGGCAAGTGATATTAAGTAGCATTGTTGACAATGTGGCATTTTTTAAAAAAAATTGGGGAGGGGGGGTAAGTGGTGTTAGCATTTGTGTGATAGTTAACCTTGATGCGTAATTGAAAGCTTAGGTTTTGAGATCTTAACTCAAGAGCCCAAAAATGATTTTTAGAAATTCAATGTTACAAACCACAATCTTGATTGTGAGGTTTTACCTCAATAATTTAGTACAATGTTGATTGTAGCCATTAACATTTATCTTGTGTGAAATTCATCAGGAGAAAGATAAGTTGCTTTACCTCTTTATACATTTGTTTAGTTTAACTCTAATCTAAGTGTGAAATTTGAATGAACATTAAAATGACTATTTCAGCATTTTAGGTTAGTGCTAATTTTAATATAAATATTTTCCTTTTATGATGTTAACTAAATGTTAAGCTGCCTAACCCTATATACTCAAACATTAGGTTTGAATGATGCTGAAATAGGTGCCCACTTGAGCTTGACGTGATAGCCAAGGGTAGGTGTTGAATTCTTGTAACACCTTATTCAATGGCCTTACCATGTGTAATGACTTGTCAGAGATTTTTGTCATATCTAATGGCCAAAATCCTATTCATTATACAAAGAAAAATGACATGCTCTCACAAAGATGTAAGAGTCCGCCTAGAAACATAAGATCTTGTTGAAAAACATAAAATGGCCTTGCAAGTTAGGATAGAATCTTATGGATTTAAAGGTACATTTCAAATACACTTGGAAAACTTTGACATGTCATTAAGCATAGGATAAAGCCCTAGTGTTGGGGGGGCGGGGCATTCTCAAAATAAAGGGCCTAGGAAAAAGCTATAGTCAAGTTTGGCATGGCATTTTGAGAATGTTCCCTTTCTCAACATGAGCTTTACCCATCATGGGCTTCATCCATTGTAAAGCTTCAGCCCAAGGTGCTCATGAAGTGTAGGAGAGAGAGAGGGTCCTTGGTTCATAAAGCATTGATAGGATTTTTTTAAAGTAATTCTCACATAGTAGTGAAGCATACTAGAAATAAGTGCCCCTTGCCTACACCATAGGCAAGGACTTATTTTGCCCCATCATCCCACTTCTGAGGCATGACTTTACACTTGTACCTACTCCCTTGTTGGATTCACACTGAGGTGATAAAAGGGATAAACTAAAAAAAATACTAACCATAATATTATCCCATTCACACAAAAGGCATAAAAACTGACGTGGCAAATAACAACACGGCATTAAGGTTAGAAGGGGGATAAATGTATTGGGATATCTTACTAAAATCAGGATTAAATATCTTCATTTTTTTCTTGATTTGGGACAAGTTAGTGTGGATTCTGGAATAAGGAAGTTGAGTTAACCCTTGATTTTTAAAGGTTTAAAATAAATGGGCTTCATCTTCACAAGAGCTTCTAATGTTGTTCTCTCCAACATACTCTCTTTCATGTTTGGGGGGGAGAGAACACCCCGAAGGGCAGTGGGCAACAATTTTTTTGTTTCAACCTTTATCATCTGCTCCAAAGTGTTGGGCAGCATAACATTTCAAATTGCCCGAAAAATTTCAAGTGTCAGGATTTTCCCAGAGTGCCCAAAATGTTTGGGTAGAAATGAAAATTTTCTTTAACATTTATGAGTTGCCCGAAATTATCAGGCATAATAAAATTTATAATGTGCCCAAAACAATTTAGCCTAAGGATTTTTCAGAGCGCCCAAAACTTTTGGGCAGAAATGGAAAAATAAAATAAAATCAACCTTTATAACATTCTGAGGCACCCTAAAAGTTTCCAAAACTGCCAAATTTTTTGTGCATCCTCAAAAACATTCCTCCCCAATCTTTTTCAAACATCAGGATTTTTTGAGTTGCTAATAATCTGCCCGAAATATATCTCTAAATCTAAAGGTTGTGTCTAATAAGATTGTTGGTTTTAATTTAAAACCCTAAATGTAGACTAGTTGGCTATTATTTCAATCCTAGGGTAATTATATTGGTGACATAGAAGGTCAAGATGTAACCATCTCACGAGAATTGGAAGGCTAAAATATAATCTATGGTCCATTTATCCCAACATTAGGATTATAAAAAAAATCAAATTGACAACCAATAGGTATTTAATCACACAACATTGGTATTTTTTTCTTCTTTTGAAGAATATGTCCCCACTATATTACAAAACCTTTTTGTATAATATTAGTCATCTTGGTAAAAAAAATTCAATGGTAAGAAAAATCCAAATTCGCCCAATTTTAAAAGAAAAAAAATGTTATATATAATATGTAAGGATATTCAAGTAAACTAGATCATTGAAGTTTTTCATTATATATATATATATATATATATATATATATATATATACACTAAAAAAAATAATGGTTTCTCAAAAGTGGGTCAACTTAATTAAAGTGTCCACATTGACCAAAAGGATGTTCACTTTGATTTAAAGCATGAGGCATGAAAGACACACGGTTTTTTGGTTGGTTCTTTTGACTAAAATGATCACTTTGACCAAGTGTTAAATTATAAATTTAATCAAGAAGGACAATTTTTTTAAATGGTCCATCAAGATGTGCATGTCTTAATCGAATTAACCATATTAAATTAGCAATATGTTTAATCAAATTGGCCATACTAATTCGGCTAGCTAGTTTACTTGTTATGCTTATTAGGTTACTTACCTACCTACTTACTTAAATATGTCTTACCTACTTACGTTTGACCTATGTTCTATTTACCTACTACCATTTACTTACTATCTACCAAAGTTACATATTTATCTATCTACCTACCTACATACTATCTACTTGTACCTACCAATTTATTTATCTATCTACCTATATTACCTACTTACTTACTTATGAAAAAAATTGAAGTTCAAATGTTATTATACACATTAACAAAAACATTCATAGAAGTTCAAGGAAAGATGTTAAATGCATTTGGTATCATATTGTTTTACAAAGTGGTGGGGTGGTTTGATAGCCAAAACATTAGTGTGGAACCAAGGTGACCAATGTTTAATCTCTTTTTACCAACATATACTATGTGGAATATATATATATATATATATACCTTCTACATGTATTTTTTTGGATGACGGTTCAAATGTCCCATATGTTGTAATTGATTTTTTAGATTTTATTAAATTTTTCATAAACATTATTATCAATTTTCATGCCATGTCAAATCCATATATTTTTTATTCCAATATTCAATCCATTGTGATATATACATTGTTGATAATATGCAGAAGGAGGTCGACACATTCTTTTTATAGGGATTAAATTTACTTTTTGTCTTCATAAAGCTTTGAATCCAATAATAATGTAATCAAGCCCGGGATTCCACGGATTAGAGTCTTACATATGGTTCAATATATATTTAGTCAGAATTTGGATTGAACATGTTTTGTTTACTCATATAATTCAATCATGGAGGAAAAATGAAAGAAGCCTTGAAATATGGTGGTTAGAAAAAACTTAATTTCATGACTCATGTAGGCAAAACAAATTGTCGCAACCCTAGCCTTGGGCTCGTGACCAAAGCAAAGGCTTGCAAGGTAGCGGGCTAAGAAGAAGCCTTGGAGTGAAGGAAAGTGTGAAGGAATGAACCCTCACACTCCCAAGGGAACTTCCACTTTGGGTAGTTGGAGTCTCAGTGGATTCTTGAATCTTTAGAAAGCAATTTCAAGGGTCAAAACCCATTGGATTGAAGATATATTTATATCATTGGAAAATTATTGAAACGTACATGTCTAAAATGGGCTCGCATGACCCATTGAGACATATGAAACACAAGTTATCGCCAAAAGAAAAGTCGAGAGTCAAATTAGCAATTTGATTCTCGGCCATTAAAAGTCAAGAATTGACCTGATTTCCTTTCGTGCAATGACGTGCGACATGCCGTTGAAAAGCTTTTGACAAGGGCTATAGCTTTGCTTTAGACCTCACTTCAATCGAAGGTCTGCACGCAAAGTTATGGGTCCCTAAAGTTGCGAGAGTCCTAGCTATGGGAATTTCAACATTCCCATTTGGGAGTCCCAAGACAAAATGCCATTTGGATGTGGGCCTTGTGGAGAGGCACAAAGTATATTATAAAGGGGAAAGTGGTGGCTTCCTCCACGTTCGGGTCGTGGTGGGTTTTGTGAATCTGAATTTGCTCGTGACTCGTCCTAGCACTAAAAGTGACACGCCCCCAAGTCCCTTGTTAGACCCAAAAAGGGTCCAACTATGTTAAAGAGCGGAAGTAGTTGGAACTTGGTGCCGTTCCCAGCTTCCAGCACTAAAGGGGGTGAGAGGGGTGTGCTGAAAGCTTCGGGATTAGATTAGGAAGAGGGACAAATTATTTAGTTACTCGGTCCTGCATTAAAACCAACCAACAAATTGGTTAATTTTCATTCGAAATCACTCTTGGTGTTGGGACAAGCCGTGGGCAACACGGACTCACTTCACTCACCACAACCTAGACTTAGGGGAAGCCACCACCTTCCCCCATATAATATTTTCTATGTTGTTCCATCGCACCCGCATCCAAATGGCTTTTAGTCTTGGGACTCCCAAGGAGGAGTCCCGAAATTGTCCCGGATTAGACTCCCAGGACTTTGGGAGCTCATAACTCATGGCTCAGACCTCTGATTGGGATGAGGTCTAAAGAAAACTTGTAATTCTCCTCAAGAGCTTTCCAACGGTGTGTCGCACTCCACTTGCACACACTGGGGTCGGGTCGATTCCTGACTTTTAGTGGTCAAGAGTCAAACTACCCCTTCTTTTTACCATAACTTGTGCTGCAGATGTCCGAATGGCTCATGCAAGGCCATTTTCGACATTTACACTTCAAGACCTTTTCAACGATATAAAAAACACCTCAAGGCGAGGTGTTTTGACCCCTGCAATCGAGCTCTGAAGTTTTGGGAGTCCCAGAGGACTCCAAGTTCCCACTTTTGGGAGTGCGAGTCTCATCCTCACACTTGCCTCAAAGTGAGGTTGTGACAAAAAGTGCTCCAACTATGCACTAACCAACTTGTTGTTTGGTTTTGTGCAGATCTGTGTGAGTGATTAAATGCTTGTCATTCCTCCTAGTCCCATATCGGAACTCTAGCACATTCTTCTACCCCCAAAATGCTACGAGCCAGGGAACGTGTCTCCAACTCCTTACTCTTCTATTGTTTCACCTCAGACTCACATTTGAGTTTATCAAGGAACTTGGGGGTGTGTCACAAATGGACTTGGTATGGTTAGCTTGTTCATCCTTCCTTTGCGATATTTGGGACTTTTCATTTACATTTTGAAATTATGTTGTCCTTTGGTCAATTGTGTGTTCTAGATCAACATTCATTTTATGGAACTTTCTTATCAATTATTTTTTCTTTGACACTATTGCTGCTAGGGTGATGTTCATTATGCCAATATTGCATTGAAAACCTCAATTTGAAATATAACTGCAACATCGGTAGTCAAGGAATGAACATGATGGGCCAACATTCTCCTAGAATTTAGTATGTCACAAAAATGAATGATAAAAAATGTAGATTCAATAAATTTTTTACAAATCGTGACCTTGTTAATGTTCCGAAAGGAAATTACACCATTATATGAAGTTGCGATGATATAGTGAAAAATTATTTTCCATTTGATTCTATGCAAGACATGACCGCCAATGGGAAAATCTAGTAAAATCAAAAGGTGTTGACAAGAGGTTATGTTAAATTATGAATTAGGCAATTTGACACATCCATTTCAAACTTGCCCATGAACATACATATGTGATGGAGCTTATAGTTAGGGTCCAACCCACTTGATTGAATAAAAAATTAACATTTCAAGAAATTAAAACACCATGAAATTGTAGCTAAAGCTTTTAGGAGATGCAAATTTTATAAAAATTAAATGCATGTGAATATAGTTCTTATACATGGTTACTTTTTCATTCATGGATTATATGCTTGTGTATTGAATGTATGGATTGCCATAACAAAATGGAAATCAAACTAAAACTAATTAAGATAGTATAGGATTAGTAATTTGGAACATGCAATTATGTGACCATGCACTAAATCAACATTGCAATTTGCAACTGATTAACTCAAAAAAAAAAGTAGCACATGGAATATTTGTTGGAATTCTTTTTACTCCCGAATTTTTAATCCTTCAATGTTGCACAACAATAACATCATCATCTATTTCTTAGTGAATAATCTCAATTGTAAACATTATGCAAACCAATACCATGAAATTTCAACCACAAGGCACCCATCCTCTTACAACCCCATGAAAACTATACATGTAATGCAATATAATTGATCATGAGACCTACATTAAGATCAATTGGAAAAAATGGTTGGATGGGTTTCTTTTACCCTTTTTACATTAGCTTGGTACTACTCAACATGTTTGAAGTTTATTTTCTCGTCAAATTTTATGGGGTTGACCACAAAAGTTGCTTGATCAAGACTCCTATATAGAGATCACCCAATAATTTAAAAATCAATTTAGACTTCAAATGTAAATGTTTTAAATAACTACTAACCAGGTTTTGAATGAATTAGATTTACGTCAAATAAAAATTGTTACATTCTAGGTTTAGAAAATGTTGCATGCAATAGCAATAGATCTCTAATATAGATGACCTCTATCTTGATAATGATATTTGTTTCCAACATACATAACTCAAGGGTACACATACCTTGTAGCTTTTTCTTTAATAACATGTTCATCTATACATTCAAAACATACAAAGTAGAAAAAATAGTAAATGATCTCAAAAATAAAGTGTATGAAATTAACCAATAAACCAAGAATTAACCAATACATACCAAGAAACATAAACATTAAGAAAATCTTGAGCTTTAATTTTTTTATTATTATAAATGTCATTCTCTCATCACCTAGTCCATTATTATTATTTTTGTTTTGCAATTATTAAAATTTATCATGGAAGGCATTCTAATATTAGCTTTTCTTGATGTTTTGGTTATTAAACAAAAATCTACAAGAATTTTAACAACTTTGTCATCAAAGGTCTTGAGCAAGGAAGATCTTTCTTTTTGGGATCCAAAAAAGTGGGGTTCAAAAGAGCTCATTCAAAAAATTGACAAATGGAATAATTTGCAAGTTTTCAAAAAGTTGGGAGAGATTAACACCTCATGGCGATGTTTGTTATAAAATATTGTTGAATAGATAGCTTTATTGATGACATTTGAAAAGAATGATTTCAAAAGCAACGTGAGTTGGGGAGTTCGAGAGATGATTGTTAAGATGTATATGGACAACCTAAAACTTCTTATGAAAGGTTAGATATCATAAAACATAGAAAATCATGTAACATATATTAGTAACCCAAGAAATTTCATTAATGGTTGAGCTACATGTGTATGCATAGGGAATGTTTATTGAGGTGTGATCAAAACAACCAAGGGATTACTTCTAGGTTGAATGATGGGTGTGAAGCTTGGTAACAACATCCACACTATAATGGTGGTGTTCATATATTTTGCATTGTCTAGAATGTGCAACCAACATCCATAAGAACAATGAAATCCACCTTATATACACCTGCACATTTACCCACATAAATATGCATTGTGATGTTTACTACAACGAGATTAACATGATATTTGTTGCATGAGTTGGATATTTTTTAAGATCAAACAATGAAGATTAGAGGATTGATCAAACTTGAACTATATAAGACTAAAATCCTTCTTCATTGTGGGCCTTATGAACAATGTTTAAGATGACATTCAATGTACAACATAAAACATCGATCTTCATTTGTTGTTAGTACTTAAACATTGATGTCATATGGAGAGATGCAACAATGATCATAGTGAGAAGCAAGTGATTACAAAAAGAATTCTTCTATTGAGGTCCATCCTCTAGGTAGAAGCCATACCGTCCATGCCATGGCTATGAAGATTACCACAAACGTGTGTCCAAAATAGACAAGATCATTGCAACCATCACTTACCCTTTGGTGGAAGCGAAAATTACTTATATTATGAGGGAGGATGCATTTTATCAAAAATCTTATAGCATAATGCACAATTTGCTATGTTTTCCACATAAAAAGTTAATGTGCATCCATCTTCATCTTGCAATTCTTCCATCATAAACAAAAACATTCAATTTTCTTTGGTTTTTTTCCTTTACATGATTGAAAGCTCAAGCACTAATTAGTGCTCCTTTTTTGTTGCAACTTCCTCTACAAAACATATAGCTGCCAACTTCCTTTCTAATTATCACCTAAAAAAACATATGATGCAATGGGCCCACATGGTTATGAAGAAATGGACATCCAAACAACACAACAAAGTTTTATGGAAAATCAAATTAGTCAACATCATTATAATCAATCCACATTTACAAAAATATAGTTAAAGTGAAATAACAAATTCAAGGTTTAGACTCATACAATCGGTTGTGGAAGAAATTCTCTTCATTGTTGAGAGCTTTTCGGATGTTCATGTTTGCATCTATGTCATATAATATTTCCAACATGCTAGAAATACCCATGTTAAATTCAGAACAAAATAACTTGAAAAAAATGAGAAATAAATGTTTTCAAGGTAGAAGCTCAATGTTTGAAAGTTTAAAGGAATGTATAGGCTAAGGTACTTACAAATGACAAGTAGGTTTCTTGGGGCTTTCTTTTGTTGTGTTCTTGAAGGATTTTTAGAAAGAACATTTTGTAGGTGAAGCAAGGTGCAATCCTAGGAAAGTACCTATTCACAACTTGAAAAAATAAATTCATACATGGAATAGACCCTTCAACTTTTCATGGGAAGAGCTCCATGGCTTTTCATGGGAAGGAGAAAACAAAAATATGAATAGACAAAACATTCCAAAAAAATTAAAAGATGATTCCAAAATGGAATTTTGTTTATGACAAATTATAATTCAAAATGATTACGGAATTATTATAGTGATGATCACAACCATAGATCCTATCTAAACCAATTTCAACGAAGCATTATCATTGGAATATAAATAAATAAAATTACCCTATATGATGTAAATTTAAAGATAAGAAATAAAAGATTAGGAAATGAATGTACAATGTACATGCATCAACTTTTGGTATCTAAAATTGTAGGGCTACACTATTTAATGACATTTAATTGACATGCATGGTGTACCCAAAAAGGTAACCACAAACCTAACAACATGAACAACAAAAATGAAAGAGACAAGGAGAGACCTCATGACAATTATGGCCATAGGAATGATGTGCAAAGACATAAACATCATTTTCTTGATTCAACACTTGTTTGGAATCACTTAGATAAGCCATATAGGATTACAACTACAAATGGCCTTGAGGTAACCATTCATTGTTAGTAGATTTGAACCTTTCATAATACATTTAATTTTTTTTTCTTTGTTTCAAGATGTTTGCATCACATTAAGAATTCTTATTGTAAACTTCCAATGCTATGTGGATTAATCAAGAAATGAACTAATTACAACATGATACCCTAAAGGAAAGTAAAATGTTCCAATCTAGTAATGGCATCTGCAATAAGAAAAATAGAATATTCTACATAATACCGTACAAAAAAATAAATTTTTTTTGTCTACCAATTACATTTACATGTAGAGAAAAAAAATGTCCACAATATACAAAGTCATAACAAATATAGTTTAATTTCAAGATGCAATTGTCTTGAATGATTTAGATCACTTTCATAATCTTTGTGAGGATCATGTGTTAAAAACTAAATTGCATCTTCAAAAGTATATGTAGTGTTTTTATTAAATGGCTCAAGGCAAATTGTAACCAATGAACCAACAAATATTCATTTAAAAATCCATTACACTTATATAATGCAATTTTGTCCATAACTTTCATTTTTGAAAAACTACTAAGACTTTCAACAAGATCAAAGTAAGGGATCACCTATTGACATGATCTACTCATTAAGCATTTTGAAAGAAGCATCAAGAATAACCATCTTGGTCAAATATTCTTCTATTGTGGTAATAATTTGACAATGAGCATTTTGTTGGATCAAAACAAAAGACATAATGATTACGAAGCAACGAAAACATGAACAATAGGGTGTGTTGTTGTTACTTAGAAGTTTACCTTTTGTGCAATTGTAGCAACCATGATGAAAGTATCGATATTCTTTGTTGCGATTTTCAATGCATTTCTCAAACATTTCCATTGCTTGGAAGTTTTCTCTTTCATTTCTCCTCACAATCAAAATTAAAGTTCATAACCTAACCATCCACAAGAAAACAACTCATTTTTGCATTCAACAAAAGCAAGTTGCCATGTGGATTTTGTTACACAAATA